>Ga0307377_10001771_pt1 | contig 26481 bp, 19 predicted proteins | sample TR3MG_FD_202535 | JGI IMG/M metagenome (GOLD analysis project Ga0307377, IMG submission 202535) | Soil microbial communities from Risofladan, Vaasa, Finland - TR-3 | ecosystem: Environmental > Terrestrial > Soil > Coastal area > Acid sulfate soil | place: Finland: Risofladan, Vaasa | collected... | reverse complement strand
AGGAAGCCGAATTCGGCCGGCTGTTCGACGTGCACGATCTGGTGCCGGACGAATGGAACGATATAGAAGGGCTGGAGGTCAGGCCCATCCTCTCGCCGCATCCGGTCGAGACGACGATCTTTTATTTTCGCGTGCTGTGGGAGGGCGGCTATCGCAGCTATGCCCACCTCGCGGATATCGTATCGCTCGACGTTCTGCGCAACATGATCGCAGCTGAAAGCGCGGCGGCCGGCGTCAGCCAGGCGCTTTTCGACAGGACTGCGAATGCCTACGCGCTCAGAGCCAATGTCAAGAAGATCGATATCGGCGGCGGCATGATACACGGCGTGGCACAGGATTTCCGCGAGGACAGCTCGGACAAGCTGATACTTGCGCACACGGCGCGGCGGCTCACCGAGGACGAGCGCGCTATTGGATCGGGGGCGCCTTTTGGAACCGTGGACGTGCTTATCGAAGGTACCTCGGACGTGCTGCGCCGCCGGGCGTTCGAGTACCTGCGCAGCTACTTTCCCGACGCGCCCTTGCATCGCATTCGTCACCTGCTGAACGGCAAGATTCTCGTATTCAATCCGGAAGTGCTCCTGTTCAAGGAACAGGCGCCGATCGATGCCGTCTACCTTATTCTCAGCGGATCGGCGGAATTGCTGCGTACGGGCCACCGCAGCAGAAGCCTGGTCACTGCCGGTTCATTTCTGGGCGAGACGCCTGCGCTGCTTGAGAAGACCGCTAACGAAACGTGCCGCGCGGTCGGCTTCGTGCAGGCGCTGCGCTTGCCTCGGGACCTGTATCTCGATTTTGTCAGCCGCGGAGAGATGCGCCGGAATCTGGTTCAATCGCGGGAAAAGCTGGATTTTCTTAGGGGCAACTGGCTGTTCGCGGATGGCGTGTCCTGCGTGACGCTCAGCCGGCTGATCCGCTCGGTCGAGTCGGCTGTTTTCGAAAAGGACAGGGTTATTCCGCCTCCGGCCGAAGAACTGTTGGTGCTGCGCTCGGGCGCAGCCTTGCTGACCGCGCGGTCCGGGTACGAGGAACGTCTCATCACCAACAGATACGTGGGCGCCACGGCAATTTCCCGGGACGAGTCGAAAGGCGCGCAGCTTCGATTTCTCGAGTTATCGGAGGCCTACCGCTTCCCGCTGAAAACCATAGCCGATATTCCGGTCGTGCGGTGGAAATTGCTGGAGGCGCATCGTCGGCGCTACGCCGACAATTGACGAGTATTACGCCTCATGGGCATAGGCTTTTCGCCTGCATGCTCGACGGACTGACCGGCTTCGCCCCATTCATGCCGAGGCTCGCCGTGGGGCGAGGGCGGCCGTGATGGCCGCGCCGATTGCTTGCGTGCCGTCCTTGCCACCCAACTCCATCGACTGAATTCCATTCGAGGCGAAGGCCGCGTCGACCGCCTGCCTGAGGCGGGCCGCCTCCGTAGCGGCCTCCGGCAGGCCATGCATTTCACCCAGCCACTCGAGCATCAGGCACGCGGAAAGTATCATGGCCGTCGGATTCGCCTTGCCCTGTCCGGCGATATCCGGCGCGCTGCCGTGACTGGGCTGAAACAGCCCGTGCTTGTCGCCGACGTCGGCGGACGGCGCCATGCCCAGGCCGCCGATCAATCCTGCGGCCAGGTCCGAAAGAATGTCGCCAAACTGGTTTTCGGTGGGAATGACGTCGTAATCCCAGGGTCGCTTCACCAGGTTCAGGGCCATCGCGTCGACGTAGCAGTGGTTCGCGCTGATATCCGGATTGAGCCGGGCGCGCTCCCAAAAGATCTTGTGGAAGAAGGCCATGCTGCTCAGCACATTGGCCTTGTCCACGCAGCTGACCTGCCCCTTCACCGGATTCGCGGCGCGCCGCCGGCGTGCCAGCTTAAAGGCGAAATCGAACAGCCGTTCGGAAGCTTTGCGCGACACGCGCCCGAGATCGAAGGCTTCGTCGTCGGTGGCTTTCGGCTGTCTGTCCGGGTACAGGCGGCCATAAAACAAGCCTTCCGACTGTTCGCGGACCAGCACGAAGTCTATCTGCGCGGCGCGCGGGTCGGCCAGCACCGAAGGCACGCCGGGGATGGCGCGTATGGGACGGACTCCGGCATACAGATCGAATTGCTTGCGCAGATCGAGTTGCGGATTTACTTCAGTACCGTCCGGGTAGCGGATATGGGGCAGTCCCATCGCGCCGAAAAGAACCGCATCCGCATCCTCACAGGCGCGCAGCGTGCTGTCGGGCAGCGCGACGCCGGTATCGGCATAGTGCTGCGCGCCGCCCGGGCGGTGGAGGTAGCTGAGGCCGAAGCGCGGCTGGTTTGCCAGAAGGCGTTCCAGCACGTCGATGCAGACAGCCATTACCTCGGAACCGATGCCGTCACCCTGCAGGACGGCAATTTTGAAGAACTGTTTGCTCATGGACTTGCGCGGGCGCCTAAAAAAGAAAGGGCCCGGGACGCACTGGTCGCCACCGGGCCGAAATACTTCCTGGCAGATGTCTTTCGCGGGCAGGAGAGCCCCCAAACATCTGTGTGGATGATCCCATGGTTTTCCCTTGCGCGGCTTGTCTCAGGTCAAACGCCCATTTTGTTTGGCGCGGCTTGCAGACAGGCTTTAGCACAATATACATAGATAAATATATTCATATAATCAGTCTGATATATCCTTATATTAAAGTGCATTATAGATATGAGAATAAGCATTGATCGCGGTCAATGGCTGCCGCGAGGCCTAGCCTAACATTGCTTGCAGGCGCCGGACAGCGCCGGATCGGAGCTTGCGAGCGCGCATCCATGGCAGAGTATCCAACACAGCTGATACGGCAGCGCGTATTGCGCGATGGCACGCCCGTGACCATACGGCCGATCCGCCCGGAGGACTCCGGCATGGAACAGGAGTTCGTGCGCCATCTTTCGGACGACACCCGTTACTTTCGCTTCATGGGCATGTTGCGGGAACTGCCGTCGAAAAAGCTGAAGTCTTTCACCGAAATCGATTACCGGAAGCACATGGCCTTTGTCGCCATCATCGCGCGGGAGGGAAAGGAACTGGAGATCGGGGCAGCGCGCTACGTCGCCACGGAAGAACCCGCCACCTGTGAATTCGCCATCGTGGTCGACGATGCCTGGCAAGGCAGCGGCGTTGCGGGAATGCTCATGTTTTCCCTCGAGAGCGCGGCGTGTGAGCAGGGGTTCAAGAAGATGGAAGGTATCGTGCTCGCGGAGAATTACAAAATGCTCAAGTTCTCCAGGCAACTCGGCTTCAGGTGTCATCGCGAACCGGGTGAAGCCGACGTCGTGCACGTAGAGGTGCGGTTGTGAGTCGACTGTGATTTTCGTCAAGGCCGAAGAAGGGCATGGCGATAACCTCAAGCATAAGCCGGCGTCGCGGCCGCTGGCCGATGCGAGCAAGCGAGCGGGCGCGTCGCGCGGAGGTTAGCAAGATGATCGAAACACTGAGCAGCGCATCTGCGGCGTGCGTTGAGGTGATCGCCGGATATCCCGCGAACCATCCGGTGCGGCCCAACATAGGCGATTACGCCGCTTTCCGGTCCGGTTTTTCATGGGAGAGTGCGCGGCGCGAACTCGATGGCCTGCCCGCCGGCGGGCTCAATATCGCGTACGAGGCGGTCGATCGCCATGCGGCGAGTGCGCGCGCGAATCGAGTCGCCTTGCGCTGGCTGGGCAAAAGCGGCGCGACCCAGGATTTCTCCTACGCCAAGCTGAGCAAGTTATCCAACCGCTTCGCCAACGTGCTGAAGGGGCTTGGCATCGGCGCGGGTGAGCGCATCTATGTGCTCACCGGGCGCATTCCCGAACTCTATATCGCGGCCTTGGGCGCGTGGAAGAACCGCAGCGTGGTGTGCACGCTGTTCTCCGCTTTCGGCCCGGAGCCGATCCGCGCGCGCATGGCGATCGGCGATGCGCGCATGCTGATCACTACGCCTATGCTTTACCAGAGGAAGATCGTACCGATCCTGGGCCAGCTGCCCGGTTTGCGCCATATATTGCTGGTAGCCGAACCGGGTGAAGAAACCGGGGTCGCGGGCACGCTCGATTTCGCCCAATTGCTGAACCAGGCGGACGAAAACTTCAGCATCGCGGCCACCGGCCCGGAAGAAGCGGCGCTGCTGCACTTCACCAGCGGGACCACGGGCACGCCCAAGGGGGCGGTCCACGTGCATGAGGCCGTGGTCACCCATCATGCGACGGGCAAACTGGTGCTGGACCTGCACCCGGAGGACGTTTTCTGGTGCACCGCCGACCCGGGCTGGGTGACCGGGACTTCCTACGGCATCATCGCCCCGCTCACCATCGGCGTCACCAGCATCGTCGACGAAGCCGATTTCGACGCAGGGCGCTGGTATCAGATCCTGGAGCAGCAACGGGTAAGCGTCTGGTACACGGCACCGACCGCGATCCGCATGATGATGAAGACCGGCCTCGAGCCGCTCGCCGGGCGCAAGCTGCCGGCGCTGCGCTACCTCGCCAGCGTCGGCGAGCCGCTCAACCCCGAAGCGGTGCGCTGGGGCGTGACCGCCTTCGGCCTGCCGTTCCACGACAACTGGTGGCAGACCGAGACCGGCGGCATCATGATCGCCAACTTTCCTGCGCTGGGCGTACGCCCGGGCTCGATGGGCATGCCAGTGCCCGGAATCGATGCGGCCATCGTGCGCCATAACGCCGATGGCAGCGTCACCGAATTGACCGAGCCCGGTGTGGAGGGCGAGCTCGCGCTGCGACCGGGATGGCCTTCTATGTTCCGTGAATACCTGAACGAGGCGGAGCGCTACGCCAAGTGCTTCGCCGACGGCTGGTACCTCTCCGGCGACCTCGCGCGCCGCGACGCCGACGGCTATTACTGGTTCGTCGGGCGCAAGGACGACGTGATCAAGACCTCGGGCCACCTGATCGGGCCGTTCGAAGTGGAGAGCGTGCTGATGGAGCATCCGGCGGTAGCCGAGGCCGGCGTCATTGGCAAACCCGATCCGGTTGCGCTGGAAGTGGTGAAGGCCTTTGTCGCGCTCAGGACGGGCTATACGCCCAGCGAAGCGCTGCGCAAAGACATCATGGCGCATGCGAGGAAGCGCCTGGGCGCGGTGGTGGCGCCGAAGGAAATCGATTTCCAACAGAGCCTGCCCAAGACGCGCAGCGGCAAGATCATGCGCCGCCTGCTGAAAGCGCGCGAACTGGGACTGCCCGAGGGCGACGTGTCGACCCTGGAGAGCATGTGACATGAGCATTCACAAAACCGCGGGTGCCGGCGGGAGCGAACGCGAGCATGCGCTGGCGCTGATGCGGCAGATGCTGCTGATCCGCCGCTTCGAGGAAAAGGCGGCCGAACTCTACAGCGCCGGAAAGATCCGTGGTTTCCTCCATCTGTACATCGGCGAAGAAGCGATCGCGGTGGGCGCGATGCAGGCGCTCGGCGCGGAAGACGCGGTGGTCGCAACCTACCGCGAGCACGGCCAGGCGCTGGCGCGTGGGCTGCCCGCCGGAGCGATCATGGCGGAGATGTACGGCAAGGCGAACGGCTGCAGCCGCGGCCGCGGCGGATCGATGCACCTGTTCGATGCCGGGCGCCGTTTCTATGGCGGATATGCCATCGTTGCCGGCGGCCTGCCGGTCGCGGTGGGGTTGGCGCTCGCCGACAAGCTGCAGGAGCGGCAGGCGGTGACGGCGTGTTTCTTCGGTGAAGGGGCGGCCGCCGAGGGCGAATTCCACGAATCGCTCAACCTGGCGGCGCTGTGGCGGCTGCCGGTGCTGTTCTTGTGCGAAAACAACCTTTACGCCATGGGTACCGCGCTGGAGCGCTCCGAATCGCAGACCGACATCCACCTCAAGGCGCAGAACTACAACATCGTCGCCGAAGCGGTCGACGGCATGGATGTACTCGCGGTAGAGGCTGCGGTGCAACGCGCCGTCGCCCAGCTGCGCCGCGGCGAGGGACCGTACTTTCTGGAACTGCGCACCTATCGCTATCGCGCCCATTCGATGTCGGACCCCGAACTCTACCGCAACAAGGAAGAGGTCGCGCAGTGGCGCGGCCGCGATCCGATATCGCTGTTCGACGCCTATCTCAGAACCCAGGGCATGCTCGACGACGCCGAACTGAAGACGCTGGAGACCGACGTCGCCAACGACGTCGATTGGGCGGTGGCCGAAGCGGAGAAGGGTGCGTGGGAGCCGGTCGCCGATCTGGAACGCGACGTCTATGCCAGCGCCGGCGCGTAGCGCTTCCACCTGCCTATGAATTTATTGGAGCCGCAATGGCCAAGATGACCTACCGTCAAGCAGTGCGCGAAGCGATGCGCGAGGCCTTGCTCGCCGACCCGCGCGTATTCCTGATGGGCGAGGATGTGGGCAAGTACGGCGGCTGTTTCGCGGTGACCCACGGGATGCTGGAAGAGTTCGGGCCGAAGCGCATACGCGACACGCCGCTGTCCGAATCGACATTCGTCGGCGCCGGCATCGGTGCCGCGCTGGGCGGCATGCGTCCCATCGTCGAGATCATGACCATCAATTTCAGCCTGCTCGCACTCGATCAGATCGTCAACAACGCCGCCACCCTGCGCTATATGTCGGGCGGCCAGCTTGGCGTCCCGCTGGTGGTACGCATGGCAACCGGCGGCGGCCGGCAACTCGCCGCGCAGCATTCGCACAGCCTCGAAGGCTGGTACGCGCATATCCCGGGCATCAAGGCGGCGGCGCCGGCCACGGTAGCCGATGCCAAAGGCCTGCTGCTCGCCGCACTCAAGGAGCCGGACCCCGTAGTTTTGTTCGAACACGCGACCCTGTATCCGATGGAAGGCGAGAGCGAGGACGACACGCCGATGGAGTTCGGCCGCGCGGCGCTGCGGCGTCGCGGCAAGGACGTGAGCCTGATCACCTACGGCGGCGCGCTGGGCAAGACGCTGCAGGCTGCGGAGCAGCTCGCAGCGCAAGGGATCGATGCCGAAGTCATCGACCTGCGCAGCCTGCGGCCCTTGGACACCGAGACCATTTTCGCTTCGCTGGCGCATACCCACAAGGCGGTGATAGTGGAGGAGGCCTGGAAGACCTGCGGCTTCGCGGCCGAGGTCAGCGCGCGCATCATGGAGGGCGCGTTCGACGCGCTCGACGCGCCGGTCCTGCGCGTGTGCGGGGCGGAAGTGCCCATGCCCTACGCGCAGCCCCTGGAAGTGGCTGCCCTGCCGCAGCCGGAGACCATAGCCAAAGCGGTGCAGGAGCTGTTCTAGTCATGGGCGAGTTCCTCATGCCGCGCTTGGGTGCCGACATGAGCGTCGGCAAGGTGGTGGAGTGGCTGAAGCGGCCCGGGGAGCGCATCAAGCGCGGCGACATCATTGCCGTCATCGAAACCGACAAAGCCAACGTCGATGTCGAGTCCTTCGTCGATGGAGTACTGGAAAAAATTCTGGTCGAGCCCAGCGACGAACGGCTTCCGGTCGGCACGCCGCTTGCGCTGATTCGCACCGAGGCCGGCGCGGCCTCTGCCGCGCCTACACCTGCACCGGCGCCTGCCGCGCCTCCACCTGCATCGGCGGCTGCCGCGGCTACACCTTCACCGGCGCCTGCCGCGCGTGCGCCGGCACCCGCCGTGGCTGCACCTGCGCCGATGGCGCCCCCTGCGGCAGTCCCCAAGGCGACTGCCGCGCCGCCGACTATTCCATCCTCGGCGGTCGCGGCCGGGCCGGCTCCGCCACCGACGGCGCCTGCGGCTTTGCGGCCCGCTGCCGCGGGCGAGCGCGTGCGCATTTCGCCGGCGGCGCGCAAGCGCGCGCAGGAATTGCGGCTCGATCCGGCGGCGCTGACCGGCACGGGTCCGCAGGGACGCGTGACGCTCGCCGACGTCGAGCGTGCCGCGCAAGGCGCGAAGGCGGAAGCCCGCCCGGCCCACGTCGATACCGCGGTTGCGCGCCAACTGCGCATGCGCGAAGCGATCGCAGCGTCCATGGCGCGCTCCAAGCGCGAAATTCCTCACTATTACCTCGCGTCCACCATCGACTTCGGACGCTCGCTCGCTTGGCTCGCCGAGCGCAATGCGGGCCGCGCGGTGACCGAGCGGCTGATTTATGCCGTGCTGCTGATCAAGGCATCGGCACTGGCCTTGCGTGAGGTGCCGGAACTGAACGGGTTCTGGATCGACAACCGCGCGCAGCAAAGCGAGGCCATCCATGCCGGCATCGCCATTTCCCTGCGCGGCGGCGGGCTGGTGGCCCCGGCGCTGCGCGATGCGGATAAGCAGTCGCTGGACGAGCTGATGCGCGGATTTCAGGATCTGGTCAAGCGCGCGCGCGCCGGTTCGCTCAAGAGTTCGGAAGTCACGGATCCCACCGTGACCATCACCAGCCTGGGCGAGCGCGGGGTGGACGCGGTGTTCGGCATCATCACGCCGCCGCAGCTCGCCTTGGTCGGCTTCGGCACGCCGCTGGAGCGGCCCTGGGTGGTGGAGGGCAAGGTGATGCCGCGCCCGCTGCTGACAGCCACGCTTTCCGGGGACCACCGCGCGACCGACGGCCACCGCGGCGCGCTATTTCTGGCAGCGGTGGACCGCCTGCTGCAACAACCGGAGGCTTTATGAGCAATGACGAAATCCGCGCCCGCGTGATCAAGACCCTATCCGGGATCGTGCCCGAACTGGATCCGAGCAGTCTCAAGCCCGCCGTGAGCCTGCGCGATCAGCTCGACGTCGATTCCATGGATTTCCTCAATTTTCTGATCGCGCTGCACCAGGAATTCGGGGTGGACGTGCCGGAGTCGGATGCCGGAAAGCTCGGCACGATCGATGCCTGCGTAGACTATCTGGAGCAGGCGCTGCGGCAGCGCACGCAAGCTTGAAGCGCGCGCGGCGCGGCGGCAGCGCGAGACCGCGCTGGCGCAGAACCACACGGCGTCTTGTCCGTTCAGCCGGCGGCGGACCGTCGGCAATCGGCCGAGCGTGCGAAAAGAGGCAGCATTGAATTCCCCAAGCAATACTGCAACCCAGGTCCTGATCATCGGGGGCGGCGCCACCGGCACGGCGCTGGCCCGCGACCTCGCCTTGCGCGGCGTCGACTGCATCCTGGTCGAACAGGACGACATCAACGCCGGCGCTTCGGGGCGCAATCATGGCCTGCTCCACAGCGGCGCGCGCTACGTCGCCGGCGACCGCCAGGTGGCGATGGAGTGCCGCGCCGAGGGCGCGATCCTCAAGCGTGTGGCGGCGCAGACGATCCAGGATACCGGCGGCTATTTCGTCGCGGTGCAGGGCGACGACGAACGCTATATCGCCGACTTCCCTGCGCTTTGCGCGCGCGCGGGAATCGCTGCGCGCGCAGTGGACGTCGCCGCGGCACGAGCGCTGGAGCCGGCGCTTTCGGAACGCACGATTGCGGTGTTCGAGGTGCCCGACGCATCGATCGACCCGTTCCGCTTCTCCCTGGAAACCATGGCCCATGCGCGCAGCCTGGGCGCGCGCTTGATGCGACGCACCCGGGTGGTGGGCTTCGAGCTCGAGGGCCGGCGCATCCGCGCAGTGCGGCTTCAGTCACTGAGCGGCGGCGAGGACCTGCGCATCGAGGCCGCGCAGATCGTCAACGCAGCGGGAGCCTGGGCGCGAGAGTTGGCGCTGCTCGCCGGAGCGCCGATCGAGATGACGTACTCCAAGGGAACGCTGCTGGTCACGCACACGCGCCTGGCCGAGCGCGCGCTGACCCGCCTGCGGCTGCCGGCCGACGCCGATATCCTGATGCCGGGCGGCACGGTCTCGATCGTCGGCACGACTTCGACGCCTGTGGATGCCCTGGACGACGTCCAGCCGACGACGGCCGAGGCGGACCTGATCGTGGCTGAGGCCGCGCGCATGTTGCCGGCTCTGGCGACGATGCGCTATATCCGCGCGTTTGCGGGGGTGCGGCCGCTGGTCGGCGCGGCAGGCGTCGCCGACGGCCGTGCCATTTCGCGCGGCTACGCCCTGCTCGACCACGAGGATCAGGGTCTGGACAATTTTGCGACGATCACCGGGGGCAAACTCACCACCTGCCGGTTGATGGCCGAACGCGCCGCGGACCTCGTGTGCAGGCGCCTGGGCGTGACGCGTCCCTGTCTCACGGCTACGACGCCCTTGCCCGTGGCCGCGGAATGCGCGTGGACGGAGCCGGGACGTTCCCCGCGCGTGTGGATGCGTTCCCACGCGCGGGACGATACGCTGCTGTGCGAGTGCGAGCTGGTACCGGGCCGCGCCGTCGACGCCATCTACGACGCGCTGCGCGCGGCAGGCGACACACCGACGTTAACGGAGATCGGCTTGCGCAGCCGCATCGGCAAGGGCGCCTGCCAGGGGGCCTTCTGCGCGCCGCGCACCGTGGCCCACCTTTACCAGCGCGGCGACTTCCACGCAGGGCGCGGCCTGGCTGAAATTCTCGATTTCTTCGGCGAGCGCTGGCGCGGCCAGCGTGCGGTCCTGTGGGGTGAGCAACTGGCCCAGGCCGAGTTGATGGAGGCGCTGCATTGCGGACTGTTTGGTGAGGAACTGCGCGGGGACGATTTGCGCGCACAAGCGTCGCGCGACGCCGGCACGCCCGGGGCGCCGGACGACGCACCGACGAACGAGGTGTCATCTTGACCGGCGTGCGGCAAGCGCGCTGCGACGTCGCCGTGATCGGCGCCGGGATGGCGGGCATGGCGGCGGCGCTGTTTGCCGTGGAGCGCGGCCTGTCGTGCATCCAGGTCGGCAACAGCGGCGGTCTGCTGTTCGCGAGCGGGCTGCTGGACCTGCTCGGCGTCCAGCCTGTAGCCGATGGTCGACTGTGGCAAAGCCCTTACGAAGCCCTCGCGGCACTCGCGCGGGAAGAGCCCGATCACCCTCTGGCGCGGGTCGATGCCCGGTCGATCCGCAGCGCGTTCGAGCGCTTCGTCGCCGCCTTGGGTGGCGCGGGGCTGCGCTACGTGTCGCTGGGCGAGCGCAACCGGAAGGTGCTCACGTCGATCGGGACGATCAAGACCACGTTCGGCGTGCCTCTTTCAATGGTCGCGGGAGTCGACGCGCTGGAGACGCGGCCGCCGTGCCTGCTGGTGGATTTTCGCGGACTGCGCGAATTCAGCGCAGTTCAGATTGCCGCGACGCTGGGCGAACGCTGGCCGGGCCTGCGCCATGAGCGGATCGAGTTCCCGGGCTGCGAAGCCCTGCCCGAACTTTACGCCGCCCACCTCGCACGTGCCCTCGAAGCAGGGGAGACGCGCGCGCGCGCGATCGCCCTGGTGAAGCCGCTGCTGGGCGAGGCGCGGGCGGTCGGGTTTCCGGCCGTATTAGGGCTCGCCCGATCCAGCGAGGTTCACGCAGCGTTCGAGGCGGGGCTCGGCGTGCCGGTGTTCGAGATCCCGACCATGCCGACGTCGGTGCCGGGGCTGCGGCTGTCGGGAGCGCTGGAGGCGGTGATGTCGGCGCGCGGAGTCCGGCGGCATCACCAGGCCACGGTGCGCGGGCTGGCGTTCGACGGCGGGGGAGGAACGGCGACGCTCGATCTCGAGGGCATTTCGGGTGGCGAGCGCGTGTCTGCGCGCGCGGTCGTGCTGGCCACAGGCCGCTTCAGCGGCCGCGGGCTCGTCGCCGATCGGGAAGGCGTGCGCGAGAGCATCCTCGGCCTGCCGGTGCTGCAGCCGGATTCGCGCGAGGCCTGGCACCAGCGCGATTTCCTCGACCCTTCGGGCCATGGGATCAATCGCGCGGGGCTGCGCGTCGACGACGCCTGGCGGCCGCTGGGCGCGGACGGGAGGCCGGCCTGGCCGCGGCTCTACGCCGTCGGTTCCATCCTCGCGCGTCAGGACTGGATGCGCTCGAAGTGCGGCTCGGGGCTCGCCATCGCCACTTCCTGGGCGGCCATCGAACAGGTCGCGCGTGAGCTTCGCGCGGCTGCGGCAGGATAGGCCAGACATGTCGTCGACGATTTTCTTCAGCACTCTCTACGCGTCCCTCGTCCTGTGCGCGTTGGGTCTCGTCTGGCGGGTCTCGGCCTGGTTCCGGCTCCGGATCGGCCCCGACGCGCGCGATGTCGCGTCGTCGCAGCGCGTAGCCGCGGTGTTCCGCGGCGCAGCCTCGGCGCTCTTCGGCAGCAGGGCTCTCCGTCTCCTCGGCGCCTTGTTCCTGGACGTGCTGCTCCTGCGCAAGCTGTTCGCGAGCGAGAAGCTGCGTTGGTTCGGGCACCTGCTCGTTATGGTCGGCTTCACGCTGCTGCTTTTGATGCATGCCCTCGCGCCGCTGGTGAGCGCAAAGCTGTTCCCGGGCTACCAGCCGACGCTGGACCCCTATCTCTTCCTGCGCGATCTCTCCGGGGCGATGGTTCTGGTCGGTGTGGCGCTGCTCTTGTTCAGACGGCGGGCGGATTTTCCGCAGCCGCGCCGCCTCATCGACTGGGCCTTCGTGACACTCCTGCTCATCGTCGTCGCCACGGGCTTCGTGTTCGAAGCCTACAAGATCGCATCGCCGCGGGCCTTCTACCGCATGACGGAGCAATTTATCGGTTCGACCGATCGCAAGGAACTCGAGCCGCTGCGCGCCGTCTGGGCGAGCGAGTTCGGGGTGGCGTTCGACGACCTGAAGCAGCCGGTCGATCCTGCGCTGCTGCAGCAGGGCCGCAAGCTGCAGCAGGATAGCTGCGCGTCCTGCCACTCGAAGCCCACATCCGCCTTCGTCTCTTACCCGGTCGCGCGGGCGCTGGCACCCGTCGAGCGCATGCTGGATGCGGGACGTGCGAACGAGTGGCTGCTGTATCTGCACGTGTTCGCCTGTTTCCTCGGCCTGGCGAGCCTGCCGTTTACGCGCTTCTTCCACGTGGTCGCGGCCCCGGTCAGCCTGCTGGTCAACGCGGCAGCGCAGAATCGGGCGTTCTCGACTGCAGGTCGTGCTTCGCAGCGGGCGCTGGCGCTGGACGCATGCGTGCGCTGCGGCATCTGCGATGCGCGCTGCTCGGTGGCACCGGTCGCGCGCTACCTGGAAAACGCCTACCTTTTGCCTTCGCACAAGCTTGTCGCCACCGGCGCGCTGGCCGGCGGCCGGCTGCTGCGGCCGGGCCGCGAGAACGACGCATCCCCGGATGACACGCATCGGGACGAGGCCCGTCGCGTCGCCGAAGGGGCTTACCTGTGCACCGACTGCGGACGCTGCACCAGCCGCTGCCCGGTGGGACTGGACTTGGCGGATCTGTGGCGGGCGGGGCGCGACGATCTGGCGGCTGTCGGTCTTCCGCCGCCGGAACAGTGGGTACAGGCGCGCAGCGCGCTCGCGTGGGCCGAGTCCCTCGAAGCGGGTTCCGGCCAGCACCCGCTTGCCGATGCCGACGCCGCTTTCGCACCGCTCTCGGCCGACCGTCGCTCGTTCTCGCGCTGCGTGCAGTGTCAGGCCTGCACCAACGTGTGTCCGGTCGTGGCGCACAGCATCGACGCCGAGCACGGTATCGACCTGACGCCGCAGAAGGTGATGAACCTGCTGCGCCTGGGGCTGCGCGATCTCACGCTGGGTTCGCGCATGGTCTGGGATTGCGCCTCCTGCTACCAGTGCCAGGAGAACTGCCCGGAGGGCGTACGCGTGGCCGACATCATGCTGGAGCTGCGCGCGCTTTCAGTGCATCGGCTGGGCGCCCTCCGCGGGCGAAGGGAGCCTGCATGAAGTACGCGCTGTTCCTCGGCTGCAAGATTCCGGCACAGCTGCCGGCCTACGAACTGTCGACGCGCGCCGTGCTCGGCCACCTCGGCGTGACCCTGGTCGACCTCGAGTTCGACTGCTGCGGCTATCCTGTGAGAGACGTCAGCCGCGACGGCTTCGCCCTGGCCGCGGCGCGCAACCTGGCGCTGGCCGAGCGCGCCGGCCTGGATCTGCTCACGCCCTGCAGCTGCTGCTTCGGCACCCTGCGCCACGCGATCCGCTTCCTCGGCGAGGATGCGGCGCTGCGCGCGCGCGTCACGCAGGCACTCGCCGCGGAAGGCCTTGCCTGGTCGGGGAAGAGCGAGGTCGAACATCTGCTGTCGGTGCTGGCGCAAAAGCTCGGCATCGACGCCATTGCCGCGGCGGTACGCGCGCCGAGCGCGGGCCTGCGTGTGGCCGCCCAATACGGCTGCCATGCGCTGCGCCCGAGCGACGTGACCGGAATCGACAACGCGATGGCGCCGACGCTGTTCGAAACGCTGATCAGCGTGACCGGTGCGACCCCGGTCGACTGGCCACGCCGGCTGGACTGCTGCGGTGATCCGCTGCACCAGGCGAACACCGCGTTGTCCGAGCGTATGACGCAAGCGAAGATCGCCGATGCGCTCGAGTCCGGTGCCGAGGCGATCTGCTCGGCCTGCCCGCACTGCCACCTGCGCTTCGACGCCGTTCAGGCGGACAGCGCCGACCCTTCGATTCGCACGCTGCTCTATACGCAGCTGCTCGGGTTGGCGATGCGCCTGCCTGCGAAATCGCTCGGGCTGTAGTCATCAAAACGAGCCGTCCCGCGGCTTGCATGTCGGCCTGTCGAAACGCGTGCTGGCGGCGGCAGGATTGGGATTCCTGTCCTTTGTTGATTTTTCTCAAAGACCCGATTCCGAGCTGGGCTAAAAAGGACCGTGTTGACCGAGTGGATGCTTCTGGCGGCCAGCGGGTATGCCCGCGCTCGCGTGCGGGCCAACGGATAAAGAGGACGAACAATGAAATTCAAAAATTGGCTGTTAGCGGGTTTGGCATTGGCGCTGGGCGTATGTATGGTGCCGCAGGCCGCTGTTGCGGCTGGCAAGGTCGAGATCACATGGTGGCATGCGATGAGCGGCTCCAATGGCAAGGTGGTGGACGCAATCGTGAAGGACTTCAACGCGGCACATCCCGACATCGAGTTGAAGGCGCTCTACACCGGAAGCTACGAAGAGACCCTGACCAAGTACATCGCGGCGTACCGCTCGCACACGGCGCCCACCATCGTGCAATCCTACGAGGTCGGAACCCAGACCATGCTCTCGAGCGGTGCGGTCACTCCCGTGTACCAGATACCCGGAATGGTGGGCGAAACCTGGGACTGGGCGCAGTACGTGATTCCGATCACGCATTATTACGAGTCGGGCGGCAATCTCTGGTCGCTGCCGTTCAATTCCTCGAGCGAGATCCTGTACTACAACAAGGACCTGTTCGCGAAGGCGGGGCTCGACCCGAACAGGCCGCCGCAGACCTGGGAAGAACTCGAGGCCGACGGCAAGAAGCTGCTGGCAAGCGGCGCGGTGAAGCATGTGCTGTCCTTCGGCTGGCCGGACTGGACGTTCGAGCAGATGTTCGCAGTCCACAACCAGCTTTTCGCCAACCACGACAACGGCCGCAGCGGCCTCGCGACCAAGGTGCTCTTCAACAGCGACTTCGGCGTGAAGGTCATCGACACATGGGCGCGACTCGCCAAACAGAACATCTTCATCTACGGCGGACCGGAGTATTCGGCCAACGCGGCGTTCCAAAGCGGGCAAATCGCGATACTGATCCAGTCGACTTCGTCGCTGGCGGGGATCGAGAAGGGTTCGCCGTTCAAGGTGGGGACGGGATTCCTGCCGCGATTCGAAGGCTATCCGCGCGGCAACTCGGTCATCGGCGGCGCCAGCCTGTGGGTCACCAAGGGCCAGAGCAAGGCGCAGCTGCGCGCGGTGTGGGAGTTCTTCAAATATCTGGCGCAGCCCAAGGTCGCCGTGGAGTGGCACAAGGGCACCGGCTATTTCCCGTCGGTGAACTCCGCGGTGCAGGACCTGTTGGGCGAGGGCTGGTTCAGCAAGGACCAGAACTACCTCACCGCTTTCCTGCAGATCCTCTCGGGCCGGCGCGACACGGCCGCCGCCACCGGGGTTCGGATGGGGCCGTTCGTCCAGGTTCGAGAGTTCGAGCGCACGGCGATCGAAAAAGCCGTCGCGGGCCAGCTTTCGCCCAAGGCTGCGGTGGACGAAGCGGCGCGCAAAGCCGACCAGCTCTTGGCGGACTTTGCGAAGCTGAACCGTTAGAAGCTCGCCTCGCGCGGGGACGGGCGCATGAGTCCGTCCGTTCCCGCCGGGATGTCTCTCACCAGCACCGATGGCAAATGTCGTTGAGGAGGAGCGCTTTCCAGGGCACCCTCTACTTCCGTACCTCCTGATCCTGCCGTCGGTGGCGGTGATCGTCCTGTTCCTGGTTGTCCCATTCCTGCAGAGCGTGCAGGAATCCTTCTACGCGTCTACTGCTTTCGGCACCAACACGGTGTTTGTCGGGCTGCGCAATTACGCCCGTCTGTTCGAGTCAGCGGACTTTCGCAACAGCGCGCTCGCCACGCTGATGTTCGCCGGTTTCGTGATGGTGATCGGGCTGAGCTTCTCCCTGGCGGTCGCGCACCTGCTGAACCAGAAAATCCGGGGGCAGGGCCTCTACCAGATCGCGCTCATCTGGACCTACGCGCTCTCGCCCGCGGTGGCCGGGGTGATCTGGGCCCTGATGTTCGCGCCGGCGACCGGCATCGTACCCTTCGTCGTCGCCAAGCTCTTCGGCGGCGGTCTCATCAACTGGATGATGAACGGCTCGCTCGCGCTCTTCGTCGTATCCGCCGCCGCCACGTGGAACATGCTTGGCTACAACATCGTGTTCTTTCTCGCCGGGTTGCAGAATATTCCCGAAGAGTTCATCGACGCCGCACGAGTGGATGGGGCAGGCCCGTGGCGGATATTCTGGGACATCACTTTTCCGATGCTGTCTCCTACGACGACGTTCCTACTGTTCGTCAACATGATCTACGCCTTCTTCCAGGTGTTCGGCCTGATCGACATCATGACGCACGGCGGTCCGGGGGATGCGACCAACGTTCTCATCTACAAGCTCTACCGGGATGCGTTCCTCTACCTCGACACCGGCGCGGCTTCAGCCGAGTCCTGCATCGTGTTCGTGGTCATCTCGGTAGCGGCCGTGATCCAGCTGAACTTTGCGACGCGAAAGGCGATCTATGCCCGCTAGGAAGCAACTGAGATGACACCGCGACTGTGGAAGGCGGGCGCGACCCATGCCGCCCTGATCACCCTGGTGTTGCTTATCACCTTCCCGGTGGTTTACGCCGTGATCGTGAGCACCCTGAGCTTCCAGCAGGCCTATGTGTATCCCCCCCGGCTCGTCCCCGGCACCGAGCTGTGGCACAACATAGTCGAGGCCTGGGACCGCGTGCACATGGGCCGCCTTTTTTTCGTCACCTCCGTCATCTCCGTGGGCACGGCAGTGGTGAAGATCATCCTGTCGCTCATGGCGGCGTTCGCCTATACCCACTTCAGGTTCCGCGGCAGGGCGCTGCTGTTTCCGATGACCATGGTCACGCAGATGCTGCCGCTGCCGGTGCGGATCCTGCCGACCTACGAGATGATGGCGAGCTTCCACTGGATCAACTCGTACTCGGCGCTGATGTTTCCGTTCTTCGCCAGCACCACCGGGATTCTGCTGTTCCGGCAGTTCTTCCTGACTGTGCCGCGCGACATGTCGGATGCGGCGCGCATGGACGGCGCGGGGCCGTTGCGCTATTTCCTCGACATCCTCGTCCCCCTTTCGCGCACCAACATCGCTGCGCTGTTCGTCATCGAGTTCATCTACATGTGGAGCCAGTACCTGTGGCCCCTGATCGTGACCAACACCGAGGACATGCGGGTGGTGCAGATCGGGATCAAGATGCTGATCGCAACGGACCAGATTTCCCCGGCGTGGAACGTCATCATGGCCGGCACCATCATCGCGATGCTGCCCCCGCTCGTGGTGCTGATGGTGTTTCGCAAGAGTTTCGCTGAGGGAATCGCGATGCAAACCGCGAAATAGACGGTGTGCGGCCGCGGATATCCGGGTCATGATGGCCATCTACCTGCTTCTGATCCTGGTCGCCATAGCGCTGATATTCGATTTCCTCAATGGTTTCCACGACAGCGCGAATGTCGTCGCCACAATCATCGCGTCGCGGGCGATGAGCGCACGTGGGGCGCTTGCGCTCGCCGCGCTGGCGAACCTCGCGGGGCCCTTCCTGCTCGGCGTCGCGGTCGCCGAGACCGTAGGCGCCGAAGTGGTGCAAGCGCAGGCGGTCAGTATTGCGGTGGTGCTGGCGGCGTTGCTTGCAGCGAGCCTGTGGGACTTGGTGACCTGGTACTTCGGTATTCCTGTGAGTTCGTCCCATGCCCTGGTCGGCGGCATCGTCGGCGCCGCCGCCACCGGATCCGGTGTCGCGGCGATCCAGGCGCACGGGCTGTGGAAAATCGCGATCGCTTTGCTGGTTTCGCCGTTGCTCGGCTTCGTCGTGGCGCTGGCAATCATGCAAGCGACGCTGTGGCTGCTGCGCAATGCGACGCCGCGGGCCAACGTGGCGCTGTCGCGGGCACAGATCCTCACCGGGACGGCGCTTGCGCTGAGCCACGGCGCGAACGACGCGCAAAAGACCATGGGCGTGATCGCCATGGGCCTGCTCACGCTGGGCTTCATACCGGCGTTCTACGTGCCATGGTGGGTCATCCTGCTGAGCGCCTCGGCCATCGCGTTGGGCACGGCGGTCGGAGGCTGGCGCATCATCCGCACGCTGGGCACGCGCTTCTACAGGATCCATCCGATCCATGGATTCACTTCCCAGTTCGCATCGGCCGCGGTGATCCTGGGGGCGTCTCTCGCAGGAGGTCCGGTAAGCACGACGCAGGTGGTGAGCATGAGCATACTCGGCGCCGGCGCAGCCGAGCGCAAATCCAAGGTGCGCTGGTCGGTGCTGAATGACATTGTTCTGGCCTGGGTGCTGACGCTGCCCGCGACTGCGTTGCTGGCGGCGCCGATCTACTATCTGGTTCGATTGATCCTGCGAGGCGGAGGCTGATGATGGGCTGGTTCGACGGGAGTCTGAAGGAACAGAATAAATTCATCGCCATGCTGATCGGCCAAGCGGCCAAATCGGTCGAGGCGATTCATTATTTGGCGCGCACGCTGGAGCAGGTGGACGCGGACACGATCAAAGCGGTACGCACGCTGGCGGACGAGGCGAGCGAGTTGCGCCGCGTGCTCATCGACGAACTGCACAAAACTTTCATCACGCCTTTGGACCGCGAGGATATTTTCAACTTGTCGCACTGCTTCGAGGACATGGTGACCTATGCGCTGACGACGGTGGAGGAGATGAATATCCTCAAGGTTGACCCGGACGATTACATACGCCAGATGGTGCGGCTGGTGTGCGAGGAGGCCGAGCAGCTCGAACTCGCGATCCTGCGCCTGGCGCAGAATCCGCGCGTCGCGCTCGATCACGCGCACGAGGTGCGCAAGCTGGAACACAAGGTCGAACGCTTGTACCGGACGGCAATCAAGGATCTGTTCGCTCGCGCCACCGATCCGGAGCAACTGCCCGGGCTGTTCTATCGGCGCGAAGTCTATCGCCACATCTCGAACATGTCCGATCGTGCCGACTCGGCGGCGAACGTGTTCGGCATGGTCATCATGAAGCTTACCTGAAGCGCGAAGTTGCGCTGCGGCCGCGGCTCAAACTCCCGTCGCTTCTGCCATCAATGCGCGCCAGCGCCGGTAGCGCGCGCGTATCGCCGCGTCCGCGGCCGGCGCGAAAGCCTGCTCCTCGATGGCATGGTCCCAGGACGCGGGCCGTCCGGCGGCGAGGTAGCCGATGCCACGGGCGGTCGCTTCGGGGTCCTCGCGCCGGTGCACCATCAGCCCGCTCAGCGCCGCGAGTCTGCGGCACAGGCCGTCGATCTGCGACACGCCGCCGCTGACGCGGATGCGCGCGGCGGGCGCTACGTACTTCGCCATTTCCTCGATGTTTGCCTGCAGCAGGAAAGCGATGCTTTCGACCACCGCCACGGCTTTTTCCCGGGGCCCGCCCGCGCCGACGAAGCGCGAGGCGAAGTCCGGTATCCAGAACGGGCCGCCGAGTCCGGCGATGCCGTTGAGAAACAGCGGCGGCTCGCCCGGCGCCGCCAGCCATTGCGGCAGCAGGGCGTCGAGATCTTCGATTTCCAGGTCCCGCCGCAGCCACTCGAGCGCGGTGCCGGCGCCGTTGACGTTGCCTTCCACCGTGTACACCGTGGTCTCGCCGTCGTCGAGGATGATGCCGGTGAGTTGGCGCGGAACGTAACCCGGATCGCGCGTGAGGGCGCGCTGCACGAAGGCGCTGGTGCCGATATTGACGTAGGCCGAATCCTCTTCCGGCCAGCCGAAGGCGAACACCGCCGCGGACTGGTCGCCGTTGATGGCGGTGAGAGGAATCGCCGTATCCCCGACCCTCAGCGTGCCGTACGGGTGGCAGGTGGGGACGCTCTTGGGCAGGAATCCCTGGGGCAGGCCGAACAGCGCCAGCAGTTCGGGGTCCCAGTCGCGCGTGGCCAGGTTCCAGAGCTGGGTGCGGGCGGCGCACTGCGGGTCTGCGACCAGGGGATGCTCGGCCAGCAGGCGAAACGCAAGAAAGCTCGCTTGCGGTCCCCAGCACAGTGTGCCCGCCGCGCGCGCCGCGCTTACTGCCGGCAGATGATCCAGCGCCCAGCGCAGTTTGCTTGCGCCGTAATGCGCCGACAAGAACAATCCGGTCCTGCGATGCACCTCTTCGCCCCGAGGTTCGAACTGGCGCAGCCACCGGTGCGCGCGCCGGTCCTGCCAACTGAACAGCGGCGACAGCGGCCGGCCGTCGCGCCGGTCCCAGCAGATACAACTCGAGCGCTGGCTGGCTAGCCCCGCCGCCGCCACGTCGCGCCGGCGCGCGCCCAGGGACGACAGGGCTTCGCCGGCGGCGGCGAAGACCGATTCGACCACCTCGTCGCCATCCTGTTCGGCCCAGTCTGGCTGCGGCCGGGCGAGGCCGATTTCGCGCGCGCCGCTCGCGAGTACGCGCCCGCGGCGATCCAGCACCACCGCGCGGCTGGCGTGGGTGCCCTGGTCTATGGCGAGATAAAGGGGCTCGGGGTTATTCAAGCTGCCTCGGAACCGGTGTTGCGGATTGTAAAAGGCGTTCGGCCTGGGCGTTTCCTTGGTTATGATACGCGCTGGGCCAGCGTTCGTCCGCGCGCGTACTGGGCGGTGCGAACAGCCAGATCGAAGGAGGGCATGTCATGTTGCGCATATCCGCAAGTAGGATCATCGGGGCGGTGGGGATAGCGGTCGCGGCAGCCCTGCTTTTGTACTTTGTTCCGTCCCGTGCCGCCGGACCGCTGCCGCTTCCCAAAATTGACATGCCGCCGGCTGCGGCAAAGGGGATCCAGACCGCCGTTTTTGCCGGGGGCTGTTTCTGGGGCATGGAAGGCGTGTTCGAGCATGTCAAGGGCGTCACGCGCGTCGTATCCGGCTTCGCCGGCGGCAGTGCGACTACGGCGCACTACGAGCAGGTGAGTACAGGCACCACTGGCCACGCCGAGTCAGTGCGCATTTCCTACGACCCGACACGCATTTCCTACGGGCAATTGCTGCAAGTATTCTTTTCCGTCGCGCACGATCCGACCGAGCTGAACCGCCAGGGGCCGGACACCGGCACGCAATACCGCTCGGCGATTTTCTACGCCAATAGCGAACAGAAACGCGTCGCCGACGCCTACATCGGCCAACTGCAGGCGGCGCATGCCTTTGCGCGCCCCATCGTCACCGAGGTTACGCCCCTCAAGGGATTTTACGAGGCAGAGGCATACCATCAGCATTATCTTGCGCTGCACCCGGACGAGCCCTATATTGTGATCAACGACCTGCCGAAAATCGCCAATCTGAAGCGGGAGTTTCCTGGGCTCTACGTTCGCGACTGACTTCGATTTTCGCTGAAGCGCGGAAACTCCACCGCCAATGAGCGAACAAAACCCACGTAAAGTGCTTACGCGCAAACTGCTGCTGGTCACGATACTCGCGGCGGTGCTGGTCGCGCTCTATGCGCTCGCGGGATTCCTGCTTGTTCCCTGGATCGCACAGCGCGAGTTGCCGCGTTTGGCCGAGCAAGACCTGCATCATCGGGCGCGCGTCGGCGAAATCCGCTTCAATCCGTTCACTCTCAGGCTGCAGGCGCGTAATTTCAGCGTCGACACCATGAAGGGCCGGCCGGTGCTCGGTTTCGCCCAAGCCGTGGTCAAATTCGAGTGGGCCTCGCTCGCGCGCCGTGCCTGGATGCTGAGCGATGTGCGGCTGGTCGATCTCAGGGTGCGGGTGGAGATCGCGCAGGACGGGCGGCTGAATCTGGCCGCGCTCGCGCCCGGCGCCGGGGGCGGCGGCGCGCAGCCGCCGCGCTTCGCGGTCGAACATTTTTCAGTATCCAACGGCAGCATCGACTTCGAGGATCAGCGGCAGGGCTATCGCAATCGCGTGGAGCATCTGTCGGTCGAGCTCGCGTCGCTGTCGACGCTGGAGACGTCGCCGGGATCCTACATGCTCCAGGGCCAGACTCCGCAAGGCGCCAAATTGCGCTGGAAGGGCGGGATCTCGCTTACTCCGCTGACCGCGACGGGCACGCTCGCACTGGAACATGTGGCGCTGGCGGAACTGATGCCCTACGTCGATGAATTCACCGCGGCACGCATCGCTGCGGGCGAGGCGGATCTGGAGTTGCCTTATGCGCTGACGCTGGTCCAGGGCAAACCGCGGTTCACCGTGAAGGGCGCGAAGATCGAGCTGCGCGAGCTCGCCCTTCGCAGCGCCGGGAAACGGGCGCCGCTAACCAAATTCGGCGCAATTTCACTGGCTGGGATCGATTTCGATTCGGCCGCGCAGCAGGTCTCGCTCGAGACGGCGCGCGCAGGCGTATCGACAGTGCTCGCGGGAAAGGACCAACATCCGCTCGCCAGGATCGGGCCGCTCGCACTCGACGGTGCGGCGTTCGGCCTGGGGACGCGCCGCGGTTCGGTGCGCGCGCTGGCACTGGGCGGGAGCGAGCTCAAGGCGGCGGGCGAAACCAAACCGCTCGCGGCCATGCGACAGCTCGCCGTGAACGGTATCGCGTTCGATCTGGGGGCGCAGCGCTTCTCGGCCAAGCTCTTGCATGTCGACGATTTCAAGCTGGCGCTGGGACGCGATGCCAAGGGCGCACTGGATCTGCCGCAGGCATTCGCCGGCAACGGCGACGCTGGCGGCGACACCAAGCCAGGCAGGTGGCAGGCGAGCATAGGCAAGGTGGAACTCGCGCGTGCCTCGGCGCGCTATACCGATCGCACGGCCAAAACGCCGCTTGCACTCACCGCCGAGGGCGTGAGCGGGAGCTTCGGCTTGAACGCGGCGTCGGACGCGACGGGCGTACGGCTGCGCCTCGACGCGGGAAACCTGACGCTGGCGCGGCTCGAGGCAGGGGCGGCCCCTGCATCCTCAGGGGCCCCGCAGCGCGCGGCCCTGCGGATTTCGAATCTGGAGCTCGCGGGAGCAGCGTACGACAGCGGCGAGAACACGCTGGGGGCGGACGCGGTGCGCATCGCCAGCCTCGGCGTGGATACGGCGATCGAGAACGGCCGGCCGTCGCTGCTCGATCTCCTGCCCGTAACGGGCGGGCCAAAATCCGGAAAATCGCTGTCGGCGCAGGCAAAGCTGGTCGAACTGGGCCGGGGCCGCATCAGCGTCGCCGATCGCGCCAGCGGCATCGCCGTCGTCCTGCAGCGTCTGAAGGGGAAGTTCAAAGACGTTTCGAACGATCCTGCGAAAACGCTTTCCTTCGATGTGAGTGCCGACGTGAAAAGCGGCGGACACATTGCGCTGCGTGGCCGCGCGGTGCCCGTGCGCGGCAGGCTGAGGGCAAAAATTGCGGCAAACAAGGTCGCGCTCGCGCCGCTTGCGCCGGGGCTTGCGCAATTCGCGAGCGTAAAGCTCGAATCGGGTGAAGCTTCGCTCAACGGCACACTGCAGGTCGGCGGCAGCAAGTCGAAAGTCGCCTACTCCGGCAGCGCCGCCGTCGCCAATTTCGCGCTCGACGATGCGACCGGAGCTCGCCTGTTCGGCTGGAAGACGCTGGCGACCGATACGCTCAAGGCGTCGCTGGCGCCGACTAGGGTCGACATCGACCAACTGCGGCTGACGGCTCCGGCTGGCCGATTCGCAATAGCGAAGGATAGGACCAGCAATCTGTCGCGCGCATTTGCAAAACAGGAGCCCGCGGTCAGCGAGAAGTTGCCGCCGGCGGCGGCCGGGAGCGCGTCGCGCGCGACACAAGCGGAAGCTGCGCCAGAGGCGAAGGATGGCGGGGACGCCGGCGTGGCGGTCGCGGTGCGGCGGGTGCAGGTGGAGCAGGGTGCGCTGGATTTTTCCGACGACAGCCTGAGTCCGAGCTTCGTCGCCAAGATCGTCGATCTCGCCGGCAGCGCGAACGGCCTGTCGAGCGATCGCGAGACGCGCAGCCAGTTTACGCTCGAAGGCCGCATCGGCGAGTTCGGTTATGCGCGCCTCTCCGGAGCGGTGAATCCGTTCGCGCCGCGCGACCGCAGTGCATTTCGAGTGCAGCTGCGGAACCTCGACCTTACCACCGTGTCGCCGTACGCAATGCGCTTTGCCGGCTACCGCATCGCCGCCGGAAGTCTCGCGTTGGACCTTCACTACCGCGTGCGCGCCAGCCTGATCGAGGGCGACAACAAAATCACGCTGGAGCATTTCAAGCTGGGCGAGCGCGTTGAAAGTCCGGACGCGATCAAGCTGCCGTTCGAACTTGCCGTCGCCTTGCTCAAGGGTCCGGATGGGACGATCAATCTGCAAGTGCCGGTGAAGGGCAACCTCGACGATCCCCAGTTCAGCCTGGCGCCGCTCATCTGGAAGGCGGTCGGGAACCTGATCGGGAATATCGTCGCGGCTCCGTTCCGCGCGCTTGGACACTTGTTCGGCGGCGGAACCGCGGAAGATGGCGGGACGATTTCGTTCGATCCGGGCAGGAGCCGGCTGCTTCCGCCCGAGCGGGAGAAACTGGCGCGAATCGCGGAAGAACTCGCCAAGCGGCCGGAGCTTAAGCTCCTCATACCTGCTCATTACGACACCGAAGCCGATCAGAGTGCGATGAAGCGCGCCGCCCTGGCGCGCGAACTGGGCCGCAGGGCCGGCTTCGCCCTCGCCGAAAGCGATGAACCGGGTCCGATCAACCTGGAAGACCGAAGAACGCGCGCGGCGCTGCGGGCGCTGTTCGCGGAGCGCTTTACCAAGGCCGAACTCAAACGGCTGCGGAGCGAAGCGGAAGCCAAGGCGCAGGCGGCAGGTGCGGCATCGCCTTCGCTGGGCCAACGGCTGCGCAGTTTCGCCAGCGGCGAGCCCCAGGTCGCGGATACGCGCGAGTTTTACCGGACTTTGCTGCGCCGGCTGCGCGAGGCGCAGCCGCTACCGCCGAACGCGCTGACCGACCTCGCGCAGCAACGCGCGCTCGCCATCGAAGCTGCGCTGCAGGCGGCCGGCGTCGGCGCCTCGCGTATGGAAAGGACGACCAGTAAGCCGAGCGCGGATGCCGGGACCAGGCAGGTCAGCGTGCGGCTGTCTCTGGCCGCGGGCTGATCACAGGGCGTTTCCCTTGCAGCGTCCGCGGAAGTCGGTGGTGAAGGCGTCGAGCTCGGCAGGCTCGGTGAGCGCAGCTGTGGCGCCCGTTATCCCTAGCAGCCTCTCGATCAGCGTATGCGTCAACCGGTGCTTGCGTTTTGAGTTGCGTCGATCAACTCGGCTTGGCGCTTGCGCGCGGCCGCGATGCTGCGCGCCTTGACCGGACCATAGCCGCGAATGCTTTCCGGAAGACGTGCGACCTCCGCAGCCGCAACCAGCGTATCCGGGGAGAGGGTGCGAAGCAGCATATCCAGCGTGGCTTCATACTCCGCTATCAGCCGGCGCTCGATCCGGCGCTCCGCCCCGTAGCCGAAGATGTCGAAAGGCGTGCCGCGCAGGAATTTCAGCGGCGCGAGCAGTCGCAAAGCGGACATCAACCTTGGGCCATAGTTGCGCTTCGCCGGTTCCCCGGTCGCCGCGTTCAGTCGGCTCAGCGCGGGAATCGCCAGATGAAAGCGCAGCTTGAACGAACCCTCGAAAGCCGAGTTCAGCGCTTGCGCGAACTCGGGGGCGGTGTACAGCCGGGCCACCTCATACTCGTCTTTATAGGCGAGCAGCTTGAAGTAGGCGCGTGCGACCGACTCGGTAAGCAGCGTGCTGCCGGGAAGCATCGTGTTTTCCGCGTGGCGCACGCGTTCGACCAGGTCGGTGTAGCGGCGGGCATAAGCCCGATCCTGATAGGCAGTCAGATAGTCGCGGCGGCGCGCCACGGCTTCGCCGAGGTCCCGCGACAGCTGGTGCTGCGGCAGGACCGGTTCCTGTGCGCGCGCGAGCTGGGCGATGCCTTCGGGGTCAAAAGCGGCACGGCGGCCCCAGACGAAAGCCTGCTTGTTCGCTTCGATGGCGACTGCGTTGAGTTCGATCGCCCGCAACAGCGCTTTGGACGAAACCGGCACCCGGGCTTTCTGGTAGGCATATCCGAGCAGGAACATATTGGTCATGATGGCGTCGCCCGTCAGGATCGAGGCGAGGCGGGTGGCATCTACGAAATCCGCCGCGCCTGCGCCGACCGCTTCGCGCAGCTGGTCCT
>Ga0307377_10001769_pt1 | contig 26490 bp, 22 predicted proteins | sample TR3MG_FD_202535 | JGI IMG/M metagenome (GOLD analysis project Ga0307377, IMG submission 202535) | Soil microbial communities from Risofladan, Vaasa, Finland - TR-3 | ecosystem: Environmental > Terrestrial > Soil > Coastal area > Acid sulfate soil | place: Finland: Risofladan, Vaasa | collected... | reverse complement strand
TAACGACAACAGCCTTTTTCATGGTCTCAAGCGCTTTATCATATTCCATGGCACGTCTAATATTTTTTACATACCATATGTTCTCAAGATCGATTCCCGGTATTTCCGGCTCATCGTATTCGAACCCAGTAGCTATGACTAAGCGGTCCCACTCAAATTTATCAGAACCAACGCTCACATTGCGGTCTTCAATGTTAATTCCTGTCACCTTGGTTTGAAGCCTCAGATCTATACCGATCTTGGCGTAATGCTCCGCAGTTTGTAGAAAGAGATTATCAAAATTTGCAATTTCCTTTCCTAAAACAAAGGGAATTCCACATGGACTGTATGCTACATCCTCAAATTCTGTAAAAAGTGTAATTGAAGCATCCGGCAAAAGCCCTTTTGATGTGGAAGCAGCAGAAATACCACCTGCTCCGCCCCCTATAACTATGATTCTTAGATTTTCTTGAGACATTTAAATCCACCTTTTTAATTAGAGTTCATTTTTAATTCTTAATTCAAGCTTAATCAACTTACCTTTATGGGCTTAATAAGCTTCTTAAACTTCACATTGTCCTTATTAGCCATTTTTTCAAAATCAGGCAGAGCTGAACATTCTCCACAGCTAACGCACCCCGCAATGCTACTTTTCGCTGCATGATCATACTGAGACATAACTTTTGCAGCCTCTCTGTAAACATATTCCATTATTTCAGGACTAGGCGGTTTAACGTTCTCCATCGGGGTTCCGGCAACAGGCCTAAACGGAACAATAAAAGGATATACCCCTAATTCAGCACATAGCGCGGCTCCATCTATTACCGTTTGCAGATCCTCACCCATGCCAACCAGAACATAGGTGCTAACCTGCCATCTCCCGAAAACTCTCACGGCTTCTTTCCATGATTCGACATATCTATTAAAGCCAATCTTTGCTTTCCCCGGAGTAACACGTTCAAATACCTCGGGGTCGAAGGTTTCAATGTGAATACCAACGGCATCAACTCCAGAATCCTTTAATTTTTGAAACCATGAGAAGTCTTCAGGTGGAATTATCTGTAATTGTATGGGAAGCCCTGTTCCTTTCTTTACCTCGGAGCATATTTCGGCATATTTCGCTAAAGCCTTATTCTCATCAGGCGCAACGCCAGATGTGAATACTATGTTTGAAATACCGTCGAGTTCCTTTGCGAGCTTAATCGTCTCAACTAAGCTTTTGGCGTTTTTAAACCCTACGGTGCTTCTGTCCTTGAGCGTAAGCTCTATGCCGCAGAATTGACATTTCCTTTCATCACGCCAAAATTCGCATGTTTGAAGCAGTGTCGTCGCAAAGGTAGTTGGGCAATGAAGGATTCCCATCTTCTGCATGGATACCCCTGCAGAAGTTTTATGATCAGCAAACTTGGCGTTACCCATAGGTTCTACCTGAACCAAGGCAACATCGTCCTTGAATATCCAGTATTCACCGTTAATTTCATCTAAGTAATAGGGTGAGTATTTAACAAAATCACCCACTACCGGAATATTCGCCTCACCATCAGGAAGGATTTTTAAATGAATCCCACCCGTAGGCCCTGCACCACCGCTCCTGATACCTTTTGTATCGGGAATCCTAAGTCCCAGACTTTGCAACTCTACTTTAAGGGTCGTCGAGTCCATCTTATGCCCCCTACAATTTATTTAGGTAAAGAACTACATGCCGGCAAATTAATGATTACCGGCAAAACAATGCTCCAAAATCTCAATACTCTATTATAAACTTTAATAGAGTATCTTACATAGTCCAAGTGCTAAACATCATTGCGCCTGCTCTATGATGTTCAATCACTATGTCCAATATATCGGTCGGATGAATCGGAATTACTCCTTCCATAAAATTAGCTTCATTCATACCGAGAAGAGCTGCTGCCGAAAAACGGCATGCATAAACTGTAATACCCTCACTCAACATCTTGTTAACGAGGTTAGGATATAACTGAATACCAGCACCATAACCATCCTCTCCTATGTTCGGCCAACCTCTTAACACAGGTATGCCTGATGCAGGACCATAGAAAAGGACTTTGGTATCATAGCCTTTTCTCTTTGTTCTAATTGCTGTAAGCATATTAATACCAGCTACTGAACCTTCATAAGGAACTGAGTGAATAAGGAAGAGCGCCTTTTCACCCTCTTTAGCCATGTGATCCGGGAAGAGCTTTTCCTCATAATTCACTAATGCTTTACCATTTTCCGGCTTATCGGTCTTAACCATATCTACTGCCATGATACGTACCTCCCTAAGTTATTTATTTTTGAACCTGCTGTTGGACAACAGGAACTCTGTAGCTTTTGTTAAATACATTGGCTTTCTATATTTATTCATCTTTAAAACCCATCAATCCCAGAATAAAACAAATAATGGCCTTATTCAATTAGTTTTGTTTACTATAATAATTATTCTTCATGATGATCATTTTTAATGACAATGAATTATCTGTGTACCTGCTTCCCCTCTTATTGCAGCCTCTATGCAATCTAAGGATGTAATTATTGCTTTCTTACCGCCTGAGCGTAAAAACTGAATTGCGGCTTGAATTTTCGGCCCCATGCTTCCGGGTGGAAAATGTCCATCCAGATAATACTGCTCTGCTTCCTGGAGACTCATTTTTGATATGCTTTTTTGCTCAGGTGTTCCAAAGTTAATTGCTACGCGGTCAACTGGTGTTATTAAAAGCAGCAGCTCTGCTCCTATATAATTCCCAATCATCTCAGCTGCGAAATCTTTATCTATCACAGCAGGCACTCCACTTAGGCAACCGGCTTCATCTCTTATTACCGGAATGCCGCCTCCCCCGCATGCTATAACGACAAAATCCCTATCTGCCATATCGGCAATCTCTTCTTTCTCAATAATATCAACAGGTTTAGGAGAAGCCACGATACGCCTGTACCCTCTACCGGAGTCTTCTCTCATTAACCATCCTTCATCCCTACTTAACTTCTCACTATCTTCTTTGCTGAAAAATGGGCCAATAAATTTAGCAGGGTCATTAAATGCGGGATCATCTTTTGAGACTACAACTTGCGTTAAAAAAACTATAATGGGCTTTTTAATATTATTTATGGTAAAGGTATTTCTAAGACGCTGTTCTATCATATAACCTATCTGGCCCTGAGTCATGGCACTGCAAGCATCAAGCGGCATGGGTGGGATATTCTCAGCCGAGGACTCCTGCTGCATTAAGAAATTGCCAACTTGGGGACCATTCCCATGAGTTATTAGTATCCTATAGCCCATATTAAAAAGACTAAGTAATTTATTGCACATTAAGTCTGTTTTGACCATTTGCTCAGCATAAGTGCTGTTACCATCTTCACCCATTAGAGCATTTCCGCCAAACGCAACTACTGCTGTTTTTTTTAAATTATCTTTTCTCTTCATTTCTATATATCTCCCCTGGCTGTAATCATTCCAGCCACCCTAGAGGCTTGAGCATTAGTTGGGAAAACCAACACTCCTTCTTCCCTTAATTTATCTTCCTGGTCAATCAACCCCTGTGGGTCGTTATGCGTACCGCAGACATGGGCTACGAATACTACATTTCGCCCCTTTTTCTTTGCTGATTTTCTTGCCTCTCTTATGGCAGGCAGAAGGTCCCCTGCGGGATCGGGGCTCGCCACATATCCTAAAACGACATCTAATAGAATTACGGCAACATCTGCCTTAGATGCTTCAGATAGGAGCCTTTCACTTCTTAGGTTTGCATCAATCATAGGATGAGGACGACCTACGGTAAACTCCTCTTCACCCAGATCTATTAAAGAATTCTTTTCACTTTTATTTGAGTTTTTGAGTTTATATTCTTTATTGAACGGGGCGTTTGAATAAATTTTCCCCAGTATGGGCTCAAGCACATATTGCGCCTCATAACAAAGAGTGCCCCCTGAATAAAGACCTCTAATATATTTTTGTTTAGAGTTTAACGATTTAACGGCTTGTTGAACCTGCTTCTTCCAATTCTTAGCGCTAATAATATTTGGTTTTTTACTACCGTTCTGAGCAAACTGTACTGCACGTATTGCCGCATCATCAAGCGTTGAAGCGAAGTAGATATTTGGATCATCGCTCTTTAGATCGCTACCCATAAAACATATAACAGAAGGTTTGCCGGTCTCTTTGAATGCTTCTAGAACTTTTTCTGCAACTTCTTTTGAGGGTGGTTTTGAAACCACAAGAAACACATGGGTGCTATTATCTTTATCAAGTATTTTTATCGCTTCTAAAGTTGTAATACCCCCAACCTCTTGAGAGAGATCCCTGCCCCCGACCCCTATACCGTGAGTAATGCCCGAGCCTAAATTGTTTATAAGGCAGGTAACTTCCTGAAGACCGGTACCGGCAGCAGCAATAACTCCAATTGGTCCCTTGTTAATAATGTTTGCGAACCCAAGCCCTATGCCGTTTATTATCGAAGTACCGCAGCCGGGCCCCATTACCAAAAGCCCTTTTTCTCTAGCCCTTTCCTTCACCTCTATTTCTTCTTCAAGGGACAGATTGTCACTAAACAAAAATGTATGCAGTCCTTTTGTAATCGCTTTTGCAACTTCAAGCTTAGCATATTCACCCGGGACGGAAATTACAGCAATATTAGCCCCAGGTAATGAGTTTGAAGCTGTTTCAAGGCTCTTATATATAATATTTGAAGTATTGCCTATATCGGCTGGAGCAAGGAGTGTTTCTAATTGCAAGATCGCCTCATCTCCAATTTCCTGCGACTTAGCATCGACAGCAATGATCAAGTCATTAGCGCCTGCAAACTCTGGCATCTTCTCAATTAACCCTGCCTCTTTAAGCATTAACAAGTTAGCCTCAGTAGCCATAATCGCAGAAGCCTGCTTCACTCCTTCAAGTGCGCTCAGCTTTTGACTTATCTGCATAAGCTTCATTGAATCCTGATAATGATTTTTTCTAATTGTATTAACTATTGCCATAATTTGTAATTCCCTATCCTAAGCAGCAAGCTGATATCTCTTTCCGAATGCCATAATTGCTTTTGTAAAACATTCATAAGGAGCATGCACTATGCCTGCACCAATTTGCCCAGCGCCTGAGCTTTTGTGCACAACCGCACTATTGATGCTAGGTAAAATTTCTGTTTCTACAACTTTACGTATATCAATCCCAGTTGGTGTCCCTTCAAAATCCAGGCAAGGAATCCCGAACTTAGGGTTTTTAGTTGTAGTTATTTGTCCCATTTGTTTAACAATTTTGATGGTGTCTTGAAACCCACCGCCGGCAAATGACGCCATTGAGGGAGCTGCAGCAATTGCAAATCCTCCGAGCCCCATTGTTTCTATTATCGAGCTGTCACCAATATCAGGTGCACCATCCTCCAAGCCGTAACCAGGGTTATAGAGTGCGTCTAAAAGTAGAGGGGAAGGAGCGATAAACCATTTATCCCCAAGCCCGCTTACTCTTATTCCAAAGTCGGTGCCGTTTCTAGACATTACAGTTACAATTGTAGAGTTTTCAATATCGCTCGCAGCAACCATTGCAAGCTTGCAAGCAGTCATAGTTATGTTGAGGAAAAAGTGGCTATTCCCGGCGATAAACTTATATACTTTAAAGGCCTTTTCTTTGGATATATTTAAAGAAAAGAGAGTTTCCACTATGTTTTTCAAGAAAATGTTTGTCGATGCGGCGTGACGATTATGACACTCATCGCCCATCTGAATTCCCTGTGCTAAAACACTCCAAATTGGTATACCGCCCATCTTTTTTATAACTCGTTTCATTATTGGAGCAAACTCATCTCTCATATAACGTAGTCTAGTGATCGTCTCTTTTTCTACTGAGCCAAACCATAAAACCTTGCCCCCCCCCTCGTTAAAAGTGGAATAAGAAGTATTTCCATATGTAAGATCCTTAGTAACAAGTACAGGCATGGAAGCTGAGATAATTCCAGTCATTGGACCCACTGAACCGTGTGTATGATTTGCAGATAGGGTAATTTTCTTTGCTTTCATTAATTTTTCGGCCGACTTATCGTCTTTTGCCAAGCCTTCTAAAATAAGGGCGCCTTTAACCGCCCTCTTCATAGGATTACACATCCTATTCCAAGTTATCGGAGGACCAGAATGTAAAATCGTATAAGGAGTCATGCCAGGTATAACATTTAGCGCCGAGTCGATATCATTAAGGACCGGCTCTACCGACATTAATCGTTTAACGGCTAAGTTATTAGCTTCATTTATTTTCTGTGCAATGTATTTGTGCTCAATCACTATCTTTACTCATCCTTATGATGGCGGAACCGCTAGTACCCATATTAATTTTGCTTTTTTATCTCCAACGTTTTTCCATTTATGATCTAACTGTGTCCTGAAATTTAGGCTGTCGCCCGGCCCCAAAATATAAGTTTCACCCTTCATCTGAAACTCCACTTTCCCCTGAAGACAATAAACCAACTCTTCACCTTTATGCTTCATTGGCTTTTTGCCACTGGAAGCACCTACCTCTAAGATGGCATATGCAGCTGTCATAATAAAATCACCGTATTTCTTTGCAGAAATGCCGTTTAGTTCGAGACCTTTCTTAAAAGTTAATATAGGCTCTCGCTCCTTTGCAGAAACAAAAACAACATCTTTATCTTCTTTAGCTTGCTCAATGAAATGGTTTACGTCCCTTCCCAGAGCATCGGCTATTTTCATCATGGTAGTTATAGTGGGAATAATGCCGTTTGACTCTATCTTGTGAATAGCCGCTGCTGAGATTCCAGAGCGCTCTGAAAGATCCTTTAGAGATAAACTCTTCTCTGTGCGGAGATACTTAATCTTCTCTCCCAGCTTAGAAATAATATGATCTATTTGGGTTCTTTCTTTATCCATGTTGCTCCTGAGTTTGAGTATGATTACCTACGCCAATGAGCGGATTGGTATTAAGGTCCCAAAATAGTTCTTTTTCATTTTCTTTATTAACAAAAGCAACTTTCATATCAGAAGTAACTCTTCCTATGTTCTCGCAAGAAAGTCCTTTGTTATAGAACTTATTTTTAACTTTATCGGTATTCCCGGGTCTGAGGGAGAAAATGAATCCATAACTAGGAAAAGCGAGCAGCCAGTCCTTAAGGGGCACTTCGCAGGGTTTGGGAATTGAGTCTATATTGAGTAATGCGCCTTTCTGAGAACTCTCTAAAAGCATTAAGATAGAGCCTATAAGCCCAGCCATGCTTACATCCTTTGCAGTGTCAGCAAGCTCCTCTTCGGCAATTTCGACAATAAGCTCAAGGTCATCTAAAACCTCTTCATCTTTAAGCATGCTTGAGGAATCCCAGAAGTTAAAACCTGACACAAATTTACCTCTTGAATTGGAAACAAAAACGAGATCATCCCCCACTTTAGCATTAAAACTTGAGAGAATATTCTTGGCTTTACCTAGTATGAAAACACAGAGTGATGAACAATCGGCATCTTGAGAAAAATGCCCCCCTACAACCGGGACTTTATATCGCCGAGCATTGTCAGAAATACCTCTTAATACTTCTTTAGTTTCATTATTATTTGAGGAAGATAGAACATCTACGATAGCAATAGGCCTGCCACCCATTGAGTAAATATCATTTACATTTGTAAGAACCGATGTTCTTCCTGCTAGATAAGGATTAGACTTTAGTAAGGGATGATAAACACCTTCGCCCGCAATTAACAGATAGTGATCATCAGACTTAATGGCTGCTGTATCATCTCCAAGCAGGACTTCTTCGCCATTTATGTTGGAAGTTGTAGGAAGATATTTCCATATATCGCTGATTGCCTTTTTTTGAACTAAACTTTCGGATGACTTTAAACTTTCGATCAATTCCCGCATGATTTTCCTTAATTCGTTCAATCAGATTCTAAATTAGCTCTCATCAACTGGTGTGGCTGTTCTTGGTAGGTCTCAAGTTCACCAATTTTAGACCACCCTAACCTCATAAAAAACCTCACATTTCGAGGCTGTACATATGCAAGAAAAGTATCACAATCAATTGACTTGATTGTCTCAACTGCAAACTTGACTAGACCCGCTCCAACCCTGCCAGTGCGGTAATCTTTAGAAGCGCTGAGTCTTCCACCAAACCATGTTCTACCTTCTTTTTTATAGCACCTTACCCCGCCAACCATCTTGCCGTCCGACTCTTTAATAGCAATTATGTGTATAACCTCATGAACTGGATCGCTATCATATTCGTCAATATCTGTCTCAGTAAAAATCTTTTGTTCTTCAACAAATATTTGTTGGCGCAAATGAAAATATTCTTCAAGTTCATTTTCACTTTCTGCTATCTTAAATAAGATTTTTTCCAAAGATTCTTCCGATTACACACAAACAATTACATACGTCCAATTACATACGCCATCGAACAGCTTTGACGTTTACTATAATAGACACTGTATCAACTTTAGGAAATCAAGTCAAGAGTTTTTTCGTATCAAATTCAAGTTAGTATCTTCTGCAAAAATAAATTTTTAGGATTAAGAATATAATGGTTGACTTAACTCTCAATATTTCCTAAAATATATAAAATGTATACTATAGGAAAAATTAATGCCTATCTATGAATACTATTGCTCAGACTGTGATAATGAAATAAGCATACTCTTCTTAAGTTTTTCAGAAGCATCAGATAGCACTCCAACTTGCCCCCAATGTGAAAAGAACAATCTGCAGAGAATCCTGTCGCAGGTTTCTGTTTCTCAAAATATTAAAGAGACTACAACTACTTCAAATCCTGTTAAAAATTCAGACTTAGAGGATCCAAAATCTTTAGCAAAAGAGATGGATAGAGCAACGAGCAATTCAAAAGCTGATTATGGAGAGGACTACAAAGAAGTAAAAGGCAGACTCGAGAAAGGGGAAACACCTGTGTCTATTGAGACAAAAATGCGTAAGCGCGTTGGCGAGAAAATGAGCTCACATTAAAACTTTAAAGATTATAAGCGTACCAAAATTAATGAATAACAGGAGGAATTGCTATGAGCGTAGTAAAAAGAAAGAAAGTATTTGATAATCACAGCCATATTGGGCCTGTACCTGGGTTTGCGTATTACGGGCTTCCTGAAGCTGTAAAGCCTACAACGGACTATGATACTACAGAGGAATATTTAAAGGGCATGGATAAAAATGGGGTTGAACGCGCTCTCGTAATGGCGAACTATGGATATCCTGATTCGGCTCAGCCCTTTACTTTAAATCCGCTTGTTGGAGAAAGCGTACAATCCTCAGATCGTTTATTTGGATTAATATGGGTTTCGGCGCTGCCTAAGGATAAAGAACGCACAGCTGAGGCGCTTAAATTAATCGGAGAAAAAGGTTTGGTCGGGCTTAAAACGACATGCCTCTTAGGCGGCACATTTGATCCGGCCCAGTGGGATGAGGAGTCGGCAGAACTGTGGAAAATGATTTTGAAAGCTGCGGCTGAAAACGATATGCCTTTTCACATCCATACCAGCCCCGGCGGAGGCTCTGATATAGACAACGCCCTTGCTCTGATCAAAGAGTACGGCAAAGATGTCAAGATCCATGTAGTGCACATGGGCGGAGGCGTTAGCGGTCATATAAAATTTGTGCCGAGGTTCTTTGATCTGGTAGAGGAAGGTTATCAGGTATATACCGATTCATCATGGGCAGTGGGTTTTGGATCGGCCTGGCTCCTTAAAGAAATCGAGGAAAGAGGGGTCGGTGGAGACCGTTTTCTATTCGGCTCTGATATCCCGTGGAGTGACTTTGCATCAGAATACTGGAAAATCGAAGGGGCTGATATTTCAGAACAGTTAAAAGAAGATATCTTCTGGAATAACGCAGAAAAGCTTTACGGCAAAAACTGGTAATCATAGTATTTAAGGAATTAGCACTCTAACAAATAGTTAGGAATAACGAAAATTTCACCGGACCCTATAGGTTTCTATGCAAATCTATAGGGGGGGTTATTAATAGCACCTAAATAAAAACTTAACCTATCTACACTTAGACCAATCTAGGGATTATTATGCAGTAAGTCTCTGTTATGATTACCAAGAACACTTCAATTTCCTAGCTAAAATGAACGTACGGTATGGGTCCCCTGGCTGGACCAGGTTGGAACCTCTTTGATGTCTGCTAGAGAGGTCAGTTCCCCCTAAAAATATCCAATTTAGACACCTATTTAATAGGTTTTATCCTGCCTTTTGGCCATCAACATTGGTTTAAGTTGGAATTATCAAGTAGGTAACGCTTCCTGGCCATTCTGATGACCTCCCGCATATAGGGATTTTCTATCAAAATTCTAACTCAACTTATTATCCCGTATTATAGGGGGTCAGGCCCGGAAAACCCACGGATAACGCCTATATAGAATCATTCAACGGGAGCTTTAGGGATGAATGTTTAAACACCCACGGGTTTCTGGCACTTGACGACGCAAGGGAAAAGATAGAAACTTGGAGGAGAGATTATAACGGGTTCAGGCCCCATTCTGCGCTGGATAAAATGACACCTGAGGAGTATGTGAAAAAGCACTTAAAAAAAGCCAGAAATCTCTAACATACGTGGTACAGCTTTTGGGTGAGGCTCAATATGAAAATTTACAACTTAAAAGGTGCCCCTATTTTTGGGGGCTTGACACTAGAAGAAGCTCAGAGGCGCGAGTGGCTTGTTACAAACGGCTTGGGGAGTTATGCTTCGGGAACTATTGCTGGGCTTCTGACCCGGAGATACCATGGGTTACTTATTGCAGCACTAAATCCGCCTGTAAGGAGATTTCTGCTCGTTACAAAACTTGACGATACCGTGATGTACGATGGTCAAGACTTTGCTCTTTTCTCCAACCGCTGGTCTGATGGGACCGTTGATCCAAAAGGCTATAAAAATATAGAAAGCTTTCGCTTAGAAGGCAGTATTCCATTATGGCGTTATGCAATAGCCGATGCAATACTTGAAAAGCGTATATGGATGAAGCAAGGAGAAAATACCACATTTGTAAGATATAGCTTAAAGCGTGCGTCTAGTCCCGTAAGTCTGAAAATAAAAGCTTTGGTTAACTACAGAACCTACCATGGGTTAACAAAAGCAGGAAACTGGAAGATGAATGTTCGACCTGGAAACGCTGGTCTTGAAATTCAGGCTTTTGATAAAGCAACACCATTTTATATAGTCAGTGACAAAGGAAATTTTGTAACCGCTAACAAGTGGTTCTACGGTTTTAATCTATCAGGGGAAAGAGAGAGAGGACTTGATCATATTGATGACAATCTGTATGCAGGAGAGTTGACTACTATTCTTTCCGCCGGGGATTCATTGTCAATAGCGTTAAGTACTGAAGAGTTTGAAAATTTTGATGGAGAGATGGAGCTTGAAACCCGGAGAGATCATGAAGCGGAGATTCTAAATAATCTTAACTCAGCGAAACTTAAGTACCCGAAGTCACTGAAGGTGAAGCTCGGGAGACTTGCATTGGCTTCAGACCAATTTCTCGTTGAAAGACCACAATCGCACGGGAAAAAAGGCATGACCATGATTGCGGGATACCATTGGTTTGGAGAATGGGGCAGGGATACCATGATAAGCCTTCCTGGACTGACTTTGTGCACCGGACGTCCGGAAATAGCCCGGTCTATTTTACTTACATTCTCAAAATATATTGACAAGGGGATGCTGCCTAACCGATTTCCTGATGAAGGGGAATCCCCGGAATACAACACGGTCGACGCAACTCTTTGGTTCTTCCAGGCCATATATTCATACTACCATGCAACAAAAGACAAGGGGTTCTTAAAAGAAATATTCCCTGTTTTAGAAGAGATAATCGAGTGGCATAAGAAAGGCACTCGTTACAACATTAAAGTTGACGCAGACGATGGGCTTCTTTACGCCGGGCAGCAAGGAGTGCAGCTTACATGGATGGACGCAAAAATAGGTGATTGGGTTGTAACTCCTAGAATCGGTAAACCAATTGAGGTAAACGCGCTTTGGTATAACGTGCTTCTCATTATGTCTGAGTTTGCTAAAAAACTTAAAAAAAATCCAGCAACCTACGAATCTTGTGCAGAGAAAACATTTATTGGTTTTAAGCGTTTCTGGAATAAAGATAAGGAATTTTGCTATGATGTTATAGACGGACCTGACGGAAACGACTCTAGCTTGAGGCCAAACCAGATAATAGCTGTTTCTTTATCTCATAGTCCTCTTACAGAAGAGCAGCAGCAAAAGGTGGTTGAGGTCTGCAGCCGTAAATTGTTAACCTCTTACGGATTGAGAAGTCTTTCGCCCGATCATCCGGATTACAAAGGAACTTCTATGGGAAATCAGAGTGAACGCGACGGGGCATATCATCAAGGAACAGTTTGGGGGTGGCTCCTAGGACACTTCGCTCTCGCTCACTTAAAGGTTTATAAAAATCCGGGGAGAGCGATTGAATATTTAGAACCTTTACTCCAAAATTTAAATACGCATGGTATCGGAAACCTGAACGAAATATTCGATGGAGATGCACCGCATAATCCAAAGGGCTGTATCGCTCAAGCATGGACAGTGGCAGAAACACTGAGAGCTTACGTTGAAATCAGTAAGTCTATTTAAACTAAGCGATGTACTGCTCCCCTTTTGCCAAGAAAGTTTTAAGTTAGAATCAAAGCTTTAATCTAAAAAAGATTGAGATTTGTAAGAACGTGAATAGTACTGTTTTTATCTTGCCACTATTCCACTAGAGAACACTCCTAACCTATATATATTATTGTATAAATTAAAATGGGTCCCCTGGCTGGAGGAAGTTAGAACCTCTTTGATGGGAATTTAGCAATTATATGTGTAGATAAACAAACAAAAAAGAGAGCTACTGGTGGCACCACCGCCACCAACACACGCATTCCTCGCAACACCAAACATTTCCACATTCTGCGCGTACGAGATACCGTAGGATAATATTAAAATAGGTAACGATGAAAATGTTAATTTTAAAAAGCTCATCCTTCATTCCTACTTGCAGGCGCTGCCTGCGAGCCCACCTAATTCTTTATTCCAACCCCTTAGACATGCTCAGGGCAGGTTCCCGGAGAAATCTATTTTTTGTTTTCCTACCGCCTTAATTCTTTTAATCATTCCGTCCGCTAAACGGAACCTCGTCCTTTACTCACATCCTTCCAATATTAAAACCCTTCCCCCTTATCATTTAATGGCGGTAGAGGGAGAAGGGTCGTGAAGGGGATACTACTTTTTAGGTTCTATTTTTCTTTGTCATATATGTTTCTTGCCCGTTCTTTCAAGAAAAACACGTATAGGTTCAAGACTTATAAGACAAATGGGAGGGATTTCGGTATTTATCAATAATGCCGTTACCCCTCCCATATGTATCTGAACTTTTACATTAATTCTCACAACCAAACTGAATCTCACCATTTATGCACTCATCAAAGCCCCTACCACCCACGATTACATCCCTACCATCTCCCCCGTCTGCTATGTCATCTCCGCGGCCCAAAAATATTCTATCGTTTCCGCCTCGTCCATCGATACAGTCGTTACCACCGCCGGCAAAAATGATATCCCGTCTATCTCTTCCACATATGATATCGTCTCCATTTGTTCCGAAGGTAAATAGTCTTGTAGCAATAATCGCGTTGGGATCTTCACAATTACATGTTGATTCCAGTTCACAATTTGCTGAACATCCATCGCCATCATCATTATTCCCGTCGTCGCAACCCTCTTCCTGGTCCAGAACACCATCACCGCAGAAAGGTGAAAGTTCATTCCAGAACGTGCAGGTGATATCCTCTCCGGGGTCAAGATCAATCAATGCCTCAGCCATCACCAGGTCAACAACCGTTCCATCATCGGTATCATTCTCGCATATGATATTGGTAGCTTCCCAACCTGGAAGGAGGACTTCTTGTATCGAATACACGCCGGCAAGAACTGCGGTAAACGTTTCCGTATCAGGCACGCCGTCGGTATCTTCAGATTCGTCGTTGAGCGTAAACATGCCTGAGATGTCGCCAATACCGATACAAGCTCCCCCGGATGAATCAGTACATCCAAATAGGAAGTCCGTGCCGTCATTCGGGTCAGCCATTTTTACGATTGTTATCATGCCGTCAAATACGCACCCGAGATCTATACAAATGCCCTCCGGATCTTCACTGCATACAGCGCCGTCTTCGGGGGCAGTACCCGTTAGGCAGCCTGTCGCAGCATCGCAAGTCTCGGTACCATTACAGAAAAGACTATCATCGCAATCGAGCGCCGTACCTGCCGTACAGGTCCCGGACTGACAGGTCTCATCTCCGTTACACTGATCTCCGTCAGCGCAAGCGGTCCCGTTCGCCGCCGGGGTATTCACACATCCGTTCACTGCATCGCAGCTGCCTGTAGTACAAAAGTCTACATCAAGGCATACGAGCGCCGTACCTGCCGTACAGGTCCCGGACTGACAGGTCTCATTTCCATTGCAAAGATCTCCGTCACCGCACGCGGTCTCGTCCGACGCCGCGGTATTCACACAGCCGGTTGCTGAATCACAGGAGTCATCGGTGCAAAGATTGTTATCATCGCAGTCTGAATTAGTCATGCAGTCCGTTCCACCTTGAACTGGTCCGCCATCTGGATCAATTGGAGGAAGTGGAACACCCCCATCACCTGGAGGAAGTGAACCGCCGCCTGTATCAATTGGACCATCATCACCTGGAACATTTGGATCAGCAGATACTCCACAAAAGTCATTTACACATACAGCAGGCGCAACACAATCTGCATCTGTGGTACAACTACCCTGTGCTCTAACCTCTATAGCGCCTATAGATATAAAAATGAACGCTAGCGCCACGCAAAAAACGCTGAAAAATATTGATTTTTTTAAAAGATCTAACACATTACTTAAATCCTTATAATCGAGATTCCACTTCATAATAAATACCTCCGCCATTCAGTTTTATTTGATTTTTATTGTGTCGGGATACCTATTTCTGGGCAAACTGCTGTTAGCTGTAGGCAGAAATATAGTTTAGAATAGAACAAGTTCTGCTCATAGCCCCCCTGCACATATAATTAGGCAAACAACCTACTTATGCTTTATAGTTCGCCTTTTCCACATCTCTAAATTTTTTGTTGGCGACCCAGTAATTAGTTGACAGAATCCGCCATCTTGAATTCTATAACTATAGGATATGGTGCAATTAATGGGCCACTTGTTGACTGAATAGTTGATAACTGCGTTAAGTGACACTAATAATTGACTTATTTGTCATTTCGCACAGTTGTAGTTTGCTGGAAAGTGATAAATTTGCATGATATAACTACGATATATAGTAGGAGCTACGATATATCGGAGGATCGGCGCATTTTTTCCTATGTGTTTAATTGCTAAGAATCGGGAAGCTCTCCACGCTTCCTACCGTGCAATTACCCGAATCTATGGTCTGCAAATACGCAAGATTTACTCCAAGAAACGGTATATAGATAGATGTGTTTATATTTCCCTCGCCATCAGCTTTCAAACTTGCAAGGAGTTTAGGGGGGGTTATTCCGAGCTGTATTCCAGGGCAAAGGTTTCCGCCCAGATTGAATAAGCCTTTTGAGAAACCCCATATTAAATAAACTTTTTTATTAGGGGTAGCCCCGCTAATGGAGATGGAATTCTGCTGATTGCCCAAAAGGAATGTGCCGCCATTGTTCACATCTTCTATAGTGACCGGAGCATCGAAGTTAAAGAACGTGCAAGTAATATCTTCCCCCGGGTCAAGGTCAACTAAAGCCTCGGCCATAAGGAGATCAACTACCGTCCCTTCGTCCGTATCGTTCTCACAGACTATGTCCATTGCTTCCCAGCCTGGCGGGAGAAGCTCCCTTACAAAATCATTACGGCCAGATTACAATTATGTAATATTTTAAATAGTCCCGGTAAAATCGTAGATTACAGTTTCTTAATATAGTAATATCGTAAGAGAAAAGCGTTATTTCCATCAAGGTGATAAATGATACGGAATCCGAACTATTTATATTTTTCAGTACTAATAATTGTGCTTTCACTCTTGTTACAGGCTGCAGAGTCTAGTGGACAGGCTCGAAAAGCTAGATCGGAAGGTTTTGATCCAAATGAGCCGCCTGAGACAAAATACCAGATACTTCCCTATCTTACTTTCGGATCACAGATTGAGTTTGAGTATAAGCTTCTTAGAAATATTGATTTAGATAGTTCAACAAATGAAGACTTATCTACTATAGAGCCGGCGATAATATTGGCATTCTCATTTGATCCCTTCAGTTTCCTTCAGGCATTTTTTAACTTCAAAATTGGGGGCGGATTTGAAATAGAAGATGGCCGCTCTAAAAAAGATAGAGCTATTTTTGAAGTGGAAGAAGCCTTTCTATTTTTCAAGGATTTGTTTGAAGACCGGTTTTCATTTCAAATTGGCCGCCAGCAGTTCGATGATGAAAGACAATGGCTATACGATGCAGAGCTCGACGGAGCTAGAGCATTCCTTCTCCACTGGGGTATCGTAGCTCAGCTATCGGTCAGTCGCGGAGGCATTATAAATAGAGATCTATTAAGAAAGGACGCTGGAGAAAAGACCAACAACTATATCGCCTACTTAACCTACTTCTTTAACGAGGATACAAACCTGGCGGCATATTTCTTAGCACGTGATGATACTACGGGCGAGAATGACAGCCCGATATTTCTTGGCGTTCATTCAGATGGAGAGGTGGCAAGTGATTTTGATTACTGGCTTGAGCTTGCATATGTAACAGGTAAAGAAGGGAATAACAATATTGGCGGATTTGGTTTTGATTTAGGTTCAACTTATGCATTCGACGTTACACTTGAGCCTTCTATAACTTTGGGCTACGCGTTTGGATCTAGAGAATTCAGGCAGACGGGGCTTGAAGGTAACGAAGGAGATTTTAACGGAGTAGTAGATTTTCTATATTACGGAGAGCTGTTTGAGCCTGAGCTTAGCAACATGTCTATTATTACAGCGGGTACCGGCATAAACCCAACTGATGAGACCTCGATCGACCTCGTTTATCATTATTATTTCCAAACTGAAGCATCAGACGAGCTCAGAGATTCTAATTTAGATGTTGAACCTAACGGAATAAACAAAAGCCTTGGGAATGAAATCGATCTCATACTCGGTTATGAACAAAAAGAAGAGAAATTAGCTATAGCGCTTTCGTTTGGTTACTTCATTCCAGGAAGCGCATTTCCTGATGATGCTGTAAATGGTTTTTTGACCAAACTGATATTGGCATATGAGTTTTAATATCAGATAACGACTTAGTGAGGAGTTCGGATATGAAAATATTGGTAATAGAAGACGATAAGAAAATAGCATCATTTATAGCTAACGGATTTAAACAAGCAGGCTTTGCGGTAGATATTGCTTATGATGGAGAAGAAGGACTCAATCTGGTTTTGGCAGAGCCTTATGATGCTGCTGTAATTGATATAATGCTTCCAATTCTAGATGGGCTTAGTGTTATTGAAGAGCTTAGATCTAATAATATTAATACTCCAGTCATTATTCTGAGCGCAAAACGTAGTGTTGACGATAGGATTAAGGGTCTTGAGAGAGGAAGTGATGATTACTTAACAAAACCCTTTTCTTTTTCAGAGTTGTTAGCCCGCGTATATGCTCTAATGAGGAGATCGAGCGGGGCTGCTGAAAGCACAAAGCTCAAAGTCGGAAGCTTGTCGATGGATTTGCTTAATAGAGAAGTAGTTAGAGATGACAAGAAAATAAATTTGCAACCTCGTGAATTTGCATTGCTAGAATACCTCATGAGAAGTGCGGAACGAGTTCTTTCTAAAACGCTTATTATGGAGCACGTCTATGACTATAATTTTGACCCGCAGACCAATGTGGTTGATGTGCTAGTTTGTAGGCTGAGAAATAAAATCGACAAAGATTTTGAGAAAAAAATGATTCACACAATAAGAGGGGTGGGCTATGTTCTTAAGGAATCCTAAACTATTACTTAAATCAAACAGCTTCAGACTTATAACATGGTATACAGTTCTCTTTGTTCTAAGCTCTCTGATAATTAACATTTATGCTTATACTGTAATTTCTTCCTATATATATGAACAAAGCCGGGCGGAAGTTGAAGAGGATATTCTAGAGCTTAAGGAAATTTATGAGGAAAATGGAACTGAAGCACTCACTGTAGAAGTGTTTGAAGATGCAAACGACCCATTTTTTGTAAGGCTCGTTACAAGCAACAACGAATCTCCGGTATTAAGGATCCCTGAAGATTGGGGAAACATAAACCCTGAATATGTAAAGCAAAATATTCTACTCTCTCAAGATGGTTGGGTTAGTCTTGAAGATGAAGTTGACGGGGAACAATGGGAAATTAGGACTCTTAAACTTGCTGAAGGTTCTGCTCTTCAGATCGGTCAAACAATGGGGGGTCGAGAAGTACTACTTAGTAAAATAAGAAATGTATATTTATTTGCTATCATTCCTATTGTGCTCCTAGGATATTTAGGCGGATTATTTATTGCCGACCGCGCATTAAGTCCGATTAGACAACTAATTAACACTCTCGATTCTATAGTTAGTAATTCGAAAATTGATGTTAGGGTTCCTGAGCAGCATGTTGATAAGCTACATGACGAACTTATATCTCTTTTTAATACAATGTTGGATAAAATCGAGACTTTAATAAAAGGTATGAGGGATGTTCTAGATAATGTAGCGCACGATCTTAGAACTCCTATGACAAGACTTAGAGGTACGGCAGAGATCGCTTTACAATCAGATAACAAAGAAGATATTAAAGAGGCTTTGGTCGATTGTATAGAAGAATCAGAACGCATACAAATTATGCTGGATACACTTATGGATGTATCGGAAGCGGAAACCGGCGCTATGAAACTCAATCCTGAAAAAATTAACGTAGCGCCTATAATTGATGGCGTAGTTGAGCTATATAGTTACGTAGCCGAGGAAAAGGATATTGTGGTTCAAACAGGTTTTCCACAAGAGCTTTATGTTACAGCTGACAGCAATCGACTTCGTCAAGTATTGGCTAATCTGCTCGATAATGCGATAAAATACACACCGGAAGGTGGCAAAGTTGATATTGAGGCTAAACAAGGTGAAAACGAAGTTAGAATAACTATTAGGGATACTGGAGTTGGAATATCCGAGAATGAATTAGACAACATATGGGATCGTCTTTACCGAGGCGACAAGAGTCGTACTGAAAGAGGGTTAGGACTCGGTCTAAGTCTTGTTAAAGCTATTGTGGGAGCACACAGAGGATATGTTGAGGTATTAAGCGCTCCCGGCACAGGCTCAGTTTTTTCTGTTCATCTCCCAGCATAACAAACAATCAGAATCTCTCAGAGTTTCTAAATACCCTCCACTCAACTTCATCAATCTTTAGCTTTGTATTATCAAAACGAACCCTTTCATTATTAAAGCAGACCTTTTCAAATTTGTAACCATCAGGAAATATCCACGTAATTTTAGAAGTATATGATGAACACATATCAAAATTAAGGAGGTTTGTCATGAGAAGTAAAAAGCTTTCAGTTTATTAGTTAGAGGTATAGAGGATTTTTGCAGTGATTTATATATAAAGACATTCTTTATCGCAGCATTTCTTGTACTGGGACTTACGTTGGTTAGCAGTGCCCAGTCCAAGTCGGATAATGATGAGAATGGAATACCGTTTACAGCAACAGCTGTAAGAATTGAGGTGAACTCGACAGACGGCGATGCGGGGTTGCAGATAGAATTTGACGCCGAACCGTGGACTAATGTCAGGGTAGAAGGTCCTGACGGTCGAGTAGTATATTCTGTGTCCAACAGAAGTAAATTGAGAAGGCTCGGAAGCACTGAAAACTTTATGGAGAGTAACGAGCCAAATTTTGAAGATGTCCCGCTTCCCGACATTTTGAAACTCCTGCCCGCGGGAGAACATGAATTTGAGGGTCGAACGATAGACGGATCAGAGCTTGACGGGGCCGCCATCCTAACACACGACCTGCCGTGCGGACCTGAGTTAATATTCCCTGAGGAAGATGAAACTCTTAATCCTGATGATACTGTTGTTATTGTCTGGGAAGAGGTTACGAACAAGCTCAACCTCACAACGGGAGAATGTGGAGACTCCTCAGATCTTCAGATAATCGGATACCAGATAGTTGTTGACATAGTAGATTCAGACCCTAAACAGCGCTTTGATATAAAGGTCCCTGCTAACGTCACAACTATAACAGTTCCACCCGAATTCATAGCGCCTGTTTCCGAGTATACGGTTGAAGTACTGGCGATAGAGGCAAGCGGCAATCAGACAATTACAGAAAGCAGCTTCCTAACTTCAAATTCTCCAGTTTCTCACAGTCTAACTTAATCCACCCTTTGCTATAGCAAACTAGCATTACCGAATTGTAATGCTCTAGAAAGGTTGGGGAAACAATCATTTGATATTCTGGAAGTAAACTCAAAATTCAATAGGAGGTTTTGTATGTTAAAGAGAATTGGAGTATCAATCATTTCACTAGCAATTTCATTTTTAGTTATCGGCGGATGTAGCAGCAGTGGTGGTGGATCATGTCCTGATACCACTTTAAACATTTCTGTCTGTGATCCTTCAGCAGGCCCATTCTCAATTATCATAGATAACGAGTTTTTCCCGCTCTTTGTAGGAGATGAACTTGTGCTTGAGGGAGAGGAAGACGGCGAATTTCTTGAAGTCATTATCACTGTGCTTGATGAGATTGAGGTAGTTGCTGGTGTAACTACCAGAGTTATAGAAGAAACAGAGTTTGTGGATGGCGAACTTCTTGAGATATCCAGAAACTTTTTTGTTCAAGCCCCTGACGGTACTGTCTGTTATTACGGTGAGGATGTAGACGTTTATGAGGATGGAATAATAGTGGGCCACCCAGGTGAATGGCGAGCGGGAGAAGACGGGAATCTACCTGGTATCCAAATGCCTGGAAATCCCCAAATTGGAGATATATATGCTCAGGAAATTGCGCCTGGTATCGCCCAGGATCAAGCTGAAATAGTTGCTTTGGGTGAGACTATCACAGTTCCTGCCGGAACCTTCAGTGACACATTAATCACAGAGGATTGTAATCCGCTTGATAACGGAGCACTTGATGATAAAGCTTATGTGAGTGGAATAGGTCTTGCTATAGACGCAGCCGCAGAGCTTGTCTCTTTTTAATTGGGCACTAAAAAACTCAAATATTTAAGTAAAAATCCTTACACCATCTTTACCCTGCACCCTATTTACAGAAACCCCAATTAACTCATTCTAGTTAATTGGGGTTTTTCACAGTGGAATTTGTAGGATACAATCTAGAGTAATATGTGCTGATGTTATAAGAAAGATATATAATATGCTAATGACTTAAACAGAACTTCAGAACGTTACTTGGGATAGCGCAAGTCTCTATATTGTTCAAAGTAATGATATTCACCTAACACTTTCAGTATAATAATTTTGAACCATTTTGTAGAAAAATTGAAGCACCTTTACTTTTTGACTTTCTCTTACGTTCAATGATTTATATTATTAGTACGAGTAGGTAATTGCGGTACTTCAATTCCAGTCTTTTCAAATTGTCAGATCTTCGGACATCTGACATTCCAAACATCAAATACATCTAATAATCATTAGGGAATACACTGGCATGATTATTGCCATTAACTGTATTATCTACATAATAATAAGATAATGAAAAACACCACATCTTCGCCTGGAATTCCTATAAGTTTACCCGAAGCCGCTCACTGTCTGCATTGTGGGGAGGAACTCGGTCTATCCAATACGGTTTATTCCAATGGCGATTATTTTTGCTGTACGGGATGCAGTTCTGTTTACGAGCTGCTTAATACGTTGGGACTCCAAAATTTCTACAAAATAAAAGAAGAGCAAAATATAGGGAAAACCGGGCGTCCAATTGATGCTGAAGCTAAGGAAGAATACGGATACCTGGATCAGGACAACTTTATAAATCAATACACGAGTCCAGAAACCCCGCTTACCATGAATTTCTATATCGAAGGTATCCACTGCGGAGCATGCCTCTGGTTGATTGAGAAAATCCCTGATTACTCACCTCATATAGAATCGGTTTCCCTAAACATGTCATCCAACGTCGCTATCGTAAACTTCAGAAACAAAAAGAAATTCTCAAGCTTTCCTCAGATAGTTAAACGTTTCGGCTATAAAGCACATCCGATTAAGGTTGACGAAGAAGCGCAAGAACTTAAGCAAAAAGAGAATAGAAAATCCCTGATTAGGATATCCGTCGCAGCAGTTTGCGCCGGTAATATAATGCTGCTGTCTGCAGCAATATATTCAGGCGCTGAGGGAATATTTGCAGAGAAATTCGGACTATTAAACCTTTTATTAACCTTGCCTGTAGTAACATATTGCGCTTTCCCGTTTTACAAAAGTGTTGTCAGTTCACTTAGGTCTAAACGTGTTACAGTAGATATCCCTATTGTGTTTGTAATCTTGGTCGGTTTTTTACTAAGTTCTTATAACTTTGTAGAGGGAAATGACCAAGTCTACTTTGATTCTGTCACTGCATTTGTCTTCCTGCTCCTCTCGAGTAGATACTTTTTGAAATCTATTCAAGATAGAATTTCAAACAACAAGCCGTCTAGCAGATCACTATTTAATCAAAATAAAATACTGATTTGGGACAACCGGAACAAACAGTTTTTTCTCGAACCCTTAGACGAAGTTAAACCCGGACAAAGGGTGAAAATTAACAATGGAGACCGTATACCTGTAGACGGAAAACTCTTGTCACCCAGAGCTGAGCTTAACCTGTCTGTCCTAACAGGGGAGAACATACCTCAAACGTTACTCAAGAACGATTTTATATACGCAGGTTCTATCCTCAATTCGGATCAAGCAACAATTGAGGTTATAAATACGGGCAGTTCCACACGAATCGGCAAATTACTGGATGAAGTTGAGAGAAACTATAAAAGCAAAATCAGTAGTTCAACATACAGTGATAAATTTGCCGCAATGTTCACACTAATAGTGGGCATAACAGCTGCCATATCGTTTCTTGCTATTTTTACCGTTCTAGGTCCTTCGGCTGCCTTGAATAGAGTCATGGCGTTTGTATTAATAGCCTGTCCATGCGCATTCGTTTTTGCTCTTCCACTAACATTTGGATTATCTCTAAATAAAGCAGTTGAGAAAGGAATACTTGTAAAAAGCTCTAATGTCTTTGACAAAATTCCACATATCAAAAATATTTTCTTTGATAAAACTGGAACCCTGACTAATGGGGTTTACAAAATCTTAAAGTGGAATACAGAAGCGCTTTCTAGAAATGAAAAAGCTGCTATTTTAGCAATAGAAAAAAAGTCGAGTCACCCGATAGCTCGAACTTTAGTAAGTCATATAAATGAGACCGACATGACACTGCCTGAGGTCATAGACTTTAAGCATATATATACAAAAGGTGTATCTGCTAATGTCGACGGCAATGTTTACGAGATATTATCAGACAAGAACGTAGATGATACAAATGAGATCAATGAAATCATTACTACAAAAACTGTAATAAGGAAAAATGGACAGACAATATCAGAACTCTACCTAGGCGATTCCTTAAAGGAAGACGCAAAATATGTTGTAAACCTACTTCAAAAGAAAGCTTACAGAGTTCATATACTCTCAGGTGACAACGAAAACAATGTAAAAAACACGGCCTTAAAACTAGGTATTCACCAAAGAGATATATATTGGGGTAAAACTCCTGAAGAAAAAGCACAAATTATTAAAGATTCACAAAACACTTTGATGGTTGGTGATGGGCTAAACGATGCTTCAGCTTTTTCCTCTGCGGATGTAGCAGTATCAGTCCAAGGAAGTGTCGAGGAAAGTCTAAAGGTATCAGATGCATATATATTGAACAACAGTCTCTTTAATATTGTTGATCTCATAGAATACGGAAAGGTTGCAAGAGACAGCATAACAAGAAACACCCGATTCTCCATTGCCTATAACATAGCAGCCGGAACCCTAGCTCTATTTGGATATATAAACCCTTTGATGGCAGCTGTGCTTATGCCGCTGAGTTCCGTTCTGTTAATTGGCTCAAGTTTATATGGTCACAACAAGCTAGATATAAGGAGGGGGACTTCTTAACAATGAACATAATATTTCTGACTCTAGGGGTATCTATTGCAATAGCTCTTGTGTTCCTATCGGCTTTCATATGGGCTGCCAAAAAGGGACAGTACGACGACCTTACAACACCAAGTGAAAGAATGTTACTGGATGACTACGAAATCAAGGAAATAAAGAAGGATGATAATAAGGAGGAAAAAGTTAAATGAGCGCAGAAATTCAACTGAACAAAGGAATAATGGATAGGATCATCTATGATGACGATATAGTAAAAATGTTTCTGTATGCCACGATATTTTGGGGAGCTGCGGCATTTTTAGTCGGCTTGCTTGCGGCTCTCCAGTTAGCTTTCTGGCCTGCGAATCTGGAACTTGAATGGTTGACGTTCGGCAGGATTAGGCCGCTTCACACAAACGCCGCCATTTTCGCGTTTGGCGGCAATATAATTTTTGCAGGCATTTACCATTCGACTCAGAGACTGCTTAAAACCAGGAACTTCTCAGATATGTTGAGCAAGATACATTTCTGGGGCTGGCAGCTGATCATTGTGGGTGCACTAATTACCCTCCCACTCGGCTACACGATGAGTAAAGAGTATGCAGAGCTTGAATGGCCTATAGATATTGCAATTGCAGTCATCTGGGTTGTATTTGCGGTAAATTTCTTCGGCACAATTGCTGTAAGAAGGGTAAAACATCTTTACGTTGCGATATGGTTTTATATTGCAACCATCGTCACTGTTGCACTGCTTCACATAGTGAACTCAATTGAGATACCCGTTGCCTTGTTTAAAAGCTACCCTGTCTATGCCGGGGTTCAGGACGCACTGGTACAGTGGTGGTACGGGCATAATGCGGTTGCATTTTTTCTAACGACTCCATTTTTAGGATTGATGTACTATTATGTTCCTAAAGCAGCTAATAGACCTATCTACAGCTATAAGCTTTCTATAATTCACTTTTGGTCATTAGTTTTTATTTATATATGGGCTGGCCCTCATCATCTCTTAAACACAGCTCTTCCCGATTGGGCACAGACTATTGGAATGGTATTCAGCATTATGCTTTGGGCTCCTAGCTGGGGAGGAATGATTAACGGTCTTCTGACTTTAAGAGGGGCATGGCATAAGCTGCGTACAGATCCAATCATCAAATTCCTGGCAGTGGCTATAACCTTCTACGGAATGTCTACGTTCGAGGGCCCTCTTCTCTCGATAAAATCCGTAAGCTCATTGGCTCATTATACCGACTGGATTATCGGGCACGTTCACGGCGGCACTCTTGGTTGGAACGGGTTTCTTACGTTCGGAATTATTTACTATATGGTGCCAAAACTCTGGAACACAAAAATGCACAGTGAAAGGCTGATGAACTGGCATTTTTGGATAGGTTTTCTAGGAATTCTGCTCTATTACATCTCCATGTGGGCAAGCGGGATAACTCAGGGGCTCATGTGGCAGGCAATTGGGGAAAACGGGCAGCTTGTATATCCTGACTTTGTAGAGACAGTAATGAGGATTGCACCTCTATACTGGGTTAGATTTGTAGGAGGCTCCCTGTTTTTGATAGGCTTCCTACTTCTAATTTATAACGTTTTGGTAACAATAAAACACGCCCCTAAAAAGGAAACAGTTTCGTATGTGGAAGTACCGCCTCTTAAATCAGATGTTACAGCTATAGGGTCCGGTCACCGAAAACTTGAGGCGTTCAGTCTTGTTTTCACAGTGATTCTCTTTATCTCTGTAATGGTTGGTTCGGTGATTGAGATACTGCCAACTCTCTCTATTTATAAATACCTGCCTTCAAATGAGAAAACAGAGCCATATACCCCGCTTGAGCTGGCAGGCCGAGATGTATATATAAAAGAGGGATGTTATGTTTGTCATTCGCAGATGATAAGGAAGCTCCCGTTTGATGTTCTCCGCTACGGACCAAGCTCAACTATCGCAGAATCCATGTATGACCGACCGTTTCAGTGGGGCTCTAAAAGAACAGGGCCCGATCTTGCAAGAGTGGGAGGCAAGTATCCGGATATGTGGCATGTGCGCCACATGATAAATCCAAGGGAGATCACACCTAATTCGATTATGCCGTCTTACCCTTGGCTAGCGGCTAAAAAGATTGATTACCATATCCTTAGAAAGAAATTCAGCGTGATGAAGATGTTAGGGGTTCCTTATGATGACAATCAGGTTGCCAATGCGGACATAATAGCTGAAAAAGAGGCGGCCAGAATTTACGAAGAATTGCTCAGCCAAGACAAATCTCTTGAATCAATAAAGGATACAGAGCTAATAGCGCTGATAGCCTATCTACAGAGACTTGGCAAAAACACTTCGAGTGAGGGGGTGACACAATCAAACAATTAGCCCTTTCATATTTCGA
>Ga0307377_10001768_pt1 | contig 26493 bp, 46 predicted proteins | sample TR3MG_FD_202535 | JGI IMG/M metagenome (GOLD analysis project Ga0307377, IMG submission 202535) | Soil microbial communities from Risofladan, Vaasa, Finland - TR-3 | ecosystem: Environmental > Terrestrial > Soil > Coastal area > Acid sulfate soil | place: Finland: Risofladan, Vaasa | collected... | reverse complement strand
ATTCTTGGTTAATCTATCATTACGGAGTCAACTTTGAAAGCTGGGGTAATCAAGACCGCGCTATTTCTATCAGCAAGGAGCACGACGTCATCGAGCGCGTCAAGCTCTTGGGCCTTGGGTTATCCAAGGCGTTCATGACGGGGGAGAGCACGTATGCTAGCTCAAAGAGCGGACTACAGGTCTTCCTTCGCCGTCTCCTATCCCTCCGACAACATTTGGAGAGCGTTTGGCTTTACCCCAAGTTCTTCCGCCCCATCTCCGAGATCAACGAATGGACCACCTCCTCTCCAAGCGAGGTCAACCACAAGTACCGCATCAAGCGGACGGCCCAGGAGATCCAGGAGCAAAATCTCATTCTGATGCCCACCATCAAGTGGAAGAACAAGCTCGATCCCTCTGTGGACCTCGACATCCTCAACGCGTACAAAATGCTGGAGCAAGGCTTCGGCCTGAAGCTCTCCAAGGCCACTGTCGCAACTCCTGTCGGTATCGACTGGCAGGACGAGCTGGACAAGAGCCTCAAGGAGTTCAAGACGGAAGAGGAAATGAAGGAGAAGACCCTGGGCAAGGCACAGCTCGCGGAGTATGAGCAAAAGAACGCCCCACCCCAGGCAACGCCTCCCGGGGCTCCGGGATCTGGCGCTAAGCCTCCGGGAGCCGCCGCCAAACCTCCGGGCGCAGGTGGGGCTGGTGGCCTACAACTGGGCGGAGGCGGTGGGGGTATGGACGATGCCTCACGTCCGCCAGGCAGCGCCGATGGCGGCGGTGCCATGGGCGACAGTATCGAAGCTCCTTCTGGCGGCGGTTTACCAACAGGTGTGGTCTAGGCTCCTCTCACAATCTCCTTGACTTCTGCTGATCGCTGTGCTACGGTCTTTCTGTATATCCTGGTATGAGGAGGGCGAGCATGAATGATATGAGTGAAATCAAACCGAAGTTTGTGGATGGGGAGGCTCGGTGCTCCCGTGACTGCCCGTCGTTCGTTCCCCGAGACTGGGCAACTACAACACGAGACAATAGTTATTGTCGGATAGGTCCTAGGGATGGAATGAGGTGCTGGTCCTACTACCGAGCCGCTCTGGCAGAATCGCAAGCGGAGAACGTGCAGCTCTCTAAAGGCTGGAGTGACGAGATTGATAAACGCGAGGCTGCGGTGGACAAATATCTTTCAGGGGCTTCCGTTCAAGCCGACCGCGCCGACCGCGCCGAGTCCGCCCTCGCCGCCGCGCAAGAGATACTGTCCACAATAAAAGCCTGGGCCGAGACGACCATAGAGGAATACGGCGAAAAGCTCGCCGCCGCGCAAGCGGAGTGCGAGCGGTTGGCGAACAGGTTAGAAGTCCGGCTAGAGGCTGGAAAGTTGTATGACAAAATGAGCCAGGGTGACATGCGCTCACTAGTAGATGAGGTGAACACGGAGCGCACCCGCGCCGAATCCGCCGAATCCCGCGTTGCCAAGTTGGAGGAGGTTATGGAGGGTTTTAGGGGGTGGCGAGAACCTCTTGGTGATGTGAATGGTCCGATGAGCATCCCGACAGAATACATGAGGCTATTCGACGGGATTCTTTTCAAAGTACGCGCCCTACTCGCCTCGCGAGAAAGCGAGGGGTCATGAGCAAGTTCGAATGCGGTTGTGGCAACGATGATTGCAGCGTGAAGTGCGATTGGTGCGGCGAGGAGTTCTGCTCAGAGCACGACCCGTGTTTGGCGGCTGCGATGCGTGACCGCGACGAGTGGAAAGAGATGTGGGCCGAAGCCGTTGTCGAGCTGAATGCTTTGAAGAAACAGGTGGCAGCGAATGACCAACAAACAAGCTGATTATATCGCCAAGTACGAGAAGGCTGAGCGTCTACGGAGGGAACGCTGCGCACAGATGTCCCAGGACGGGCCCGAGGCGCCCTCTCCGAACCTCGCGCTGGCGTATGAAGAGCTATGCGTCAAGTACCGGGAGGTTGTGCGCGCCGTGAGCGACAAGCTGTCAGAGTTTGAGGAGTGGATTGTGGACGCGGAGGACGCAAGTAGGGGGATGGACTTCGACAACACGGAGCTGCTAGAGCTTGTCGATGATCTCCGTTCCGTGCTTGACTCTCACGATACGGAGGAGCTATGACACCAGAACTACAAGAGGCGCTCTACAAGGACTTCTCTGACCTTTTCCGAGAGAAGGATTTGCCCATGACCCAGACTTGTATGTGCTGGGGGTGTGAGGTCGGAGACGGTTGGGAGCCTATCCTACGCAAGGTCTGTGAGGACCTAACAGCGCTAGATTTACCCCACCTACGCCTTACCCAGGTAAAAGAGAAGTACGGGACTTTAACTATCTACGTGAATGATTATCAGGATGAAGTAGAGGATATATTAGACAAGGCTGAAATAGCTTCTAGCAAGACGTGTGAAGAGTGCGGGAAGCCAGGGACTATCAATAGCAGGGGCTATCTACAATGTTTGTGTGATGAGTGTCGGTTGTGTATGGGTGCGGGGCGTACCGTAGAGGGCGGTAGTGGGATCTCTATTTATGAATTAATGTTCGGTTCTTTAAAAGAGGGCGATAATGAGTAGTCGCGCAGTGTGTGCGCACGGAACCTGGGATGCGCGCCCGTGTAAAGAGTGCGAGGCCGAGGGTGCTGCTCGGCGAGCCAAAGTCCAGGCTGGAGATGAGGTTTGTCCGGTCTGTGAGAGAAACTGTGGTAAACTGAGGGCTGACTTTGTGAGGGACTTGCTGGCGTGGATCGAGGAAATCGAACAGTGTGAGGAAGACAAGGATAATCAGGTGAAGCATTTTTATCCCCAGGACAGCACGAAGTTCCGTGCGCTGCTCGCTGCGTACTTGGCCACGTAGGTGAATCTGATGGATAGGTGGTGGGCGATTGCATTGATCCAGGGGGTATCGTTGGCCGTATTCGCGGCCATGATTATTGTTGTCTACCTGATGACGTGGCTACTTGGAGGGCTGCCTTGATAGGTGATTGGAAACTACGGTAATGACGATGAAGAATAACGAAGGTACGACACACTGGGAGGGTTGCTACAAGGAGCACCACGAGTGCGCGATTGCTCAGGTGGAGCGCTTGGAGGAGGAACTTCACCAGACGCGCCTTCACGTGAGGGAGAAGATCTGGGTGGACGCGGCCCCCGATGCAGGTTTGGTGAAGCGGATTCTGTCCGCCTACATCGATGACACCACTGACACTGATAATCTTCTGGGGCTGGAACCGGAGAACTTCCTGTGTATCGAGATGAACAAGGCGCGTGCTGAGAGAAATCAGATTCTTCGTGGTGCCCTTGCCGTGTCCGGGAGCGCTGACGAATGAACGATTTCGATCATCCCTCTGAGTACACACCCGATGTGCATGCGCAGCTTGCTACGGCTCTTGCCCGCATCGAGGAGCTGGAGGAGGAGTACGGGTCTAACTTGTCCTATGCCGTGAGGCTCGCGACGGAGGGTTGCCAGGACAAGAACCTTGTTGCGTTGACCGAGGTGTTGGCGGAGAGGAACATCGAGCTGGTGGAGCGTGAGCGGCATCGGCTCCATTTGTACGAGTTGTGCGAGAGTATGATGGATGCGCTGGGTATTGATCAGGATGAGTTACCTCCGCCACGCACAGCAAATATCATCAAGGCGTGCAGAGACCTCCGGGCTGAGCGTGACGATCTGGCTAAGGTTCTTGAGGCGACGCGCGAAGTTATCGGGGGCGGCGGTGCGCTGAGAATGGCGCGAGACGAGCATATTGATGAGGCGGCGGACTGGGACAAGGCCTTGTGTGACGCCAGTGGTATCACGGTAAGGACTGCGATGGACACGGACGAGGGGTGTTGAGGTGATCTTTGTGGAAAAATCACAATACGTGGCTACCACGGTAACGACTGTTCGACAGGGCAGCTGTGTGACGGTGAACGTTCAAGGACGTCCGATAACAATTGGTGAGGTTATCGCCGCGCAGGCACCTACACCTGACGGCTGGGTCTGCCCGACGTGCAGGCATCACGGCGGCGGCATCAACTGCGCCAAGGGCTTTTTTATCGCCGTGGCTGGCGGCAACACCTCGGGCTGCTGCGGTTGGGAAGAGGAGCGAAGGAAGGCGGGGAGGCAATGACCCTTTCCCCCATCTACATCCGCGAGCTTTTGGAGGATTACGAGGAGAATCTCGCGGAGAGCGGCCTCTGCGCTGAAAGTTCTGAGATCATCGAGGAGATCCTGGAAGCCCTTCCTGAGCTGCTTGACGACCATGAGGAGCTGGGGCGACAGATGGCGATTCTGAAGGAGCGCTTCGATCGTAGCGAGGACTCCCCGGAGGGGTGTGACGATCTCAACCTGGCACGTCGCGTTGCAGAGCTGGAGTCGGAGGCATCCGAGCGCGAGGACATGTACATGAACCTGCTCCGGCATCGGAACGCGTTGACCTACGAAGCCGAGAGCAAGGTGGCGGAGCTTCAGGAGGCGTTGATCGAGTGGCACGACTCTGTAGAGAGGGCGATGCGGGGAGAGTGTGGGCACTCGGACGAGGTGCATTGTTCCTGCTACCCAGTTTTGAAGAAGGCGATTGAGTCTCTCAACGCGGAGATTGACCGGTTGCGCAAGGGGTGGATCGCGCGAGACTTCTTGCTTACGCGACTTGACGAAGCAATGGCAAGTCCGGAACGGATAACCGAAGACACTGCGATAGTTGGTGGGTTTGTGTCTGGGCTGGATCTTACGGAAACCGATGAACAAATTATCGGGCGGGCTATCAAGCTCCTGGGTGAGCGGGCCGAGGTGGAAGCGGAGGTGGAGCGGTGCGAGGAAACCATCACAGCGATCACGGAGGGGCAGCACTTGCTCCTTGACCGCGCGAGGAAAGCCGAATCCGCGCTATCCATCGAGCAGGAAGTCTCTGCCGCGATGGGCAAGCAAAGCAACGCGCACGAAGTCCGTGTGGTTGAGCTGGCAGCAGAACGCGACAAGATGGCTGCCGAGCTGGCAAAAACATGGAACGCTGTAGGGATGTTGGGAAGTCGTGACTGGACGGCTAAAAAGGTTATTCGCGGAATTCGGAAGGGGGAGTGATGGTATACATCGCACTGGCGTTGCTGGCAGGGTCGATCTTGGCCTTGGTGGCTGTGCTAGCCGAGCTGTGCAGGCTAGGAGCAGAAGAAGAAAGGCGGTCCCGCGATGAGTAAGGTGTGTGCGCACGGAGACGAGTGGGTTTTCAGGCATCCCGAATCCGGCTCGTGGTGTGTCGCTTGTCTCACGAAAAAGAACGGTGACTTGAGTGCTCTCCTAGCCGCCTCGCAAACAGAGAACGAGCGGTTGCGGAGAGACGCGGACTTGGAATTACAGGAGCAGTGCGCCCGATGGATGCGTCGCTTTGAGTCTGCCGAATCCCGCGTTGCCAAGTTGGAGGGTGCGCTCGCGGAGCGGGACATGAGGATCGAGGCGGTGCGGGAGTACCCCAATGTATCCCACGCGGTTCTTTCCGTTCTCAACAGCAGCGTGGAGGGGAAGTGATGAGTGACCAGCGCAGCAACACGGAAAAGGCAATACAGCGGGCCGATGGTGCGATGGCCCGATGCGGCTGTGAACTAGCGGATGCTGTTGAACAACTGCGACAGGTGTCTGTGGCAGAAAACTATCAACGAGACGACGTGCGAGAGTTGCTTGACGAAAAGGACGCCCGCATCGCCGAGTTGAAGAAGACGATAAGGGCGATACGGGAACAGGCTGAGTACGCGCTGGAGGCGTTAGACGAGCGCGGGGAGGGTGCTGCCATATTTGAAGCAAGGGATCTTCTCCGCGTCCTCCTCGCGGGTGAAAGTGAAGCGAAGTCGTGAACGCCACTCTCGAATTGGCCTTGAAATCGGTGAAGCTCACGCTGGGCGAAAACAGCCGAGCCTACGTAGCGTTCGTTGAGGCGATTCGGGAGCGTGACGTGCTGTCCGGGATGGTAGCGGCGATGGCGCAGGAGATAGCTGACCATCGCTACGATCCGAAGAGCATGATAGGGCCACCCGATACCGTTGCTGACGTTATTGAAGACTATCGTGACTTGATAGAGTTCGCTCCGGGAGTCGTTCCGGGAGCCAACACGGAAGCAACAAGACTGTGCCCACATTGTGAAGAGGAGCAGATCTCGCTCAGTCGCCCTTGCTGTCGTAGTTGTGAGAACGTATATCGTAAATCTCAGGACTGGGATTCTCTGGAGGAGCTTGAGGCGCGGTTGCTGAAGTACGAGGCGAACTCGGAATGATAGGCCCTTTTGAGATGCCGGAGTGGACGCTGCATAGGTACGATGCGGTAATTCCGGTTGAAGAGAAGCCGCTCAAGGTTGGAGAGCTTTTCGGTATCCCGATACTCGTGAGCGAGAGAGTTCCGAGGGGTGAGGTACAGTTTCAAGACCGTGATGGCAACGTACTTGGAAGAATTATCAACGTGGGGCAACGAGATGACTGACGAAGCAGAGCTACAGAAGATTTTTGACGAATGGCCCGTCGAGGAGCCCCTCCTGCCGTATGACGACTTTTTCGTCGGGGGCTCGTCGGATTCGGAGCGTCCTGGTCAAGGCACTCAATCGTTTGCCGAACAATTGACGAATATCTCTTCCGTCAAGGACCTTCGCGAACCACCTACCGAGCACATCATTCCCACGAACGATGACCGTCACGAGTTCGTGCTGGATAAGGTCGAGCTGCTGGATCCCGAGCAGTACGCCGCGCTGTTCTTTGCGGCCAAGCGGGCTGCGTTCAACGTCTTCGGCTTTTCTGCCATTCGTTCGGCGTCTCTCGGTGACGTGCCCATGCAGGAAATAGACCTGGTGATGGACGAGGACGACTACTACACCGTCGATTACCTCAAGACCATCACGACAGACTACTACAAGGTGGCCCACGTTGCCGTCCTGAGCGCGTACAACGACATGGGCATACCCTGGGTCAGGTTTTGCCAGCACGACTCCTGTGCGCTGTGTCAGGCCCACGACGGGCTGTTCTACGAGACCCGGGCGCTCCTGGAGCTGCTGGGGTCGGAAGGCGATGTCCCACATCCCTACTGCGAGTGCATATGGTCTCCCGTGATTCAGCGGGAGAGGTACGTGGGTCCTCTGACCGGCCACCTTGATCGTGATAGCGCGGAAGGCGCCTTACTGAACGTTCCGGTGGAGTTCTTTGAGGAGATTGTAAAGATCGCCGGGGAGCTGCCGTATGCCGTGATCAAGTTCGTCGATATGGTAGACTACCTGTTGAACGAGACGACAGCCGTGAAGGATTCGTCAGGGGTTGTGGCGTTTATTCAAGGGGAAACGCTGCTGGTGCATAACAGCTACGTGGGGGTTCACGGGCCCTTGCAGTTCCTTCAAGAGGTTGCCCGGGAGAAGATAGTGCCCGCTACGATGGATGTGCAGGCCACGGACGACGAGGAGATTTACTACGTAGGCGGTCGATCTGCGGTGAAACGTGACGGGAAGTTCTGGGACGTGGAGACCGGGGAGCGGTTGGCGTAGAGAAGTTCAAGTGATCAGTGGAATTCTACTGATCAGTGGAAGAAGCTGGAGATAAAAGTGGAAGAAGTGCGTTGCGAATGTGGAAACCTGGTGTGCGAGGACGACAGGCCGGAGTGCTGCGGAAGGTGTCCGGGGTGCTGCTATTGTGAGTTCGAAGGTATGTCGGAAGAAGAAGTCATGGAGATACACGTGGACCAGGTTGCGAATATGCGCTGCGGGAACGTGTACTAGGCATGTATCACCAGTGTAAGCTCAGGTGTGATGACTGGTATACGTACGGGTGGGTACGAAAGGCAACAGTGGGAGACACGCTTGACTTCAATGGCAGAACGTGGACAATAGAGGTCGTGCATTCTAGGATCGGACGACCGCGAGATTTGCTAGGTTGGGTAGTGAACTAAGGAGGCTATCGATAGGGTATGGGAGGCATACATAACAAAAAAGGTGAGGTAGAGAAACATATAGAGGACGCTAGGCAGAAGCTGTATAATATGAGGTGTTCGGCTGCTGGGGTTTTGGAGAGCCTAGCATTTGTGGAAAAGGAACTACACAAGACTACCAAAAGGCGTAACCTTGTGGAAATAGCCCAGTATTACGCTAAGGGGGCAGTAGACGATAGGGGAAGAGTAAGGGCAGATTGGCCCAGGGTAATGAAAGACTTCGAGTGGATTCAACTACCAAAGAGTTGGCTAGACGAAATACTGGGTGTTTTGCTGAGCATAGAGGGGGAGAAGCCTAAGAGTAGGAGTAGTTATGGGAATACCTTACTGGGGTAATAAAGAGCACGGGTTACAGCTTTACGGGGGCGATTGCCTAGAGGTGTTAAAGACGTTCCCAGATAACTCAGTAGATAGCGTGGTTACGGACCCACCTTATGGATTATCTTTTATGGGGAAAAAGTGGGATTATGACGTTCCCTCAGTAGGTATATGGGAAGAGGTTTTAAGGGTACTCAAACCGGGGGGACATTTACTAGCGTTCGCTGGTACCAGGACACAGCATAGGATGTGTTGTAATATTGAGGACGCTGGGTTTGAGATTAGGGATATGATGTGTTGGATGTACGGAAGTGGGTTTCCAAAGTCTCTAAATGTGAGCAAGGCCATACCAGCCACAGACCTAGCCAAACAATGGGAAGGATTTGGGACTGCGTTAAAACCCTCCATGGAGCCAATTACGCTAGCCAGGAAGCCCCTAAGCGAAAAGACGATAGCTAAGAACATACTAGAGCACGGGACGGGCGGGATCAATGTAGATGGGTGTAGGGTGGGTTTAGAAGGTAAACAAAATCACTGGGATAATTATTCCCCGAGTAACAAAATAGGCTTCGGCGGGGCCGACGGTAATCGAATCGGCGGTGCGTATAACCCAAAAGGCCGCTTCCCCGCCAACGTAATATTCAGCCACCACCCTGAGTGTAAGGAGAAGGGGGTGAAGAGGGTTGAGGTTCCTAGAGGGAAGCATGCTAAGGCATATGAGCCATCAGGTAAGAAGATGGAGCGTAGTATATATGGGGAGACAGGGACTTTAGGTAGGGAGTGTGGGTATACAGATAAAGACGGCAAAGAAACAGTAGAGGATTGGGGTTGTCATGAGGATTGCGCTATCAGGATACTAGACGAGCAGAGTGGGGATCGGTCATCTCCGTGGGTTGGAAACCCACGAGAGTCTGGTAACAAAGGTGGGAGATTTTTTGGGGGTGGCGCTCAGGGTTCCGTAACTGAGAAACCAGAGTACAAAGATAAGGGGGGCGCTAGTCGCTTTTTCTATTGCGCCAAGGCTTCAAAGAAGGAAAGAACCATAAATAAACAGGTAGAGTGCAACCATCCAACGGTCAAACCTATCAAACTCATGCGTTATCTTATCAGGTTGGTAACCCCACCTAATGGCATTGTGCTAGATCCTTTCGTAGGGTCTGGTACAACTATGCTAGCAGCCTACGAGGAAGGGTTTAGGTGTAAGGGTATAGAGAAGGAAATGGAGAGTTTCAGGACTGCTATGGAGCGTACTGAGGCTACGGTAAAGGGAGATCAAAATGAGTAATTGTAAATTGTATTGGTGTGCTACTGAAGATCCCGATGAAGATTGGTTTGTGGTAGCTAAGGATGAAGAGGAGGTTTTGGGTGCCGTATATCAAGAAAGAGGATCGGAAGAAGTTTTTTGGAAAACAGTCATGGGCGGCTTTTGTTGAGCTTTGCGAAAGTCCTGGAGATTTGAACTATCTGTTGACCAGTATTTTGACTCGATATGTCCAGGACAAGGGCGAGTCTTATGCGACGTACAACGAGGTGATCGGTGTGCTGGAGTGCGCGAAGCAAGAGCTTTACAGAAGGCAGATCGCGCCGTATGAGGATAAGAAGTGTGACGACAACGGTGACGTGTATTTAGGAGGATCGAGATGACATTCAAAAAAACAGGCGATGCGCCCGTAACGGGCAAACCCTTTACCCCCAAGACCGATGACGAGAAGAAGAAGCCGGAGACGAAGCCCGAGCCGAAACCCAAGCAGTGAAGTATTTCGTAGTCAATAGGGAAGAGGTGCCGGTCGCCGTGGTTTTTCATGATCACGTCGATCAGGTACTCTACTGTCGATCCAAGGTCACTTCTTTTCAGGTAGCCTTCGACGCGATGTGTGCGAAGCTCGGCGTGGAGCTTGTTCGTGAAGACGATCAGGGGGTTCTACGCGCGATCCACGCGGGCCCGGAAGACTACGATTGGGCAAAAAACGTGCTTGATCGCCTATGTGACGGCTTTTGGTCGTTAGGCGATGTAGGTACCACGATCAATGCAGACCCCGGTATTCATTCGATAATCCAGCAATATCTGTCCTAGATATTCACTAAATCTGTCCCTTTAAGATCCCTACATACAGTGGGCGTATAATTACGTTTAAGTAATGGACTACTGTAATTGAATTATGACCTTTCGTAAAACAGCGAATGTTGATGTACTTGGGGTTGCCGGGATCGACAACGACTGGCGTAAGGTATCGGATCGTAGGGTCTCTTCAATCTATATGGACGGTGGTAGTCTCATCAGCGTGGAGGCCGCGCTTGACTCTGTCGCTGACACCTACAAGATTTCCCGTGATCCACGAGACTACTTGCTGATCCCTACCCGAGCGGTTTCCGCTGATCGCCCCAATGAGAACATGGACGGCTTCCAGCGCGAGGAGCTGCTGCGGTTTGATCCACGTCTGGGTCGTCGCGTTTACAGCACCTTCAACCTCAAGCCGCACTTCGTCAACCACAACGCGCAGAACTACGCGCTGGCCCGGGGAGTCTTGATCGACTCGCACTTCAACGATCAGAACCAGGCCGATGATCGCGTGAAGCGCGCAGTGTTCGACGCGACGGGTAAGGACGCGACTCTCGACGAGTTTGTTGAGACTCTGATCGCGGTGGACATGTCCAAGGATCCGCACCTGGCGGAGGCCTACAAGAACGGGTCGGTGTACCGGTTCTCGATGGGTTGCGATGTGGAGAACACCGAGTGCTCCGTTTGCAACAAGGTAGCTTTCAATACGATTCAATTCTGTGATCACATCCGCGCGAAGCACTCCCGCGTTGCATACCCCCTCGAAGGTGGTGGGCGGCGGGCGGCGTTTGAATGGTGCAAGGGCACCGTCTTCGCCGAGGAGTCGGCAGTGGATGATCCGGCTGACAAGTCCGCTGAGATCCAGGATAGCATTCTACGAATGGCGGCGATGCACCCCTCGGCTTCGTCTTTTACTGATTCCGAGGTGGGCGAGATCCTGTCGTTCACCGCTCGACACGCGAACACAATTCCCGAGCCCTTGGCTGCTCTGATTAACTCAGCGCTTTCGGCGCGTTAGGAGAACGGTTGATGTCAACTTTTACTCAGCGGTACCAACTCTTCAAGACGGTTGCTGATCTTCACAGCCAGGGCAAGATCAAGCTTTCGACCACGGAGCAAGCGGAGATCGAGAAGCAGACGATGGATCTCGTTCGCCGGTCGGTGCTCAACCGCACCGCCATGTCGGCTCCAGCTGGTTTCGAGCAAGTCCTCATGGAGCTGGAGAAGGCTCCGGATGCGGATACCGCGTACAGCGTTCTCGTAGACTTCATGAAGTCCGAGGGTGACCTGGGCGGGGAGTCCGATCACGAAGAGCATGAGGAGCACGAGTCGGAGGACGAGGAGGCTGGGGAGCATGGGATGGAGCTGGGCGGTGACAAGCCGCCGATGGACAAGCCCCCGATGGACGGACCGATGGACGGCAAGCCCAAGGGCCCCCCGATGGGCGATAAGAAGCCCAAGGGCCCCCCGATGGGCGACAAGAAGCCCCCGATGGACGGACCGATGGACGGCAAGCCCCCGATGGACGGTCCTTCGGACGGACCCGACGACGGACTGAAGGGTGACAAGCCCAAGGGCCCCCCGATGGGCGATAAGAAGCCCCCGATGGGTGACAAGCCCAAGGGTCCACCCGAGGGCCTGGACGAGCTGAAGAAGGAGCGTGAGGCTCTCGTGCGGCGCGCTCAGGCGAAAGACCATGGAGACATTTCTGACCTGCAAGAGCAGGCTCACGGCGACGGCGAGCCTGTAACTGCCGACGAAATGGGCCTCGAAGACAGCGACGACACGGAAGGCCCCTCGATGGCCTCGGAGGACACAACGATGTCGGCCAGAGCTAAGAAGATCAAGATCGCTATCACCAAGAGTGGAACTCTCGTTGCGCAGCATGAGGACCATGGTCCCGTATTTCACGCGATTCCGTCTCCGGAGCTTCGCACCAACCGTGAAGCCCTTCGCAGGCTCGCCAACCGGATCTACGGTCTAGCGGTTTACGAGGGGTTTGCCAAGGCCGCAGCGTTCTGTAACGCCAAGCTGCTGATCGCCGGTGTCGATGACGACGTCGAGCTGGACCACGCAGAAGAGGTTCCGCCCGAGAACGATCCTGTCACCGCCGATGAAGAGACGGATACCCAGGACAAGCACGAGGCTGACGAGACCACAGTGCTAGAAGACAACGATACCGACACTCGCGAGAAGCCCGACACCGTGACCGCGCGGCGCCAGGCCGTACTGCGGCGTGCTCGTCTGGAGTACGAGCGTCGGCTGAAGGAAGCCAAGGACGACATCTTGGACGACGCCGAGAATGTCAGCGCCGAGATGAAACCGAATAAGCCTTCGATGGACTCGAAGGATGACGCCAGCACCAACTCCCAGGAGCAGCACGGCACCGGTGAGGGCGATGTGCTCTCGGCTGGTGATGACGTGATTCGGAACGCGCACACCAACTTCAAGAAGCTCTACGAGCAGCGTGCTGCTACACGGGTCTTGGAGGAGAAGGAAGCGTTCGTACGCAAGTTCACCAAGGCCATGCGCGTTGCGGCCACCCGCATGCTCCTCAACCACGACGAGCACCCGTTCAAGGTTGCGGCTGTCGATGTCCTGGCGGACCCCGACATCCTGTTCAGCAACGGCGACGCATTCAGCGGCATGGACCTGGCCGCTGCCATCGATCTGACCGAACTCATCGTGAGCGAGGGTCACGACAACTTCATCAAGGCGCTTCTGGAAAAGAGCGCTGACCTTATGGGAAGAGACGATGCGTATCTGGCGGATGCCGAGGCCGATCTGAAGGCCTTGGTTCCACTGCCGGTTGACCGCATCGCTTCGACAGGTGATCGACGTTCTTCCCAGCGTTCCGACCGCGTCAGGCGCGAGGCCGCTGAGGGGAATTTCGAGATAGACGGAAACAGAGGGGCTCCTGCATCCAGCCCCGTACAGAACATGGAAACTACCGCTCTTCGCAGTGCGCTTGGAGGAAGCACCCACTTGGGTCGTCGCATGAATCGACTCAATAGGGCTCAAGGCCTATAGTGCTGCGAACGCGGAAACAAGAGAAGGAGAGGTAGGAAATGGCATTTTCACCTCAGTTCGAAGCTTTCAGGGTTTCGAGCCGCGCAATCGGGATTGACCTGATTCGCTCCGTGTACACTCGGAATCTGGGAACGTACGTTGCTGCCCCCCTGACCACGTTCAGGGCCGGCATGCTCGTGCAGTTGAACGCCAGCCAGCAGGTTGAGATCTGCGGCACCGGTGGCGTGACGCTCCCCTTCGGATTCACGAAGTACACGAAGGCTACCACCCTGTTTGCGTCAGTCATTGGCGAGCAAATCCAGCTCAACGGAATTGCCGCCACAAACCTCGCGCATGCGGCTCTCAGGACGCCGGGCGCGACTGGCGGAATTCGTGTGTGGAACCTCACCACGGGAGTGAGCTACACCGAGGCCGTTCACTACACCGCGAACTACGTCAATGGTACCGTAGTCCGTATCGTGGCTGGTGGTAGTCCCGCAGACGGCGAGATCGTGGGTTGCGACTACGCGTACCAGGTTACGGAAGCGGAACTCAAGTTTGAGGGCCGTAACTTCTGGAACCTCCAGAACGACGTCGACATCCAGGACGGCAAGATCACCGTCATCAACGACTGGTCAATCATCTTCACAACTCAGTACGACCCGTCCCAGACCTACGAGGTCAACAACGCCCTTACGGCTGGTACCTCCGGTGACGTCCTGACGGGACTCGTGACCAAGGGTGGAGCTGGACCGTTTGTTGGTCGTGTTTTCCAGGTTCCGACTGCGGACGATCCCTTCTTGGGCGTCAACTACGTCGGCCACCTGAGCGCCTAGGAAAGGAGCATAGCGATGAATCCGTATAGAGACATCAGCAAGAATCGCCGCCCCGTTTCCGCGCAGTCCGCTCGGAGGACGCAGGGTGGTCAGGCCACGAACCGTCAGGCCCAGCGTCAGGCTGCCCCGCAGCCCAATGCGCAGGAGCGTATGGCGGTTCGCCCCCGGAGTCGTTTTGCCAGCAAGCAGGACGAGAGCCTCCGTCAGGGTGATGGAACCTTCAACCCCCAGCGGTATGACTCCCCGACTTCACGTGGGAGGACTGCGGGTCGCACCGACCGGCGCATGTTCGACAAGCGCGGTGAGACCAACGCGTGGGACAAGCGCGATGCCATGACTCAGATTCATCAACTGATGAACGAGGTGACGAAGAAGAACGCTCAGGCGCTCTCCTTCTACCGCCCCGACACTGAGTCCGAGGGTATCTCGAAGGAAGCTCGGAGAGACGTGCTCGGCGCGGCGCTCCAGGATCCCACTGGTCAGGGCTTCCACATCGTCGGTCAGGAGCTGGCGCTCCCGATCAAGGCGATCCTCGACTACGAGGGCTTTGCGCGCAAGGTCTATCGGGTCCGGAAGCTGGCGCAGGCCGAGCTGTTCCGTATCCCGCTGGACATCCGTTCGACGGCGTGGGTTGTGGGGCAGGACGGCCAGTCCCCCGAGTCGCGCATCAAAACGAAGTGGATCACTCCTCCGGAGTGGAAGGTCACTTCGTTCCCGTCCATCGACATCATGGACATCTACCAAATGAACTTCGATGTTCTTGACCGGGCGCAGGATACGGCCCGCCAGGAGATCGAGCTTCAGGAGGACAAGGCTGCCATCTCGCTCATCGACGAGGCGGCCCAGACGGACAACGCAGTGACCACGTTCGCGACCCTCGGCATCGGGGCTTTCGAGGACGTCAGGTTCCAGGTCGAGCGGCACAGGTTGATGGTGGAGAACTTCCTCATCTCCAGGGCCGAGCTGTCTGACATCGTGAAGACGATGTCGACTGCTGTCGATCCCGTGACCGAGCGCGAGTTGATCCTCGCGGGTTACATCGGCAACGTCCTCAACGCGCAGATCCTGACCGCCGCTGGCACCGGTGTCGAGGAAGTCATCCCTCCGGGGACCTTCTACGCGACCACCGGCGCCGACTACATGGGCGAGATGGGGATCCGCATCGAGCTGTTCAGCGAGCCCTACAACAAGTACTCCCACCAGGAGACTGTCAAGGGCTGGGCGTTCATCGAGATGGTAGGTTTCGTGATCGCGAACGCTCGCGCCTGCGCGAAGGGCGAGAAGTAGAAGATCTGGTGATGGCAGCGTAGGGCTCCCGCTCTACGCTGCCTGAACTGGCAAACCCCGTCTGAAAGGGCGGGAGGTGAGGCTAACGCCTTGGCACACCAAAGGTCACCTGGATGGCGCGTACGACAGGATCCCGAGTTCCGGTATTGGACTCACAGGACAGGATTCTGTCGTATACGCATCCCGCCAGGGCTAGGAAACTTGTAAAAAGTGGGAAGGCGCTCGTCGTGAAAGACAAGCCCTTCATTGTTAAACTGGCGAGAGATCCCAGGGAGGAAAAGATGGAAAACCGTTATGTGCCCGTAATCACGAACTTTACCGAGTATTTCCGCGAGGAGCGCGACGTCTACGTGCAGAACCGGAGCAACAATCAGGTATCGATGCAGTACTCCACCGGCCACGGTGTCGTGGAGTCGCTGCTGCTGCCCCGTGGCAAGAAGCCGCTCAACCTGTCGCAGCTCATGTCGTTCGTCGACATCAAGGGTTCCACGGACCTGAAGAAGCTGGTCAACCGGCGTCCCCCGGTGCTCGTTCTCATGGAGGAGGAGGACTACCTGGACTACTACAAGAAGCTTGCGGCCCTCGAAGGCAAGTCCATGGAGCAGGTCATGGACGAGGCCCAGCGGCATCAGTCCGATCTCCAGAACAAGCGCGCCTACACCAGGCCGATGGGGGAGTCTCGTCAGACTCTCGAAGAGATCGAGGCGGAGCACGCAGCGCTGCCCCCCGATCCCCAGGACAAGATCACTGCGCGAGTGGCTGGTCTGTGCTCCAATGTCGGCGCCGACGTGAAGGAGGATGATCGCATGAGCGTGAACGAAATGCTCTATGAGCTGGATGAGCTGAACTCCGACGACTCGCTGACCCGGGGTGATTTCGAGTTTCTGCTGGGAAAAGGCTTCTACCCCGAGGTGAAAAAGTGGGCCAACGATCAGCTTGACAAGCGAAATCCGTAGATCTCCTCCGAACCCGGTCATCAATTTTAGGATCCCCACTGTAAATTATGGTACTCTGTACCACAGGACACCTGCGTCCAAGGAGTTAAACAATGGGAAGATCAAGAACTCGCGAAGTAAACGTCGTGTTGCCTTTCGGCCAAGAGGTGCGTATCGCGGACGCACCTTGCAGCGAGACCCTCCAGAACCTGACGATCACCGTCGCGCCGTCTACTGGCGGGGTGGCGCTTCCAGCAGGTGCTGGGAACCTGGTGTGCTCTCTGTTTTACGGCGGAGGCTGGGATCAGGATGCCGTTGTCTACGGGCCCACTCTTGACACCGGTGTGCAGCAGGGAGCTTCAGTCAATCTGGCGGCGGCCTCAGCACTTCCTCAGCGGATTTTTACGGATGCCAACCATCTGCCTGCTGATCGCTGGCGGGACGGTGCAACTGTGCGGGAAAACTACGGACTTGCACGCGCTCTCCACCTCTACAACAACATAGGGGCCGGGACAACTGTGGTGTGCAAGGTCATCTTCACGACAGAGACCGTGTCCGACGCGGTGTAGGAGACGCTGTGGAAATTCTCGATTTTGTTAAAGATTATGGAGCGTTTGCTGCGCTTCCCGTAGTCGTGGCCGGCGTGACTCAGGGATTGAAGAACAGCTTCAAGACATTCTTCCGCGCTCATCATGTCGGTATGCGGCTGTTACCGTTCATCCCACTCGTGCTGGGGGTTGCCGGAGGTTTTCTCCTGCCGGTCGCCACGCTGCAGGAGAAGATCCTGATTGGCGGAGCATTGGGGCAGCTTTCGGCGTTGATCTATAAGGGTGTGACGAGGGGGATTGCGAGTAAGGCCAAGCTCTTGGCGTTGGCCGAGAGCAGAGGAGAAGAAGAATGAGACGTGGAATTCCAGATGAGGGTATGCGGAGGATTGCGACTCTCGTGCAGTCGCAGATGACACCCGACTGGGCGCAAGAGGGGCCTGCGTTTCCTGATGACTCTTTGTACAAGGCTCTTGTGAGCGCCTTGTCGGACGCGACGCGTTACCTTTTCACGAGTGCGGTCGAAGAGGTACTGCGCACGCGCGGGATCGACATGTCGGACGTGGACGCGGAGGACGCGGTAGTCGTCGAGGTTGGTGAGTACATTGACGATCTCGTGAGCTACGGAGCGCGAGACCTACACAACGTTCTTACGTCTCAGGCGGAATTGGACGAGGCTGGTTTCATTAGGGAGCTTCGCGACGAGCTAGAGAGCCAGCTAGACATGATGTCCCATGCCATGTCAGAGAAGTACGGGGTTGTGCTATTGAACATCGAAGAAGTTGCCAACGAGGCGACTGACCGGGTTCTTGTGATTACGGAAATGGATGAACGGGATCGTAGCCAGGAGGTGTACTAGAATGAAACGCGGAATCACAGACAACGGTATGTACCGAATTGCCAAGAACCTCGAAGCTGCCTCGGATGAGAAGACGTTCGCCAAGGTGGACCTCATCTTGCAGCACATGGGTGCCGAAGACCTGGTGGACGAGCTGATCAAGGCCATGAGCTTCGAGGAGGCGAACGCCAACCTGGACCATATCATGCAGATGTGGGATATCTCGGTAGATGGAGGTTTCGAATGAGGCGCGGAATCACCAGCGAAGGCATACGCAGGATCGCGAAGGTTGTTCAAGCTCAGGAGGAGAGCGAGATTCGCGAGCTGTGGGTGTGGCCGGGGAGAGACCTACAACCCGCTATTGCTGATGAGGAGATTCAGGACTTCCTGGAGCAGACCTACCCTCTCGCTACCATACACGTAGAGGCTCCTCGTGGGGACGAGACCGAGGTTCGCGTTTCTGATGGGGAGTTGGGACGTCCTGATCTAGCCCTCAAGGTGCAGTTCACGATTGCCAAGGAGATGAGCTTGGACAGCTACATGGAGTTTCAAGACTTCATGGAAGGTGGAGAAGAGTACTGATGACCTGGTTGAAGAGAGCCTGGCGGTTTGTCCGTACGAACTGGAAGTGGTTCGTCAGCGGCGCCGCCATCGTGATCGGTGCTGTTCTGGCCGCGCAGTACTCGGGGAAGCTGGGAAAGAGCCAGATCCTGCAGCACAAGCTCACCGTGAAGCGAGCACAGCGTGAGATCGGCAGGCTCGAAGGCCGGCGTGAGATGATTCGTGAGCGCGAGGGGTCGGTCGAAACAGATATTGAGGGGATAGACGTTGCGATCGAGAAGCTCAAGGACACGGTCAAGCGTTCTCGCAGCGAAGTGGACAGGCTCTCTTCGAAAGAGAAGCTCGATGAATTCAAAAGATTGGGGTACTAAAATGAGACACGGAATTTCAGATGAGGGTATGCGGAGGATCGCGCAGGTGATGGGCGACGACGACTACGAGATGCCGGGGGAAGAGTCGTGGAGGAGAGTCGATCCTCAGATACGCGTGGTCGGGCGCGTGCCCAAGGGGACCTACGCCGTGGTGTTCATCGAGCTGAAGGGGAAATCTCTGGAAGAGGTTCAGGCAGAGATCGATGCGTTCGTTGAGGAGTACGGGGTTGAGGAGTGGCACATCAACGACGCTGAGGGCTTCGGTGCTTGGGATAACATGGAGGACGAGCCTCTGGAGGTTATCATGGATGCGGTTCAGGCCATCGAAGAGCGCGGGGTCGACGATTACTACAGGACGGGGATCTAGTTGCGCATCTTCCTCCCCATAGTCTTCCTGCTCACTCTTATGTCGCCCCAGGCGCTCGCTGAAGAGCCCGAGAGCGTCGAGCTGGAGCACGAGGGGGTAGCAGGCTACTGGTTCCCCGACGACGCCGCTACGCGCATGCTGAAGGACCTGAGGGGCATCCCTCTCCTGCGCAAGGAGATGGGGTTGTACGAGTTGAAGATCGCGAGACAGCAGGAATTCGTTGTTCTCTTGCGGCAGGATATTGAGGTTACGGAGCAGATTTCGGATAAGTGGCAGAAAGCTTTTCAAGATCAGGTGGTCGTCACTGAAGCCCAGGCCGAGTACTATGAGAAGCAGCTCGCTGAAACGAAGAAGTGGTATCGGTCCCCGATTCTCTGGACGGGTGTAGGACTCGTTGTGGGGGCCGGACTTTCAGTAGGTATAAGCTACGCGTTGGCTGACGCGTATGGCAAGGAGTGAGAAATGTCATCGACGCTAACAGTTGCAGGAACAATGACCATGCCCAACGCCCCGGGTGGGAGCACGACGCCGGTCCTCATTGGAACACCGACAACCTTGCCCACGTCCACGACGGGCCCACAGCTCACGTACTACGAGAAGACGAAGTTCGAGTACAGGATCGCGGCAGGCGCTGTACAGACAGTGAACTTCGGTTCGTTGACCGATGGAGATTTTCTGTACATCGGCGTGGACGAGGCCATCACGTACAAGCTCAATGGCGGTTCTGACATATTCGCCCTGGCTGCCGAAGGTTTCGTCATGATCATGGGCGGGAGCATTACTGCCCTGGAATTGACGGCGGGTGTCGTGGATGTTGGCGAGGCTGTCGTTATCATCCTAGGGACCTAGACCATGATCATTCAGCCTGGAGTAGAAGCGCCGAGCGTCGCGAACATGATCGAACTTGTTCGCCTGGACTCCCTGCGTCGTGTGGACATCAAACTTCAGGACGTGAGTGGCGCGGCCATCGATATAGATGCGACGATGGGCTCTGATGGAGAACCGAACGGGGAGCTGGAGCTGGAAGTGATGACCGTTGCGGGGACTTCGATCTATACGGAGTCGTACTGGCCTACACAGGCACCTGCGGATCGTAGGATCAAGAAGCAGACCACGGGTAAGTACTACTTGAAGTTTGGAACCGAGACGGACGAAACCGATACAACGAGGTCGGTACTCTTCAACTGGCATGCCCGGCAGAACGTCGAGGCTGAGGATGTTTACCGGACGCAAGTGGTTGAAGTGGTGTCGCCCAGGACGCTGTCGCTGTTTCCTCCGCTGCGGCTGTTGCTCGACAAAACTGTGAAGCCCAATCTTCCGGAGAAGTATTGCTACATTGGTTACACCGATGGCATGCTGGCGATGTTCCTGAAGATGGGATTGCATCTAATCAATGAGGCGCAGCCGTATCCATCGTTCACGACATTGGATTACTTTCCAATTGAGACGTATTCCAACATCTTGCTCAAGGCGGCACTGTATCAGGCGATTACTTCGCAGCTCCTCTTCTCTATTGATACGGACGTTCCTAACTACTCGGATTCAAATCACAGTTTCGTTTTGGCTCATGCCCAGCCATTGGCTGGATACCTTGGTCATTTGAAGGCGGAGTTGGACGCTGCAATACCAAATTTCAAGAGGCATTTTGTGGACAGCGGGACGATTGCATTGGAAGCGAGAATTGACATGTCCTTTTCAATGCTCCTCTCTTCAGCGCCACCTGGGGCCCTTTTTCGTAACTTGTTCATGTCGAGTTAATCACATGGATTCTGAGCGAATAGAAGCCGATCTCTTCGATCCTGCTGAAAAGGACAACCAACGTTTGTCCAACCTTTTCGACGACGGGAAGTGGCAGCAATTGATCACCGAGTACGACAACGGCAATGGCAAACCTCTCGACGAGCTGCTTGAAGAATTGCTGGAGCGAAGATGAGGCCAATGAACAGAATAGCGCGCACTATGTCGTGTACTGGCCAGAATACTGACCAGTAGGAGAAGCTGATGAAACGTGGAATTTCAGATGAAGGTGTTCGGCGGATCGCTCAGGCGCAGGAGTCGGACCCGAGGGTCGCTGTTGTGTTTGGGCCTGAGTTTTATGGGCCGCCTATCTCGCTTGGTGGCATGAACTTTCCCGGAAACCAGGACAAGGATAAGGTCAGGGAGTTTGCATTGGCGGTAAATGACGTACTCGTTGTGAAGTACGGAGAGGGCGGTGTCCGGTATACCTACACGAGCGGGGATCAAACTCAAGTGAACATTGAGCCTGAAGATCCCGAATTGCAGGCGCAGCTAGATGAGGTTGCTCAGTCTTTTTCTCAGGACGAGGCGCTCTAGTGATCCTAACCCTCCCAGATTCTGCTATCCGCCGCATCGCTATTTCCCAACGCGAAGCCTTCTGGACGAAGCGTGAGCGCGAACGCTCGCGAATCTCCGATATTCTCATGGCGGCTGGCTATGGAGATTGGATTGCCGGTGTTCTGGCGGATCAGTACCTGGACGGTGAGGAGCTTGACATAGAGACTCTCGAACTCATTGAGGAGTCTCAGAAGGTGGCGGGTTGGTGGGACGACGCCAAGCGCATCGTGCTGCCACGCATGGACATGCAACCGTGGGCGGACGAGCTGGCGGCAAAGCTCGAAGCCATCGGCATGTCCATCAATGATTTCGAGAATACTGACATTGTATGGTGGCACGAAGAAGGATACAATACGGACGAGGCGCTTCAGATGGCCTTGCAGTTTGGATAGGAGGACTTGTGTTATATCTCGTACCCGCAGACGATGGCTTCCAGGAGCTGTTTGCTCTCGGTGTAAAGCTGATCGATATCTCTGACGAGGAAGTCGCTCGCGCTCTCGACGTTAGCCTTCCGACAGTTGCCCGCTGGAAGAGCGGAGAATCCACTCCACACAAGGTTATGCGTAAGTGTGTGTTTGAGTGGATGGACAGGCGTATTTGTGGCTGAGTGTACACCACCGGGGAACGGCGACAGTGGCGACAGCGGCGACTCGATTGAGAGCGCTTGCGGCGCTATTCGCGAAGGTTGCCATGGCGTGGGCCAACTAGCTGTAGGGTACTGGGCTCCCGACATCTACAAGCACATCAACGGCATGCAGGAGCAGGCCCGTCAACGCGCACTTCTCACCGAACAGATCCTAGCCGGTAGTATTCGCGCAAACTTTTGGCAAGGAGCGACTGACGGTCCCAAGTGCGGCTGTTACAAGGAATCCAACCAGATGGCCGACCGAAAGTGCTCGGCGTGTCACGGCGTGGGTGTTGTTCCGGGGTATCTCAAGTTCGGGTACAACACACTGTGGATGGGCACGACGGACACAGACATCACCTTGACGAGTGTTCGGCTGTCTTCCGGGTTCAAGTCCGCCAAGATTGAGCTGGTGGCTGGCGCACTGACGGGGACCATCGAGAGTGGCGACAAGGTGTTCGAGCGCACGGCGGTCGGTTCCTCATGGGAGGTTGACTTCCAGGCGTTTACCCGTGATCCCACCTACACCACGTCCGTTGTGATCGAGTACTCGTTGGACAGCGGAACGACCTGGTCGGAGATCTGCAATCTGGTGTCCGCCAACCCCGCGTCGGGTACTATCCGTTTCCGCGCGACGCTGACTCGTTCTGACGCCGTTGCCTTGTCCCCCTTCTTCGAGATCGTTCGCGCTCGGTACGCGGCTATCGACTTGAGCCGCGAGGGCGTGACCGGCGAGTACAGGATGGGCCCGTGGATTCTCGTGATGCGCGAGCCCCCGTCGACTGGGTACAAGAAGCAGGAGTACGGCGACATTCCGTTCGAGAACGGCATGGAGTACTGGACGGCGGGTCTGGGGTTGTTCGACCCACGGATTACACTGGGCAGTCTTCAGGAGTTGATCAAAGGCGAGTACACTTTCATTGAGATTCTCGATGGCGCCCGGGTTGGCAGCCGTTATGTGGCTACAGAATGGAAGAACTCTGACCCGTTTGCGTACATCATCGTCAGTCAAACTTTCAAGATTCGTGTTATTGACACGGTTGAACCTTTGAGTTTAGTATGGTGAAATGAGACTTCAAGGGATACCAGCTTCAGGTCTTCACAGGGTCGCTCAATGGCTTGAGGGTGCTCAGGCTGAGTTAGACCCCGAGGTCTGGGATTCGGCCATCTTCGAAGGTGAGGTCGTTCAGGAGGAAGAGGGTAGGTACCTGGTTCCCTCTGTCCGGTACCAAGGTCTTCAGCCGCATGAGGGGTCCTACGACACGTATGTTGACATCGGAGGCGCGCACGGGGATGTTACCGTCGAGAGGGTGCATCAGGAAGAAGACGGGGTACTCCTTGAGAACGTCCGTCTCTGGACATACGACGAGATCGAGAGCGACGAGGACGTCTACAGCAGGATTACAGACGCCATCAGGTCTCAGTACAGCAACATTGGACCGGAGACCTTCTCAGGAAAGAAACGGCCACGGTAGGAGGACAGAATGAAAAAGGGAATTTCAGATGCAGGTATCCGTAGGCTGGCTCAGGCAGTTGGCGGACGTGAGACCACTCCGGAAGAGGCGGCTCTCATGGAGGATCTCCAGCGGTGGGTGAAGGAAACCAACGAGCACCTCATGGGTCCGGAGGATGACGAGGACCCCCGAGACTTCTGGAAAAAGTACGGCGAACCGCTGGCTGAGGTGGAGGTTTGGCCTCCGGAGAAGACGGCTGAGTTTCTTGGTTCCGAGGGTATGCTCAACATGGACTGCGTTTCTTTGATCTACGAGGGGTCAGGGTACGACATTCTCAGTCCCGAGTCTGACGAGCCTAGTCTTTCGGACGTGTACCGTGGCCAGCTGAAGCAGCTCGCGGAGCAGCACGGTTTCATGATGGAAGACTACTCCAGCTGGGCCGCGTGCTTCTATCCGAAGTAGGAGGGACAGAATGAAAAAAGGTCTCTCAAGTCTGGCGCTGGGCCGCATCGCTGCATTCACGACGAAGCGCAGCGTCTCTGACGACCAGATACCTGGCGGATATGGCGACGACTCGCTCCCTTCGGAGCACTGTCTTCGCCAAATCTACATGGGCATCCGGGTCGAGATGGAGCACACAGACGACCCCGACTTAGCCCTGGAGATCGCTCTCGATCATCTGGTCGAGTTCCCCGATTACTACAGTCGCTTGAGCGACATGGAGGATCAGGCGAAGGCTGAGGGGGACGGGGGAGAATCAGACAAGGACGAAGAGGACGAAGAGGACGAAAACGAGGAGGACCAAATGAAACTTGGTGGAATAACGAATCAGGGAATACGGAGAATCTCCAGGAGAATGGGCCAGGCTGTCGATCCTGCGACAGGTGTCGATCCTGCGACAGGTGTCGATCCTGCGACAGGTGTCGATCCTGCGACAGGTGTCGATCCTGCGACAGGTGCTGCTCCTGCGCAGGCCATCGATCCCGTGCAGACGGCCATATACGTAGCAAGGTTCGCAGCTAAGTTCGCGGTACAAGAGGCCGCGAACGAAGCTAACATTCTTGAACTTATGGCTGATCTCGGCATAGACGTAGACGTGACCTTAATGGACGAACAAACCTACAATGCGTTTTCGTCTGGTTGGCAAGCTGAAATGACTGCAATCTCAGGAGAAATCTCTACCAACAGCTCCGTGCCGCTGGGCTAGAGCAGCGCGGAGTACGAGGATTGATGAAACTTCATGGAATTTCGGACAACGGCATACATAGAATCTCCAAAGCTGTCCAAGGACAAAGTATATATGATGATTACGAGATGGAATTTATGGAAGGCCATGGAGATCTTTTAGATGATTTTCTTTATAAGTCTACCGGGCACCTAGGTACCCATCGAACCAAAGGTTTAAGGAGAAGGCAAAACGATGAAACTCCACGGCATTTCAGATTCCGGTATGAAGAGGATCGCTGCAATGATCACGCCGAGAGAGGTTCTCGACTCTGGTGTTTGTCATGATGAAGATGCTGGAGGGGACAACGTGCTCTACCACGCCACGCCTTTTCGGTTGGTAGACCGGATACTGCGTGAGGGTTTGGTCGTCGGTAGCGGTTCTACTTTTGGTACCCCCTCTGAATCGTCAGGTCGCATCTTCTTGAGCGCTGACTGGAACAATGCAATCGAGTGGCAGGTGATGGTGGCGGAACAAGCGGAGGAGGACGCAGCTATCCTTCGAGTCGAGTTGACTCCGGAACAGATCGACAATCTCCAAATGGACCCTTTGTCGTACCAAGGGCATAGTTGCGACTTCTACGCGACGGAGCCTATTCCCGCTGAACAGATAAGGGTCGAAGATGAAGGTTTTGGAACGTTTGAAGGGTAGGAGTTGCTATCATGAAAAAAGGTCTCTCAAATCTGGCGCTCGGTCGCATCGCTGCATTCACGACGAAGCGCAGCGTCGCTGACGACCAGATACCTGGCGGATACGGCGACGAGTCTATGCCCTCCGAGCACTGTCTGAAGCAGGTGTACAAAGGCATCCAGGTCGAGATGGAGCACACTGACGACCCTGACTTAGCCCTGGAGATCGCTCTCGATCATCTAGTCGAGTTCCCCGATTACTACAGTCGCTTGAGCGACATGGAGGATCAGGCGAAGGCCGAGGGGGACGGGGGAGAATCAGACGAAGGACGAAGAGGACGAAGAGGCCTGATGAAACTTCACGGCATCACAGCTGCTGGTATGAAGAGGATCGCCAAGTTCATGGCGGAGCCTCCTATTCCTTCGAGCGAACAGTACGGGGGTGTCGTCGAGTACCCGGGATTCCACACGACGGGCAGCATGGAGATTGCCGCAAGTTACGCCGTGGGCCGCGTGAACGCTTCGTACACGGAGCAGGGCGCGGACGGCGAATACTTCGTGACCGACTACCCCGTTGTCGTTGCGCTGGACATGTCCGGTTACTCTCCTCAGACCGATTACGACGCGGAGAAGATGGTCTGGGACATGATGGAGGCGCATCTGGGGGAGCTGATCAACGCGGGCCTCACCGTAGAGTCCAGCGATGAGGAAATACTGGATGCTCTCTCTGATCTTCTTTCGTACGGTGATCGGGAGATAGAGGCTGATCCAGATGATCCGTACGGATTGATAGGTGAGGAGTCTTTTTATCATTTCAATGACCCGTTGCGTCTCTTCGAGGACGATCCGGAGTTCCCCTACATCCTACGCCAGTACATGCAGACGGGGGCGTTTCCGCAGGACCGGTTGATGCAGGCAACCGACCAGTATCGGTACACGGAGGACGTGGAGGAGAGCCGAGTCGTGGCGGTCTACTACGTGACGCCTGTAGCAACCGAGATCGAAGACGAGCTGACCGAAGAGACGGAGGGTGGTGTCGAGGCTCTCCAGTCCCGTTGGCCTGGTTTTGACATTCCATGTCGTGATGACCTGTACGGGGGATCCTACGGTTTCGGCATGAATCTCGTGTGGGGCTCGGAGGAAGGCTTCCAGCCTGCGTTCCAGCAG
>Ga0307377_10001766_pt1 | contig 26518 bp, 19 predicted proteins | sample TR3MG_FD_202535 | JGI IMG/M metagenome (GOLD analysis project Ga0307377, IMG submission 202535) | Soil microbial communities from Risofladan, Vaasa, Finland - TR-3 | ecosystem: Environmental > Terrestrial > Soil > Coastal area > Acid sulfate soil | place: Finland: Risofladan, Vaasa | collected... | reverse complement strand
GTTCAGCGTCAACTACTCTTTCAGCGAGAGCTGCTGCTTACCGTAGTATATGATCTGAATTCTGAAGCGACCCCTTGTAGCATTGAGAGATCTCCAGAACCTGCGGCATCGAAAAGAATCACCACAACATCTGTTTTTAGGAGCATTTGAAGCCAGAAAATAGACTATATGCAGCAACCCTAGCGCGTCGTGCGGCAAGATCAATCCTCGATGCAGGGTGTTTTTCTGTCAGGCGCTGCGCTACACCCGATTGGCCCGACATACACTTCGCCCAGAGCAAGATTGTATTTAGGGTTTGGCATCGGCATCAGAGCGCCAACGGATTTCCGCCACTCCACAAGCTTCGCACGCATAGCGGCAGCTCGAGCATCGAAAGTAGAGGCCAAGTTGTACTGCTCCCCGGAATCTTCCTTCAGATTGTAGAGTTCAAGATGGCCATCTTCGAAGAACTCAATGAGCTTCCAATCACCCTCGAGGATTGCGCCGCTGGGCGTTCCTCCCTGATCGCTGTAGTGCGGATAGTGCCAGTAGAGCGCTTCGCGGTCGAGGGAGCTACCATTGCGCAGTGTCGGCGATATATCCAAACCATCACAGGGCTGCTTGGGCGCAGGTCCGTTCGCCATTGCGAGCGCGGTAGGAATGAAATCCGTAAACATCATTGGCACATCGGTGATTGTCCCCGCCTTGGTTACGCCTGGCCAGTAGACAAGGAGTGGTTCGCGAATCCCTCCCTCATAAAGAAATCCCTTGCCCGCACGTAGCCCGCCGTTGTTGGCGATGAAGTGCAGCTTCCTGCCCTGGAAGCCGAGACCGCCGTTGTCTGAGGTAAGCAGAATGATTGTGTCGTCAGTCAGGCCGAGTGTCTCCAGTTTGTCTCGCAGATTGCCCAGTGCGACGTCGACGCTCTCGACCATGGCCGCATAGATCGGATCGGGCTCGTCTTTGCCACCATTCTTTTTGCGGTATTTCTCAACGAGTGCTCGTCGCTCCTGCAAGGGTATGTGCACGGCATACTCCGCCATATAGAGAAAGAACGGTTCCTTCGTAGACTCGGTGAGGAACTCATCCATCTTCGTGGTGAGAACTTCAGTAAGCAGATCCTGATCGGTATAGCCCTCAAGATTGTGGTAGTGGAAGGGGCCGAAGTAATGATTCGGCTCTCCCGGATTGCCATGTCCATCGCCGGCAATGTTGATATCAAAGCCGAAGTTCTCCGGAAGAAAGCGATTATCAGTGGTGCTTGCAGGAGTTGCACCTGAAAGGCTTGCTCCCCCACCAGGCTCGTGAACGGTGCCCTCCCCGTTCTTTGCGCAAAGATGCCACTTGCCAATGGAGGCCGTACGATAGCCGAGCGCTTTCAATTCACTCGCGATCGTTGGAACCCCAATCGGTAAGTGAGTCATAGTTGGAGCTTCGATTAGTTTTTTATTTGGATAAGTATTGCCGGGAATCCACTGGGTAAGATGGAGCCTCGCAGGGAATTGTCCGGTAATAATTGAAGCGCGACTTGGGGAGCAGACAGGCGCTCCTGCATAGGCGCGGTTGAACTTCATGCCGTCACGAGCCAGCTTGTCGATGTTAGGGGTCTCGTGAAACGTGTTACCGTAGCATCCGAAGTCACCCCAGCCCAGGTCGTCGACCAGAAACATCACGATATTTGGCAACCTTCGCTTCTTCGAGGTCGCCCCTTCCGCTGCATGCAGCAATTCTGGAAGGCCAATCATCGTGGAAGCGCCGGCAACGCCAGCGAGCTGACCAAGGAAGTCTCTGCGGTTCATGTATTTCCCTTCAAATTCAGGTTTGCCAAAAGGCGCATACAGTGCCTTTGAGCAGTCCTATATTTAGAGTCATCTTCTTGATCCAGAAGGTGGCTTTCTAGACAAACTGCGTAGCGATGCCGACTGGTAGAGCAGGCTGTCCTGCACATCCAGCGATATCGCTGAGGTAAGCCATGCAGCCCTCTTCGGGCTGCACGGCTATTGGCGTTACCAATAGACCTTCAAGGCAAATTGAATTTCGCGCGGGTCATTCGGAGAATCGCGTGTAGAAGTGATCTGTCCGAAGTTCGTCGTATTGGCGTAGTTCAGAGAAGTAGGATTCGCGAAGTTCGCCGTATTGGTGATGTTGAAGACTTCTGTTCGGAACTCAGCATAAAACCGCTCTGAAAAGTGAAACTGCTTGAAGAGAGATAGATCAATTCTCCGGAAGGGAGGTCCACTCACCTGTGTCCCACTCCCGCCTAGAGAAGCGAAGTTAGTTTGACCGACGGCGGTAACAGCTGGAGGTGTACTGAACGCCGCCGCATTCACGAAATGCGAGACACTGCTTTTTGCGTAAGGATTGACTCCCGGAACCAGGTTTGCATTGCAACCGGAGCCCGAGCTGGTGGAAGTGGCGCAGCCGACCGTGAAAGGCTGGCCGTCCTGGGCCGTGGCAATGAAGTTGGTACTCCAACCCCCTAGAATGGCCTGTTGGATCCCATTCGCTCTGCTTCCGAAGGTTCTGCCGGTGCCATAGGGAAGATCGTAGGTACCACTGAAGTGAAAGATGCGACGCACGTCGAAGTCGGCGCGCGACAAGTCGCGACCGATCCCAAAGCCGGGAAGGAATGGCGCTCGGTAGGAGCCGATGTCCCCTTCGAGCGGGTCGCGTGCGTTCGTGAGTGTCTTCTGCCAGGCGAAGTTCGTCAAGAAGGTTAGACCGTGCGCAGCTCTCTGTTCAAGATTCAATTGGAAGGAACTATAGCTGCTGCTTGCTGCTGTCAGGGTCAGATTGTTGCCTGAGAGAGCCGTAGAGTTGTAGGGAACATAACGCGCTGTGGTAGTTCCTGGTGGCAACAACTCCGTGACAGAGTTCGGGTCGAGATTGACCTCGATATGGCGGGCGAGCGATCCAACATACGCACTGCTAAGGGCCAGCTTTGAATTAATTTGATATTCCAAAGATAAGTTGTACCCCTCGGAATAAGGTGTCTGCGCGTTGTGCTGGAAACCCTTGAGTGGTAAGCCGCTGGGATTTACCGTCGCAGGTGCGAGCGGCAGATTGGAAAAACTGTTTTCAAGAAGACCAATCGAGTTGTCTGCCGTGATCGGTGTCGCTGCATTCGCAATGGTACGGGTTACCGCGTATTCGATTGGAAAGTTTTCGGTCAAGAGTGGGCCGCCACCGATATCCTCGATGCCACCGTAGAAGAGACCATAACCGCCCCGCAGCACGATGCTGTTTGTGATCTGGTCCGCGAACCCAACGCGCGGTGCGAAGTTGAGGTGTTGAACATCCACTAGCGATCCATTTGTTTGCTGGAGTGCGATTCCTTCGTTCGACAATGCCGTAATAAAGCTTGCCGGAACCCGGGTGGCTAACTGCGGAGTTACGAGATACTTTCCTCCAACGCGTCCAGGGCCCGGAACAAAATTGGCTAACTGCCCGAGCCGATCGTGCATGAAGTCGTAGAAGTCATAGCGTACGCCCAGGTTCAGTGTCAGCTTTTGGGTCGCTTTCCAGTCGTCTTGAACATAAGCTCCGAGATAGTTCCGAATGGGACTGTGCTCGACAAAATTAGAAAGAGAAACCGTGCTTGCTCCAGCCAAATTGGAAGTAGTGGTGGGTGCCAACAGCATCTGAGCGATGCCAGTGGTTCCATCCGTCTGTCCATACACTGAAGTAAAGGCTCCATCGAAGGTGAAAGATCCCCGTGACTGTGGTGGCTGTTCAAAGGGATACAAAATTCTCTGCTGCTCGTACCCTATCTTGATCGTGTGGGAGTTGTGAATAAAAGTCAGATCGTCGTTGATTTGGGGCGTAGTCCCATTCTTATCGCTGGGCATATAGTTGAACGCTCCGAACGAAGTAATAGAACCAACGTAGAACTCCGGAAGCCCACCGTTCTGTGGATACTGAGGGACTCCCTGGATCCCATATTGTTGGGGGATGCCCAACGTGTTTCCGTTCGGCTGAAGCCACAGTATGTGTTCGCGATTGACCCCGATGCGAAGGTCGTTGATGAGCTTCGGCCCGAAGGTGTGGGTCTCTCCGATGGCAACGTTCTGGGCTCTGTCGGTGAAATTACTTAGCGAAGAAGAATTCCCTCCATCGGCGTACCCATTGCCGTACTCCGTGAAGATTCCCGGGTGCATCTGCTGGTGGCCGTTGTAGCTGTACCGGACAAACAGATAATCCTTCGCTCCGATTACCTGATCAATGCGGATATCGAAGCTGTTGTAATTGTCAACAAAGGTGGGAGCCGTAACGTAGTTATTCGCCAAAGCAGAGGAGGTCGGTGCAGGCAAAAGCTGGAGCAACTTTACAGCGTTAGGATCGATGCGGCTGGCCGGGATGATGTTGCCCGAGAATGGAGTCCGGACATAGCTGCTTCCAAAAGCCTGGGTCGTCGCTGGGTCGAGGATGGTGCCCTTCGGGTAAATCTTCCCCGACGCATCAGCTGGATTGTTCCCGGACTGCAGACTGATAAGATCGCTGAAATTTGTAAACCCGCTATTGCGTTCAAGCAGGGTAGGCACTGTACCTACAATCGTATTGCCCTGCGCAACCCGTGTACCTTCGTAGTCTCCGAAGAAGAACGTTTTACCATGGCCGTTGTAGATGTGTGGCACCACAATCGGGCCGCTGAGTGTGCCTCCAAACTGGTTTCTCCTGAATCCAGGACGCGCCTTTCCTGCCTGATTCAGAAAGTAGTCATTCGCGTCGAAAACGTCGTTGCGGATGAACTCCCAAACATTACCATGCAAATCGTTCGAACCCGACTTCACAGTCGCGTTGAGTACGGCACCTGCGGCCCGTCCGAACTCGGCGTTGTAGTTATTGGTTTGAATCTTGAACTCAGAAAGAGCATCAACCGGTGTCTGGATTACATAGTCCTTGCCGTTTTGAGCGGAGATAATCGAAGAGTTATTATCGATTCCATCTAACAGGTAATCATTCTGCGTTGGACGAATCCCGTTCGCGCTGAATCGCCCATTGCTATTCTCTCCACGAGTATCTTTCTGACCGAAAGTAACCCCTGGAGCGAGTTGAGCAAGGAAGAAATAATTCCTGCCGTTCAATGGCAGGTTGTTGATCTGTTTGGCGCTCACGACCTGACCGACGGAGGCGTTTTGAGTTTGCAGTAAAGGCGCGCCAGAAGTTACTTCAATTGACTGCTGCGACGAGCCCACGCTGAGATTAAAGGAAACAGACAATTGCTGCTGAATGTCTACGCGAAGGTGTTGCCGCTCCTGGCGGTTAAAGCCCGTCATCTGTGCTGAGACGGTATATACCCCGATTCGGACCGGGGAGAAGCTATAGTTTCCACGCGCATCCGTCGGTCTCGACTGCGTGACGCCTGTGTCCTCGTTTCGCAGAGTAACAATGGCTTGCGGGATAATGGCACCCGTCGTGTCCACCACCTGGCCCTGTACCGATCCGGCATCCACCTGAGCATACGCCCCTACCGTAAACATGCATAAGAGGATAAAAGAGGTAAGACCTCGCCACATAAGTCCGACTACAAAAGTGGAAGGCAGAATCTTTTTATGAGAGCGAGAGTCGCCTTCGCCGCGCTCTCGTGGGATATCGCTGCAATGCTTCGCGTGGGTTCTTTTCATGCTTTTCGAGCCTCCAGAGTCTGGATATGCAAATGCTGGTTAGTGGCGGCAGATGCCTAAAGTCCAACGTTGCTTGCTGTCCCTCAGTCGGAGTACGGAATCTGCATCAGGTTTCATTTTGTATAGTTCACGCGGCTACGCAGGTTGACAACGCTATATGTCGTCAATGACCGTTACGCCTCAACTCACGCTGCTAACTCATTGCATTTGAATGAGAAATCGCGGCTAGGTACCGTACGTTACGCGATGTTATGATTCACCGTAATGGTCGGCAAGACTGCAGATGATGTATCGAATGTTCCAAAAAATGGCCCTCGCTATACTGAAAGTGCGACGAAAGACGCACCATGTAATCTTCCTCCTTCCACACGGAAACATCTGTTCGGCTGCCAGTGATTTGGCAAAATGTGGAATCATAATGTCTGCTAACTAAGCACCTAACTTTAAAATTGAAGCTTAAGTGCAAACTGCATAATCCGCATGGGATTGGCTGAAGTGATGACTCCGAAGGTTTGCGATCCCAAAGTAGTATTTGGAATGCCGAAATTCGGGTTGTTGAGTGCGTTGAATGCTTCTGCCCGGAATTGCAAATTGAGTTGATCGACAATATGAAACGTCTTGTCTGCTGATACATCCAGGGTTTTTAGACCAGGACCGCGCAGAGTGGGAAGAGTTCTGGGAACATCCCCGAAGGTGTATGGCGCGGGTTGAGAGAAGGCCGCTACATTGAAATATTCGTCCAGTCGCTTCTCTACCGAACCTGATTGATGCAGATGCTGACCTGTAAAGTTTGGTCGCTCACCACCACCAAAGGAATGACTGTTGTTAGTCGCTGACATGGTGAGAGGTAGTCCACTTAGAATCCTGCCAATCGCATTCACCTCCCAGCCGCTTACCACAGCTGACACAACACGGGGAGGATCACTCATGAACTTTTGTCCACGTCCGACAGGAAGATGGTAGGTCGTTGCAACAGAAAAAATCTGTGGCCCTTGCTGAGCATTTACAGATCTTTCAAGTTGAAGGTTGTTGTTGTCCTGATAGACTTGGTTGGCGGAATTGCCTCCCAGAAAGTTTGGCCCGGGATCGTCGAGGTCATCGATCAGCTTACTAAATGTGTAAGAAGTAATAAATTGCAGCCCGCCCGACAGTCGCTTTTCTAACTGGATAGCCAGTGCGTTGTAACTTGACGAACCCCCTGTGTACCCGATAACACTAAAATCCGAGAACTGAGGATAGGGGCGGAGTAACTGCCCAGCCTGAATGGAAGGACCGCCAAGAGGTTGCGACGCCGGAACCTGTCCCCGGAATGGATTTGTAACAGAATTGAGCAAGCCCTGACCTAATGCAAGGGCGGAATTCGGTAGTTGATTGAATTCCTGGTTGCGGAGAAGATGCGTGCCTTTGCTGCCAATGTAGTTGACATTGATCACGGTGTTCCATCCGAGCGACCGCTGGACCGAAGCATTCCACTGCTGGATGTAGATCAGCTTTTGATTGAAATCAACACTCGTGATCGGGCCGCCCACGTTTGTCAAAAGCCCGAGGCTGCTTCCAGTTGGCGTATTGAAACCGTTGGGATAGGAATCCGTCCATGAGCTGACGGGAGTCACGCCGTTGTATGAAGTTATATACGTCGTAATGCTCTGAAAGCCAATCTGTGCGAATTGACCTCCTAAAGCACGGGGTGGGGAGACGATGCCATAGGAACCACGCAAGACCGTGTTAGAATTTAGCGCATACGCAAACCCGACGCGCGGCTCGAAGGCGATGGGGGTCGATGCCTGTTGGCGCGATCTTCCATTAACACCCACAAATGTGACACCGCCTTTGAGGGGGGGCAACCCCGGAACCTTCAGCGGACTCGGAGATGTAAAGTCGATATTGGTCAGCCGATTGTGCCGATCTGTCCGGAAGGTCTCTGACTCAATGCGGAAACCCAAGTTAAGAGTTAACTTACGTGTAGCTTTATAATCGTCCTGCAAAAAGCCAGCGAAATAATGCGATTGGGTATCCTGTGTGGGATCCCGCTGTACATTGCCGGATCCAGGTATGCCAAGCAGAAAGGATGCGAAGGCGTTACCATCTGTCGCCGAACCAATCGTGGGATTTGGTCCCTGTGTGTAACCAGGCGTGAAGGCAAAGGAGGGAAGAAAAGGACGCATTCCATCATTTCTGATGATCCTGAAGTCTAAGCCCGTCTTTACAATATGGTTACCCCATGTCCGCGTAACGTCTCCCTGGAAGGTATACTGATCTGAAAAATTGTTGAGGATTGCATTGACGACAGGACCGAGCGATCCGGCGCCAAAGCCCGGGGAGGACACAACATATCCAGCCACATTCATGGACGGCATGGCGAGATTGGCTGGCGTCTGATCGAGCGACGGGAAGCCTACTGACGTAGGATCGAACCCTTTTCCGAAGATTCCACTGTTATCATGCAGGCGAGTAAGACCTGCACGGAGCGTTCCGAATGTATGTGGCCCAAAGATGTGTGCCTCATTCAGCGCGGCATTGTATTGCGTGAAGGTGTGGGGACCTGAAGAGGGAGTGGCAATATTGTTGTAGATGTTTGGTGGAGTCTGGGTCGATTGATTCCGCGAAAAGCGCGCAAACAAGTGATCGCTGGAACCAAATTGCTGATCAACACGAATGTTGATCTGGTTCGTGTCGAAACCGCCCGAAGCGTGGCTGATGAAGTTGTTTGCATGTGTTATAGGATCGCCAGGAAGATTTGGCTGCGGCCAATACTTGAGTAGAGCAAGGCTGATCGGATTGAGCAAAGACGGAGTAATTTGATTACCCTGGAAGGGATCGCGAGCATATCCACTAGGAACGGTATGAGTCGAGTACGGATTGTAGATCGTCTGCAGTTGACCGTTCTGTGCAAATGTTTGGCTGAAGTCACCCTGCCGCTGCAACAGGGTCGGTACAGTGAACACCCCCGCGAAGGCCTGGCGCTGCCGGATGCCCTCATAGTTCGCAAAGAAGAAGGTGTGGTTCTTCCGGATTGGCCCTCCCAGATTAAAGCCGAAGTCGTTTCGCGTATATTGGCCTTTAGGTTGTCCGGTATGGTCATTGAACCAGTCGTTGGCGTCTAAGGCGCTATTCCTGAAGAATTCATAGGCTGCGCCGTGAAATCCGTTTGTTCCATTGCGCATGGAGACGTTGATCACACCGCCACCCGTTCGCCCGAACTCGGCCGGCATATTGCTCGTTAGAACCTGAAACTCCTGAATCGCATCCGGCGGTGGAATGACGGCGTACTGGCCGAACTGTGGCACTGTCAAGGGCGGAGTAAAAGGGAGCCACTGCGGCGGAGTAAAAGTAGTCCAGTAGGAACGCTGGAAGATATTGGATTTGCGGGGCGTGTGGCGTCTGGAGCGTAGCGGAAGACGGCACACGCCCCGCGGCGCGTTCGGATGGGGGCGGGGTTGGATCAGGGGTTCGTGCGTTTGCGCTTGCTGTGCTTGAGGCGGAAGCTGTCGCCGTTCATCTCGAGGATGTGAACGTGGTGGGTGAGGCGATCGAGCAGAGCGCCGGTGAGGCGTTCGGAGCCGAGCACTTCGGTCCATTCGGCGAAGGGCAGGTTGCTGGTCAGCAGCGTCGAGCCCCGCTCGTAGCGTTGACTGAGCATCTCGAAGAGCAGTTCGGCTCCGGTCTTGGAGAGCGGTACGAAGCCGAGTTCGTCGACGATGAGCAGTTCGTAGCTGGCGATCTGTTTTTGGAAGCGCAGCAGCTTCTTCTCGTCACGTGCCTCGATCAGCTCGTGGACCAGGGCTGCGGCGGTGGTGAAGCGAACGCGATGGCCGCGCTGACAGGCGGCCAGGCCGAGGGCGAGCGCGATGTGCGTCTTGCCGGTGCCACTGTTGCCGAGCAGTAGCACGTTCTCCTTGCGCAGCAGGAACTCGCATCGCGCCAGCTCCAGCACCATGGCCTTGTTCAGCGTGGGGATGGCAAGGAAGTCGAAGCTGTCCAGACTCTTGGTGATGGGGAACTTAGCCTGCCGGATGCGGCGTTCGGTGGCCCGGCGTTCGCGGTCCAGCAACTCCAGCTCCGTCATGCGCAGCAGGTAGCGCGGGTAGTCGATGTCTTCGGCGGCGCACTGCCGGGCCACGCGGTCGTATTCGCGCAGCATGGTGGGCAGACGCAACGCCTTGAGGTGATGTTCGAGCAGCAACTGCGGCGTCTCGATGGAGGGTTGCGCGGTCTCGCTCATGCGCTCACTCCATCGAGCAGGGTCATGTAATCGGAGGCCTGGGTGGTGCGCACCTGGGCCAGCGGCAGGTGCGGATAGTTCTCCATGTCGAGCCGAGGCGGTCTTCGTTCGATCCGGCACAGCAGTAGATGCTTGACCGCGTCGAAGCCGATCGCGCCCAGCTCCAGAGCGTCATCGATAGCTTGCGTGACTTCGTCGAGCGCGAAGGTCTCCAGCAGCCGCAGTACCTGCACATACTCGCGGCTGCCATGTTTCTTCAACCGTGCTTCCAGCAACCGTCGCAGTTGCAGATAGCACGCGGGCAACTGCCAGCCTGCCAGCGGAGCGGCCTGGTCGAGGGCGCGGGTCTTCTGCTCGAGCAGGGCCAGGTAGTGCAGCGGATCGAAGATCACCGACTCGCGTTCATAGCTGCGTGGATGCCGCGCGATGATCTCGCTGGCGCAGGCGATCGTCACCTCATGGACGTAGCCCCGCACCAGGACCTGCAGATGTCCATGCCGGGTGGGCACCGAGTAGTCGTTGCCGCGATAGCGCACCAGCGCCAGCGAACTGACCCGAGCCGCGACCTTCTCGCAGGCCTCATAGGGCGCGGTGGGCAGCGGTAACAGCGCCGCCTGGTCGCGCTCGAAGCGTTCGCCGATCGTCTCGCTATGGCCCCGAAGTCGTCGCTCCCGGCGCCTGCGGCACTGCACTTCCAGATGCGCGTTCAGCTCGTCCCAACTCTGGACCCGCGGAACCGGCACCATAAAGTTCCGCCGCGCATACCCCACCAGACCTTCCACCTTGCCCTTATCGTTGCCCTTCGCTGGACGGCCGAACTTGTCGGCGAACAAATAGTGGCTCTGCAACTCGGAGAAGGCTCGCGTCCGCTGCCGCTGCTCGCCGCCAAGGATCTTCGCTACGGCGATCTTCGTGTTGTCGTAGAGGATGCGCTTGGGCACGCCGCCGAAGTACGCGAACGCCCGCACATGGCCTTCGAGGAAGGCTTCGGTCGTCTCCGCTGGAAACGCCACCACGAAGCAGTCATCCGAGTGTGGCAGGTCCATGGCCAGGTAGTGCGCCTTCCGCTCCACGCCCGCCACGATCACCAGGGCCTCGCCGAAGTCCGCCTGCGCCTCGCCTGCCGGGTGCGTCAGCGGAACGAACATCTCTCGGCCACGCAGCGTCGTCGTACGCACGTAGTCCTTCACGATCGTGTAACCGCCCGTGAAGCCGTGCTCTTCCTTGAGCCGTTCGAAGATCCGCTTGGCCGTATGCCGCTGCTTCGCGGGACGCCTCTGGTCCTCTTCCTGCATGGCATCGATCACGCCCACCCAAGGCCCCAGCTTGGGCCGGTGCACCGGTTGCTGGCGCTGATAGCCGGGAGGAACCGCATAGCGCAGCATCTTCTGGATCGTCTTGCGCGAGATCCCGAACTCCCGTGCTACCTCACGCTGGCTCCGACCCTCCACCAGCACCGCTCGTCGAACACGACCGTAGATCTCCACTCGGAACATCCCTCCGGTGTCCCATGAACCCCGATGCCCACGCAACAGCTCACGAAACCAAGATCCGGCGATGGACTACTTTTACTCCGCCGCAACACCTCGCTCACGCGGCGTGCTGTGGCCTATTTTTACTCCGGCGCTCATATCGGCCACGAAACTCGGAAATCGGGATCGCGCACTACTGCTTTTTCTGTACAACTCGGGAGCACGGGCTGAAGAAGCGGCAAAATTGTGCATCGAAGATCTCAGCCTGCACAGCGGCGCAGACGGTGCCTTGTCTTCGGTGTGTCTTCACGGCAAGGGTGGCAAGGTTCGCACCTGTCCGCTCTGGATCTCCACAACCGCAAAGCTGACGCACCTTGTTGCCGGGCGGAACGGGAAGGAACGAGTCTTCCTCAATCGCCGGTTCCAGCCGCTTACACGCTTCGGCATCCACGACATCGTGACGCGATATGCGAACGTCGCCATGAGGAGCGTGAAGGAGATGCGCAAGAAACGAGTCGGCCCACATACCATCCGCCACTATGCCGGGTCCCGGACTATTCCGGGCGAGAGGAGAACTGATTGGCTATCAGCCCGTCAATTGGGCTTCAGAGACCATTTGCTCGTCTGGTCGCCCGGCATAGTTTTTGTCATAGGTTCTGGAGGAATGCGAGTAATTCGTCGCCAGGTCGGTATCGGCCAGGCAAACCTCCAGGCGGGGTGGTCTTTGCCAGAATCTCCTCTTTCATCGCGAGATTTGCTTCGAGGTAGATCTGTGTGGTTTCCACCGACTCGTGTCCCAACCAAAGAGCGATTACCGCTCGATCGACGCCTGCCTGCAACAGCCCCATGGCCATCGAATGTCGAAGGACATGTGGGGTAACGTGCTTTTTTCGGAGGGATGGGCAGGACTCGCAAGCGAGAGCTACATGTTTCGACAGCAGGTCTGCCACACTGTCTGGGCTGAGCCGGCCGCCGGTGGCATTTGGAAACAGCATCTCGGTGTTTCGTTTTGGAGGCTCACGCATCCACGCATTTAGTACTGCTACGGTTGTTTTGGTGAGAGGCGTACACCTCTCTTTACGGCCTTTTCCCACACAGCGAACGTGTGCACCAGTGCCTAATGCGACGTCGTGGCGCTGCAGGCTGGTCAACTCCGATAAGCGCAGACCGGTTTGCACGGCCAAAAGTATCAGAGCATGATCGCGACGACCAAACCAAGTCTCTTGATCGGGAGCTGCGAGCAGGGCATCAATTTCAGGCCGACTCAGGAAGTGTACTAAGGCGCGAGTATGGCGCTTGCCCGGTATGGCTAACACGCGTTGAATCTGAGCGGCATGTGATGGCTCTTCGTAAGCCGCATAGTGGAAGAATGAACGGATCGCTGTCAAGCGCAGATTACGGCTTCGAATCGTAATCCCGCGCCGTTTTTCAAGATCGTCGAGGAAGGCGGCGATCAGTGGCGCATCAATCTCTTCGAAGCCCAGACGGGCAGGCGGCTTGTGCAGACGCTGTTGTGCGAACTGCAGAAGCAAACGAAATGTATCCCTGTATGAGCTGATGGTGTGAGGGCTCGCCTGACGCTGATTCATCAGGCGCTGAGTGAAGAAGCGTTCGAGCAACGCCGCCAACGTGGCAGAAGATCTCATGATTGCTTCTCCCAGTAATCTTCAAAACGCTTAACGGCCAGACCCATCAACTCGGGGCATCCGGTCAAGTACCAGTAGGTGTCGGCTACATGAACATGTCCCAGGTATGTCGAGAGAATCGGCAAACGGCGCTCGATGTCTTGACCGGACCGATACCAACGAATCAGTGTTTCCACTGCAAAGCGGTGCCGAAAGTCGTGAAGGCGCGGCCCATGACTGTCAGATGGACCGCGCAACCCGATGTACCGGGACAGCGCATAGAACGTGCGCCGGATCTCGGCGCCGTCCAACCGAGTGCCTCGGCCGGATACGAAAAATGTATCGGGACGCCGTGCCAGGCAACGATCACGCCTTGATGCGTAATCTGTGAGCACGGCGCGGGTAGACGGATGAATCGGCACCAGCCGAGACTTACCAAACTTCGTTCCCCTGATGGTGAGGAGGCCTTCCTGTAGATCTACGTCTTCGGTCTTTAGGTTGCGCGCCTCACTGATACGCAGACCAGTGACCGTCAGTAGCCCGAGGAGGCAGTAATAGGTTGATCCCCGTAGACCGCGGGCCGACGGAAGCTGCCTCGCAGCCTGAAGCAGCTTCCAGATCTCATCGTTGCTATACAAGTATGGATGCGCTCGCTCTGGCCGATGAGGCAGCAGACCACACGGCGGGATCTCGGTCTGTGAATCATGAGCGCTCCAGTAACGCGCGAAGCCACGTACGAAGGTGAGCCGCCTGGCCCATTCCACCGGGCGCGCGGTCTTGTCTTGTTGCGCCCATTCCATCGCCAGCCGAATCGTAATCCTTTCCGCGTGTTGCTGTTCGAGAAAAGAGGCGAACTTGATCAGTCCGGCCTTGGCTTCCTGCAGTCTGAATCCCAAACTGCGGCGCATGTCGACATAGTCTTCAACTGCTTTACTCCATGAGGTCACTGAGCACCTCCTGGCCAAGGTAATGCCAATGTCGCGAGCGAGGCCGTATCCACCTTCGCGTAAATAGCCGTAGTCTGCGGGCTGCGATGTCGAAGAAGTTCACCAATTTCCGATAGTGTCGCTCCCTGTCGTAGCATCTGTGAAGCCAGGCCGTGACGGAACTGGTGAGCCCCCTTTCGCGGAGCATCAATCCCTGCCCGTTCCAGTGCGTGCTTCACAATGCAGGCAATTGCGCACTCGCTCCTAAAGGTTCCTGCTGGCGCTCTCGTCCGAAGAAACACGCTTCGACTCTCAGCTGTAGGCCTCGAGTTTTGCAAGTAGTCAGCAATGGCCTCGCCGACATCGGCCGGCAGTGGCAGTTGAGAATAGCGGCCCGCCTTCCCACGGACCATCATCAATCCCTGTTGCCAATCCAGATCTCCCAGCGTGAGTGCCTTGATCTCGCCCGCACGCAAACCCAAGCGGGCCAGGATCAAGAGAATCGCATAGTCACGGCGCCCTACTGCCGTTTTTCTATCGATCGAAGACAATAGGAGCTCAACCTGGTCAGCTGGAATGGCGCGAGGAATAGTCGACAGCTTCCAGTTGGCAATGGCCGGCACACATGCGGCAAGATCCTTATCGATATCTCCCCGATAGCGCGCGAATCGCAGGAATGATCTTAGAGCGGTCGTCATTATCTGTACTCGCTTGCTGTGAATGGTGGCGGCGCGACGCCGCACGAATCCTGTTACATCCGAAGCACACAGAGAGGACAGGTCGACTGATCTGTTGCCGAAGCGCTCTTGCAGAAACTCGCTGACGAAAGTTAAGTAAAGGAACTGCGTTCTAAATGAGAGTGCTCGTTCCTGCTGCAAATAGCGGCAAAACTCCGCCTGCAGCACTTGCGCGGGTGTTGCTGCTGGTAAGACCGGTTCTGGAACAACCCGTTCTCGAACCAATAGCCTCATAAGCCGTTTCAAAGCCGAAACATCGCACCTTGTCAGATCTCGACGTCGCGCTCGTGCGCGGAGAAATGGCTCAAACAGCTCCGCAGTTACCTCCTGCGCGCCAAGCCGATGTCTTGCCAGCCATCGGTCAAAATCGGCAACCACGCGGACTTGCACTTCTCTTGTCTGCTGTGCGTAGCCCTCGCTATACATCTCGGACGCGTAGGAATCAAAATACGGACCCAATGGTCCGTGCAGTTTGCAAAGTTGGTGTTGTTTAAAAACCTGCTCCATCGGTGTTCTCCTTTAAGGCAAGCCTCTCAGAAAACACCGTCGGACTATGCCGGAAGAATCTCGCCAAACTACGCGCCAATGCAGCAGAACATGCTCTCACCCGGAATAGTCCGGGACCCGGCATAGTGTCGACTATTCCGATGTCGGAATAGCCGACACACCACAGCCACACATCTTCTTCGCGCCGGCGTCGACATCAACACCATCCGCGCCTGGCTCGGCCACGTCTCCATCAACACCACCAACATCTACGCCGAAACCGACCTTGAGATGAAAGCCAAGGCTCTTGGTCTGTGTGCAGTGAGGAGCACAAGAGCAGTAAAACGCTGGCGTGATAACCCCGATCTGATGTCCTTCCTCGCTCAGATCTAGCCCACAGTTATGTGACGCTCAATCCCGCGAAGCCCGCTGTTTACAACCTCCCTGAGGTTGAGCGTCACATAACGGGGATGCCAACATAATCGCAGAACTTGGCTGTAAGGACATGAGCAAGAAGACCGGGGCTGGCCATGTCGCGATCGATGGGCCGAGAAGGTGCCGGGGCCTGCACGATGCGATCGCATGTTGCGCAACACATCCGAGGACGGACATGGCGCACGACCTTGAAGCTGGCGGGCAGGTACTCCAGCATCTCGGAGACATCTTCTCCAAGCTTCTTCAGCTTCCCCTTGCAGACCGAACAGCTCTGTTCAGAAGGAAGGTGCTCATGAACTTCGCGCGGCAGGTGTTCGGGTAAAGCCCGTTTCTTCCTGGGAGTTGACCTGCGATCTGCGGGCGAAGCCTGTGGCGCTGGTTCCGGCACAAGCGCGGCATGGTTGGCTTCGAGCTCTTCCAGTTGGAGTTCAAGCTGCTCGATCTGCCGTTCGACCTTCTCCGAACTCCGCCCGAACTGCATGCGCCGTAGCTTGGCGATCAGCAACTCCAGATGTTCGATCTGACTCCTGTGCGAGATCAGCTCTGCATGCTGCAGACAGATCATCGCCTTCAGCGCTGCGGGATCGAGAGTTTCCAGATCCGGCAACAAAAAAGGCATCTCTCGCATGCCCGTAGTATGCCATGTTCCGAGGCTAGAAAATACACAAGAGAGGCATGAATACTGAGGAAGCGCATATGTAAACCTAGACAGTCATAGCCGGTTGCCAGGTCCGATCAGGCCTTCGCCAATCGATGCCGTCGAGCAGCATCGACAGCTGCGCACGGGTCAGAGACACCTTGCCACTGTCTGCCTGCGGCCATACAAATCGTCCCCGCTCGAGCCTCTTCGAAAACAGTCGTAACTCTGTGGAATGAAAACTTCGTGCCTGCCCAGTCCCAACTGGCGACGCTGACGGTTCACATAACCGCGCACCGTACGCTCGCTGCCGGTAAAGCCTGGCAACTCCACGCACAGCCGCTGCCAGATCCGGCGAGCTGTGTGCCGCTGCTTCACCGGCGCCTTACGATCTTCCTTCAGAATGCGGTCGATAAATGCAGCCGCATCCACCAGCTTCCTCAGCCGCCTGTGCTGTGGCTTGCTCGCGACCGGCTCCGCACATCGCTGAGCCTCTCGCACCATCCGCCGGTGCACTCCCAACTTGCGGGACACTCCGGCGATCGTTCCGACGCCGAACTCCAACTCACGGCGTATCTGCTCAAAAAGCTCCACTTTAATCCTCCTGGTCAGCCAGCTACGCTTCTGTCGCTCCATCCATGAAGCCTAGCCAGTGCCGCCCAAGTGGGCCAAACTTAACTGCCGTTGCTGGGCCAAACCAGAATGCCAGAATCAAAGGTGCGGACGAACTCCTACTCCGTGCCGTTGAAGCCGGGCTCGATCGTTGAAGCCCGCGTCTCCTCGACGACGGTCGAGTTCCGTCACCATGGCACTCGGATCGCCAGCCACGAGCGTTGTTACAGCCGATTGCAGAAGATCTTCGATCTGGAACACTACCTCGACGTGCTGGACCGGAAGCCCGGAGCGTTGCGCGGTTCGACGCCGCTGGCGCAGTGGCGTGCCCAGGGCCGGTGGCCGGAGAGTTACGACCGCATCTGGCAGCAGATGATCGAGCGGCAAGGACGGCAGCCCGGCACCCGTGCCATGGTGACGCTCATCCGCATGGGCCGCGAGTTCGGCTACGAGAAGCTGACCGCTGCCGTCGAACAGGCGCTCGATCTCGGCTGCGAAGACGTCGCCGCGATCCGCCATCTGCTGCTCTCCGATCAGTTGCAGCACACCGTCGGCGAGCCGATCGAGATCGGGGCTCTACCCCAAACTGCTGACTTGGGCATAAGCGGCGGACCATCCCATTAATTGAAAGACTCCCATGACGCTTACGATAAATCAACACGTGCTTATCGAAAAACTGATCGGATTTGCTGAAATATCTCTTGATCGCGCGTACAGATCACGTCTGCCCGCTAGCAATTACACAACTTGGGACGAGAAACAGGCAATGGCATTGCCTGTTTCTCGTCCAATCATTATATTTCCACGCCGGGACCAAATGGGGCCATTGCAACCGTGATATAGGCGTTGAATATCTGGTCCTTATGCTCCTGCCCAAACTTCCACATCCGCTTAAGCATGTCACGTCGCGCCTCCGCCAGATGAGGAGAAAGTAGTGGCCATGCAACGTGGTTGCCGTTTCCATAACCCTTCCCTTGCTCTACGATGGCACGCGACTGCTTCACATCAGGAAATGCAAGATTCACCATTTCGTGGGGATCCTGTTTCAGATCATAAAGTTCGTCGTAGTCAAATCCGTTATAGACGTATTTGTAATCTTTTGTAGTGACGATCCTCTGCGTGTAGTAGAGCTCCACGCCATTGAGCTGGCTGAAGATTGCATCTCTCCAGTCAGCAGGTGTTTCACCGCGCAGCCAGGGCAGCAGGCTTTTGCCAGACATCTTGAACTCTGATGAGGGAATTCCAGCTGCTTCCAGAATCGTCGGCGCAAAATCTGTCGTCGAGACAAATGCATCCACCTGACGCCCCGGGTTGGCTATTCCCTTTGGCCAGCGAATGACACACGGGATGTTATACCCTTCGCGAAAGCTCGGAACACCTTTGGCCCAAAGCCCGTGGGCTCCCGCGTAATCACCGTGATCCGAAACATAGATCACCAGAGTATTATCAGCCTGACCGGTTTGCTCCAGCGCTTCGAGTAGACGGCCAAACAGTGCATCCTGCATTGTTGCTATAGCACGGTAGTGCGCAATACTTTCTCGCACCTCATCATCACTGAGTTGTGCCCAGTACTGATAGCGCATACGTTGATAGATGCGTGGCTTGTCTTCCAGTGTGTCACGGAAATTCGGCGGTAGCTCGATGGACTTTGGATCGTACATATCCATAAAGTGCTTCGGTACGTCGTAACGATCATGCGACCCATCGTTGGACACCATCAATGCCCATGGGTGCTCACCTTGAGCAAGCTTCCTCAGCTTTTCCATTCCGGCTTCAATCGGTTGAACTTCTTTTTCCCTACCTGCAAAAATGTTCGAACCTTGCGACGGCAGAGTCTTATACAGATCGATATTTCCCCAGCCAGGCCGAAAGACCTCTCCGGGCTCCCGTGATCCTATTTCGCTAAGCTCTGCCTTTGCCTTGGCCCACGCTTTAGCCGTTCTCTCTCGACCAGGATGATACGGGTACGGAGTTGCGCTTTCCTTGAGACCATAGGAGTTCGTCCAACCCGCATCCTCCGGCGACACATTGCGAGCGACATGCCACTTGCCTGAATAATCGAGTTGGTAGCCAGCCTTACGCAGATACTCCGGGAAATACTTTGTTCCGGGATAGGGGTTTGCATGGATCGCCGTGTCAGTATCTACGTTGTTGAATACGCCATGCTCGCTGGGATATAGCCCGGTCTGAAAGCTGGCTCGGGCAGGGCAACAATGGGGAGAAGGACAGTAAGCACTATTGAAAAGCACTCCCTGCGATGCAAATCGATCTATATTAGGAGTGAGACAAGGAAATCCAGGTAATACTAACTGTCCTTGTGTCTGGTCTGGCATGAAGATCAGGATGTTGGGTCGGCCCTCTTTGGACGACGAGGTAGCCTCGCGCTGTGCCATCAGCGGCTTAGCAAAACTGCTCGCAGCCAGTGCTGCCGCAGATGTTAAAAAATCTCTTCTCGTTCCCATTGCTGCTCCGTCTTTTGATCATTTTGCACTTCAGTTCGAAGTAACTCCAGGAACTTGCTAAAAGAACCTCTCGCATTTATTCGCCAAAAACATGTAACGCCAAAACGCTGACATCCACTTTTTGCCTTAAGCGAGTGCTGCAGTCGGTCTCTCAACAAGTTCCCGGATTAAGAGACGGCTACGGACGCTTAAGCAGCAGCATGACAACACCGCGACCAGGAACTGCGGCGGAGTAGGCGTCCTGAATCGTTCCGACATCTTCATGCTTCCATAGGTCACGCGCTTCAACTGGTCCAGTCCATCCAATATCTGACAAGTGGAACGTCATGCGAATGGGATTTTTGAGCCGATTGAAAAGAGCTACAGCGATCGAGCCATCCTTCAAGGGCTTTGACCAGAACTCAAGTTGCCCCTGTGCCCAAACGCGATCACCCTGTTTACCCAATGGGTCCTGATCGACAGCGATCACTTCGCGGTTCATCAGAATGCTCTTGGTTACGTCTGTCATCTTCGTCAAATCATTTCCCGCGATCAGTGGCGCTGCCAAAATGGACCACAGACTCATTTGTTGCCGGTACTCGTCGGCGGTCATGCCACCGTTTCCAACTTCTAGCATGTCTGGATCATTCCAGTGCCCGGGAGAGGCATATTTCGACAGACCAGCCTGAGAAAAACCAATGTCAGAATAGGAAAGATAATCGTCGGCAATATCATGCGTTGTGCGCCACATATTGCCACCAGCCTGCGCGCCCCATTTCCATACGTAGTCGCGACCATATTGGCAAAGGCTGTAGAGAATCGGTCGTCCTGTTTTCAGCAGAGCCTGATGCATCTTCTCGTAAGCCTGCCTCATCATTTCGTTTTGCTTGTGCATATCATTGGGGGCCGATTCCAGCATGACTTTGCCGTAGCTGCATAAGTCGTACTTTAGGAAATCAGCACCCCATGAGGCAAACATAGCTGCATCCTGTTGCTCATGCCCTAAGCTTGCAACATCGCCACCGCAGGTAAGCGGTCCTGGCCCTGAGTAGATTCCAAATTTAAGCCCTTTGGAATGAATATAGTCTGCCAACCCTTTCATGTCAGGGAACTTTGAATTTGGATGCAGAACCCCATTCGCGTCGCGCTCTCCCTGCCAGCTTCCGTCTATATTCACATAGACGTAACCAGCATCCCGCATGCCGCTGGAGACGAGCTCATCCGCTGCGGCGCGTACATCGGCCTGGGTTACGTTCCTGCGAAAGTGGTTCCAGCTATTCCACCCCATCGGCGGCGTCTGCGCCAGAGGAGCATTTTGTTTTGGCCCCTGCGCCGCAGCGCTACATACTGCAATTAGGAGAAATGCAAAGATGCTTCCATATTTCATTGACTATCTTCCTTTCATGTTTGTGACTAATGCGCCAATTGACAATTGATACGCTGCGCACGCCAAAAGGAGTCTCATATTCATCGACCATCTGATTGCCGATAAAGCTATGAAGTCTTCGGATATATATTCCTCAAAACTCCACCCGTAATGAAACTTGAACATCACGTGGCGCGCTTGCAGATTGGATCTGCCCGAAGGTAGATTGTGAGGCGAAGTTCGCACTGGGCGTCCCGAAATTCGCATGATTGAGGATGTTGAAAGCTTCTGCACGGAAAATGAGTTGGAAGGATTCAGGCGTCGGCAAAGGCTTGCTGAAGCCGAAATCGACTACTTCATTTCCTGGGCCGACAAGGCTGTTGCGTCTGCTGTTGCCAAATGTTCCGATCGCATTTGTGGTGTAAGATGCCGTGTTGAACCACTTAGCCACCTCGGCCGCATGGCTTGATCCGTTATAGGTTTTCGTCGGTCCAATTTGGTCGGCGTGATCGAGCCCGACACCGCTCTGCGAACGATCAGCACCGGATAGAATGGTGAAGGGAGTTCCAGTATGTAACTGCACGATCCCGCTCAACATCCATCCCTTTACAAAAGCGCGATTCCACAACGCATTTCCTTCGGGACTGGGCAACGTCCAAATGAAGGATGCGACATAGCTATTCCTGATATCGAAGTCGGCAGGGCCACGTGCAGCGGTGTAATTGAATGGGTTGAAGAGACTGCTTGAATCATCGGATCCCATGTCGAACGTACGCCCCCAGGTATAGCTCGTCATTACCGTAAGACCATGGCTGAGTTGCTTATCGAGTGTGGCCTGGAGTGAGTTGTACGATGAATGGCCGCCTGAAAACATTTGCGTAATGGAAGTAAAGTGTGGGTTGATGCGCCGCGCCTGCGTTGTCGAACCCGGATTGGTTGCGACCGCGGGATTTGATTCAACCTGCTCGAAGAGATGTTCGCCCGCATTGCCGATATAGGCCAGAGTCAGCGTGGTCCGTGAGGGAAGCTCTTGCTGAACATTCAGATTCCATTGATACACTTGCGCGTTGCGAAAATTAGGCGCAAAGTTCACAACTGCTGCCAGTGGACTCTTGAAAACGAAGTTACTGTATTGGGAAGGAGGTGGCGGAGTATAAGGGAAGGGATTACCTCCAATATCCGAATAGGGGTTAGTCAGTCCGCCAGTTGGTGACGCGATTGCGACGCTATAGGCATAGGGAACGTTGCTGGAGATGTTATTCAACGCCTGCGATCGTACACTCGCATCAGAAATTCCAAACCCTGCGCGTAAACTTGTTTTCCCGTTACCAAACACGTCATAGGCGACTCCAACGCGAGGCGCAAATACTCCCCATCTGGAGTTGTAGGTGTTAAGCGGGACGCCCGCATCGCCTGGAAACACATACCCAAGTGGGGCGTTGGGGAACTCGGTTGATTGCTGCCCTGGACGATATTGTGAAATATGATTCAAGCGGTCATGCAACGGCACAAAAGGCTCCCAGCGAATGCCAAGATTCAGTGCCAGGCGGGGAGAGACCTGCCAATCGTCCATTACAAACAGATCTGGAGTGATCGCTGATGGCTTGCCAGCATTAGGACTTCCCTGGTTAATAGAAACCGGCCTGCCCACAACAAGGTCCGCCAGTGCGTTCTTGGTGTAGTTTCCACTAAACGTAACCAGTGCATCCGAGAGATAGGTCTGTGACTGATCTGTGAATTGAGGGCGAAGGTCTCCGCCAAACATCACATTATGTTTGGCGTGATTCCAGCTCAGTGAATCTGTAAACTGATAGCCGGTACGGAGCTGACTCAGCGGCCAGCGCGATGCAGCCTGAAAGTAGCCGTTGACACCGGTCTGCCAGCCGATAAGAGCGGTGGATTCTGAGCGTACAATTCCAGAACCTAAACTCTGCCATGTCTGCTGTGCTGGGATAATAGGAAGCTGATGACGGCGAATATCATTGAGGCCAAAGACAAACATGTTGACAAGATGCGGGGAAAACGTGTGAACTTCATTGACTGCGACGTTCCAATTTTCGTAATTGATCTGGGCGAGGAAACCAGGAAGGTTAGCTCCATTTGGTTCCTGCGTGCTCTTGTCATTCACGTAAACAACGTGTCCGAAGATTGTGTCATGTGCGCTCAGGGTACTATTCAGCGTGCCAATGTACTGATCTTGAGTCTCAGTCGATGTGGGATTGTAGGCATAATGGTTTCCGCTCTCATTTGGCAACGGAACAAACGTGTTCAGGAAAGCAGTTGAGGCAGGATTAACATAAGCAGTCAGATTGTTGTTGATGCTAGGAGTCGACGTTCCAGGAAGATTGAGCACTGTCCCCGGCAACATTTCCGAAAAGTCTCCTTTGCGTTCCGCCGCACTAGGAACCGTAATGTTGATGGCGCTCGGAGAGCTATTCAGCCGCGTGCCTTGATATGCGAAGAAGAAGAAGATCCGATTGGGTAGAATTGGACCACCAATCGTGCCACCGAACTGGCTACGCCGGTATGGCGGTTTCGTGGGGCTTTTGAAGTAGTTCTGCGCATCCATTGCGCTGTTACGCAGATACTCAAACAACACGCCATGAAACTTATTTGTACCGGACTTCAGAATTGCATTCATCTGCGATCCTGAACCGCGGCCTTCATCTACTCCATAGTTGCTCGTCTTCATGGAAAACTGATCAAGTGCGTCAGGATTCGGCACAACCGAGGGCGTATTGAAGAAAGGATCTTCGTTGTCGGCGCTATCCAGAGTGTAATTGTTGGAATTCGCGCGATTCCCGTTGATGGCCACTGTATCTTCTTCAGCCTGCCCTGCCCCACCGGAAGACACCGCCCCGGCTCCCGCAACAAGGTATTGCAACTGAAGCGGATTGCGGCCATTCAATGGCATATCCTTTACGCGCTCCGTATCGATTACCTGGCTGATGGTAGCGCTGTGCGTATCCACTTGTGCGGCACTGGAATCATTGACAATGACTTGAGTTGAAACCGCCCCGACCGCCAGTTTGGCAGAGACCTGAAGACTCTGGTCTACCGCCAGGGTAATGTTTTTCGCGACATACGTCTGAAAGCCAGCGGCTGTGATCGAAACAGAATAGTGACCGGGAATCACAGACGGAAGATTGAACGTGCCCAGCGCGGACGATGCAGTTGTTTGTTTCTGAGACGTGTCGCTATTGGTTAAGGTCACTACAGCATTAGGAATTGTCGCTCCAGAGTCGTCTGTCACTGTGCCGAATACCGTGGCTCGTCCTTGTTGCGCGTGAACTGTAATTACAGAAGTGAGCGCGAGCATCAAGATTGCGAGTGCTCGTAATGGCCGGCTTATAGCAACTGATCTCAGATGACTGCGGAGAATACCGCTTGCAAACGCAGCCCTCCACACACAGAAATCAAATTCATGTTCGTTCATGGCATCTCCTCGAAGTGGTGAAAATGTTACATAGAAGTTTTGACGTTATTCGGACCCTACGTTATTGGTATATCCATTGTCAAGATTTCTTCGTAAAGCGTTAACCTCGGTTATGCTGACTGGTCGACCGAAGACAGCTCTGGAATTGAGTGCGGAGTAAGAGGTGAGTTACGCAGCTTTTCGTCTTCGCGCAGTTTGCCTCATGCAACAGTGGGTAAATGGCGTCAGCGCTTGTCGAGCGACGTTTGAGTGGTCTTTATGATGAGCTTCGACCTGGTCGGCCTCGGTCGGGTTCCGATGAGAAGGTGGCACTTCTGCTCCTGCGCACCTTGAAGAACAAGCTACCGGCAGGAAGCCACTGGAGCGTTCGCCAGGCAGCCGATTCCAACGGACTCTCGAAATCCACAATGCATCGAGTCTTTCGAGCGTTTGCCGTCGAGGCCCACCGCACCAAGAGCTTCATGCGATCCAGCGATCCCTTCTTCGTGGAAAAGGTGCGCGATGTGGTGGGGCTTTATCTGAACCCTCTTGATCACGCGATCGTGCTCTCGGTCGACGAGAAGTCTCAAATGCAAGCCCTTGATCGCACTCAGCCAGTCTTGCCGATGGGCCTGGGCTACGTGGAAGGAGTGACCCACGACTACGTTCGCCATGCAACCACCACCCTCTCTGCCGCACTCGACATCGCCTCCGGGACTATCCCTTACTCAATGCAAGGCACGCCATCCTCACCAGGAGTTTCTTGAGTTCCTCCAGCGCATCGATCAGGCCGTGCCCGCGGATCTCGACGTCCATCGGATCGTCGATCATTACGCCACCCATCAGCATGCCAAGGTACGAATCTGGCTGGCACATCGAAAACGCTTCCATGGGCACGACACGCCAGCCTACTCCTCCTGGCTCAATTACGTAGAACGTTGGTTTGGTCTCATCACGCAGCAGACCATCCGAAGAGGTAGCTTCCGAAGCATCAAAGACCTGATCTCGAGAATCAATCACTTCGTCCAGCACTCTAACCGCAGCTGTCGGCCATTCGCATGGACCGCAACAGCAGATTCCATCCTTCAGAAACGGACAACAGGTTGTTCGTGGAGGCCGTGCTCTACCGCTACCGCGCGGATATTCCTTGGCGCGATCTTCCCGAACGTTTCGGCGACTTCCGTGTTGTGCATACGCGTTTCAGCCGCTGGGCCAAGCGTGGTGTCTGGAGGCTTGTCTTCGAGCGTATGGCCGCCGAAGCCGATAACGAATTCGCGATGATCGACTCGACCATCGTGCGGGCGCATCAGCACAGTCCTGGTGCGCTCAAAAAAGGGGCGACCAGGCCATTGGGCTTAGCCGAGGCGGTCGCAGTACCAAGATCCATCTGACCGTGGATGCGCTCGGCAACCCGACCAGCCTGCACCTGACGGCAGGCCAGGCGAGCGATCTGGAAGGGTCAGATACGCTGCTGGGATCGCTGCCGGCCGACATCGCGATCGCCGACAAGGGCTATGACGCCGACGAACGAGTCCTGACCAGGCTGGAGCAGACGGGCAAAACCGCGGTCATCCCGCCCAAGGCAAACCGAAAACAACAGCGAGAGTACGACAAGGAGTTCTACAAGGCGAGGCATCTGATCGAGAACTTCTTCGCTAAACTCAAAAAGTTGAGAGCTATCGCCACAAGATACGACAAAACAGCAAGAAACCTCCTCGAAGCAATCTACTTCGCCTCAGTCCTCATTTGGTTAGTTTTATGACACGCTTTAGAGGCTGTTATGGAGTTGTAACCGAGCTAGATTCTTTGCGGAGCTGTATTTTTTGTGGAGGATGGGAGGATGGCGAAGGTTATACGGCGTGGCTATCCGAGCGATGTAACAGACGAGGAGTGGGCGTTTGTGCTGCCGTTCCCATCGTCTGCGTTCGAGTTTATCGACCAGCCAACAATGCGGCAGATGAACAGATCGATGACAACGGTCAGATATTGCTTGCCTGCTTAAGTAGCGGTGCAGGTGGTATCTCTCGTCCACGCCATGTTCGGCTTGTCGAATGTGAAGCTGCGATCCAGCAGGTTCGGTGCAATGGGCAATAACTTCTTGCTGGCCGTGGTCGTAACACGGAATTTTCGCTTGCCATGTGCCTGAATGCAATGCTGTCGCATCACCCGGCATACCCGATCCTTGTGCACTCGCACATCGCGACGTAATTCTCGTCGCTTCCGCGGCCAAACGGAGGCTCCATGGAACTCGGTATCTATGGCGCGCCCGTCGCTCCCAATTCGCAAGCCTTTGCGCCTCTATCCAGTTAGATTACATCTTCTCGACTACAACGATTGACCATGCCACCTCCATCTCGAACTTGTAGGTATAGATCTTCCATGGTAAACGCTCTATTTTTTATCTTCCTTGCACTCACTCTTGTCCAAAACAGGAGTTTTCAGCAGTAAGTCTGGTATTGAGGTAAGGCTGCGTCGATCTGATAGGTTGGGTTTGTCTAGAACTTGACCGTCAGAGGAGGACGCAGCCTTGTCCACAGTATG
>Ga0307377_10001764_pt1 | contig 26564 bp, 21 predicted proteins | sample TR3MG_FD_202535 | JGI IMG/M metagenome (GOLD analysis project Ga0307377, IMG submission 202535) | Soil microbial communities from Risofladan, Vaasa, Finland - TR-3 | ecosystem: Environmental > Terrestrial > Soil > Coastal area > Acid sulfate soil | place: Finland: Risofladan, Vaasa | collected... | reverse complement strand
GCCTACGGCCCCGGGGCTTTCGGTCCGAGCGGCTTCATCGCCGAGTTCAACCGCCTGGTCATGGACGATCCCGCGGCCCTCGCCGATCCCGCCAGACTCGCCGAGCTGAACGGCCTGCTGGGGAAAGACAGCCGGGCGGGCTGGGCGATCCTTCGCGACGGAGAGAGTGTGTACGCCTCCCCGGGCTACGCCGGGGAGGCCGTGGCGGCGAAGGCGGCCGGGGCGGCCGGGCCGACGGGGCCGGTCGCCGGATCAGCGGGCCCCCGCGGTTTTCGGGGCGACCGGGACCTGCCGGCGTTTCACTGGTCGTTTCGCTACCCCGACGGCTCGTCGGGGCTCCTGGTCTTTCGCCAGCCGGATTGGCGCCGGCCCCTGTTCGAGGCCGCGCACCCGGCCTTCCTCGCCGTCATAGCCCTGCTCGTGCTCTGCAACGGCCTCCTGAGCTGGTGGGCGGCTTCCGGCATCGTCGGCCCCCTCGCCCGCCTCAAGCAGAGCGCCCTGCGCGTCGGCGAGGGCGACCTCGACTTCAGGCTCGAGAGCACGGGCGACGACGAGCTCGGCGAGGTGGCCGCCGCCTTCGAGACTATGCGCGCCAAGCTCCTCTCCTCGCTCCGGCGCCAGGCGGCCGAGGAGACCGCGCGCAAGGAGCTCGTGGCCCACGTGTCGCACGACCTGCGCACCCCCGTGGCGATCATCCGAGGCCACGCCGAGGGCCTGCGCGACGGTGTGGCCTCGACTCCCGCCATGCGCGAGCGCTACGTCGCCGCCATCCTCGACCGCTCGCGCGAGCTCGAGGCCCTCATCGAGCTCCTGTTTTCCTATGCGCGCCTCGACCTCGAGGACGCGGCGACGCGGATCGGCCGCCTGAGTCTCGCGCCCTTCCTGCGGGATCTGCGCGAAGCCCTCGCCCAGTCCTTCCCCTCCGCCCGGATCCGGCTCGCGGTCGATCCCGAGGCGGGCGACGGAACGTTATGCGACGCATACGTCGCGGCGGCCGATCCCGAGCGCACGCGCCGGGCGGTCACGAACCTCGTGGAGAACGCGGTCAGGCACGGCGGCCGCGGCGAGGTCGCGATCGAACTGCGCCTGCGCGCCCTGAGCGGCGCCGTCGAGCTCGACGTGTCCGACGACGGCGAAGGCGTGAGCGACGAAGACCTGCCTCGGCTCTTCGAGCCCTTCTTCCGCGGCGACCGCTCCCGGGGCCGGGGAGGGTCTGGACTCGGCCTCGCGATAGTGCGAAAGATCATGGAGACGCAGGGCGGCGCGGCCCGGGCCGCCCGGGCGGCTTCGGGCGGGCTCGAAGTGACCCTCGCTTTTCCCAAGGCGGATGCGGATGGCGAAGCGGATACTGATAGTAGAGGATGAGGAACAGCTCTCCTCGCTCGTCGCGGACTACCTGCATGCGGACGGCTTCGAGGCCGAGGTCCGCGCGGACGGCCGCTCGGGGCTCGAGGCCGCGCTGGCCGGCGGCTTCGACCTCGTCCTCCTCGACGTCATGCTGCCCCTCATGGACGGCTTCGAGGTCTGCCGCGCCCTCCGCGCCGAGAGCGACATCCCCGTGCTCATGCTGACCGCCCTGCGCGAGGACGGCGACAAGATCCGCGCGCTCGGGCTCGGCGCGGACGACTACGTCACCAAGCCCTTCAGCCCGGCCGAGCTCGTCGCCCGGATACGGAGCCACCTCGCGCGCTACGACCGCCTCACCGGACGCGGCGAAGGCGCGGCCGAGCGCTGGTTCCGCGACGGGAAGATCGAGGTGAACCAGGCCTCGCGCCGCGTGCGCCGCGACGGAAGCGAGGTCGCCCTCACCGCCAAGGAGTTCGAGCTCCTCCTCCTTTTCATGCGCAACGCCGACCGCGTCTTCGCGAAAGACGATATCTACGAGCGCCTCTGGGGCGAGGAGCACTACGGCGAGAGCTCGACGGTGGCCGTCCACATCCGCAGGCTCCGCGAGAAGATCGAGGACGACCCCTCGGAGCCCCGGCGCATCGAGACGGTCTGGGGCATGGGCTACCGCTGGAAGGGCGGTCTCTGACCGAGCCGGAACCGCACTTGAACAAGAAGGGCCGCGGTGCTAGGTTCGCTCCCCATGGACAGCATCGTCATATTCACCGCCCAATACCTCTTCCTCGTCATCGTGGCGGCGGAGGGAGCCTACCTCCTCGCCTACCACCGCCGCGAATGGCTCAGGCTCCTCATCGCGGCCGCGGCGATAGGCGGCGTCGCGCTCCTCATATCGCGCATCGCGAACGCGCTCATCCCCGACCCGCGGCCCTTCATCGTCGGCGGCTTCACCCCCCTCATCCACCACTCCGCCGACAACGGCTTCCCCTCCGACCACACCCTGCTTCTGGCGGCCACCGCCGCGGTGACGCTGATCGCCAATCGGCGCGCGGGAATCATCGGCGCGCTCTTCGCGCTCATCGTCGGCCTCGCCCGCGTCTACGCCGGCGTCCACCACCTGCTCGACATCGCCGGCAGCTTCGTCATCGTCGCGCTCTCCGGCGGAATCTACGCCCTGGCGCTCCGCCTGCCGCGCCGCAGGGCATGATGCCGGCGATATCCGCTCAATCCTTCCAGCCGGCGGGTTCGTCCTTTCTGACCGACTTCTTCGTCGCTTCCTGATCGCCGAATTTTTCGCGGTACTCCCGCGCGAGCTCTTTCTTGTCGACGCTCCAGGCCGAAAACGACTCGATGATCTTTCGGTACCTGCCGATGCGTTCCTCGATGAGGCTCATCTTCCTCTTGGCGTCGTATGCCCAATCCGAGTCGGGATACTCGTGAGCGACGATGCTGAAATAGTAGTAGGCCTTCGGAAACAGCTTCACCAAGTCCATGACCTTCTGCCTGATGATCCGCTGCTCTTCTTCATGTCCGGCGATCGGGGTAGTGAGCGCCTCGCCGGCGGCGAAATGCCAATGGGATGGGTGAATCATCATGTAGTGCTTCATGCCGGCCTTGTAGAAGGCATAGGCCTGGTCCGAATACCGGGACGGGAGATCGCCGCCTTGGGGACCGGCGCGGCTTTTCTCGCTCTTCCGCGGCGGCGAAGGCGACTGCGGCGAAGGCGAGGACGACCTGTCGAGCAGCCGCCTGTAGGCCCGGCAAACCTCGACGAAAAGATCGTGGCGCTCCAGAGCCTCGCCCGCGGGGCGCACATCGGGGTGAAGCTCCTTCGCCCGTCTCCTGAAGGCGCTCTTGATGGCTTGAATATCGTCGGTCTCGGCGATTCCGAGAATCCGGAAATCGCTAATCATCGCGGATCACTCCGATAAACCAGTGGCTGTTCGCTAGTGAAGTCCATCGAGGCTTTCCCAAAATCGTCAGCCTTTTAAAAAGCTGCCATCATGAGGAGGAGGTATTCTTGGACTTCCTCCGAAGAAGCCGATACGACTGCCTCGCCGAAAGCAAAAACAGGGCGGCGATCAAGAGATAATCGATTACATCACGCTTCTCGTTGAAAGCGAATGCGAGCAAGGCCACGGCTATGGTAATCAGCCATGCCCCGATCACCCAGAATAGATCCGCTCTTTCCCTTGCCATGACATCCCTCCTTCCGAACGCGAGCCATCGCCGAATCGTCCCGGGGACCCGGCCATCGCGATCGGCCATGAGCCGGCGTGCTTTCCCCTCCGAAGCGGGCTCGCGGAGAGGGCGCACACGGCTCCGGAGGCAGGATCGGCATCATGGACTCGCTCTCGGCGACCTCCCTGTCGCCTCGCTCCGATTCGCGCTCACATGATCGCGCTCATCGGAGCCGCGACTCAAGTCCCCCAAGCCAGTGACGGCACTAGAACCTGAATCAGAGTTGGCCCATATTTCAGCACGTATCATCTAGTCTCGTTACCTATCGAACGACACGCGGCTGAAAGGAATCAGCTCTCGGTCGTCTAGCCATAGTGTATCATTCGCTATCATGGGTAACATGCTCGACTAGTGCCGGTGAAGTCGAAGGCCAGGGGCGGAAGAGACGAGGATCGGGGGCGATCATGCCCTCTATACTCCCCGCGGGGCGGGGCGCTTCACTCTTGAAGCAGCTTATAATTTCTTATTCACGACTCTATTCTGTTTTTTCTGCCTCTCTCCTTTCCGAAGTGCATTCCCGCCAAAGAAAGCGGTTAGCAGAGTACCGATCGCGGTGATGACAGCGGCGATCCCTAGCCCCTCTTTTCCCAATGCTATTAGGGTGAATCCGCCGAGCAACCCAACCATTCCAAGGATAAAGGCATATGTCTGCCCCTTGTCGGCACGCCTGCTGTCGCCAGCAATGACGAATTTCTCAAGTTCCTGTCTATGATGAGTCTGTTCCTCTAGGAGCCCTACTATCTTTGTGGTCGCCCCGGGACTGAGCGCCTCTATGCGTTCTAGATCCTCTGGTCGTGGGAGTATGCTATTATTTATGCTATAGGAATTAACGAGAGCATTGATATTCTGGGGAGCGGAAGCGTCGTCCCTATCGAGCGTGCGCCTACGCTTTGCTTGTCTTTGCCTCATTCTCGAAGTTTTTGACTACGAATTTGAAATCATCCCCTATAGCAAGCCAATCGGAAAGGATAGCTCTTCGGTCTGCCTCTGGCATGGATGGAGAAGTATTGTATTCCTGCATGACCCCAAAGAGGTCAATGACACGGCCCGCTCCTTCCAAGAAGGACGGTCTAGCAAACAGGAAATCGCTCATCAATCACCTCTGAAACAAATTTAATGGCTGTGGCCAAGAAATCAAGATAATAACTCAATTTGATTACATTAAACCATTCTTTGGCCAATCTCAGCAATCCTCTTCTACTCATTTATCGGCAATTCGTCTTCTCCGACGAGGTGTGATTCCGTATTCAGGCTATGCGGCATGCCGGGCGGCGACGTCCGGCATGTTCATAAGGCGCCGATTGGGAAAGGCAATTGGCGAGGTGTGGAAGGTCCGGATGGCAAGGAGTGGAAAGAGAGGCGGACGGGGAACACGTAGTCACTCTCCCGCGTCCAGAATCCGCGGAGGTATTCGAGCGCGTCAGGATTCGCGGCGTTTGCCATCACGCCCTCGCGCAAGAGGGCCTCAGCCTTGCGCGCTACGGCGGCCGGAGACTTCGCGCCGGGGAAGGTCTTTGTCTTTACGATCTTGCCTTCGGTGTCGTAAAACCGCGCCATGTAGACGCGCTCCGCGGCGGTCGTGCGCTCTACAATACAAAACGGAGCCCGCGCCATACTCTCTCCTTGACTACCTGAGGTAAGTTTCCAGGTAAGTCAAGCTGAAAATGGGCGGACTCCGTTTGTACGGTCGTCCAATAAGTCCTTGTCTAGTAAAACTGCCCGGAGGGGGACTTGAACCCCCAAGCCAGTGACGGCACTAGAACCTGAATCTAGCGTGTCTGCCAATTCCACCATCCGGGCGACTGTCGGGCGGAACCACGTGAGCCTCTTTAATACCCTCGGAGAGCGTCGCGAGTCAATTCCCCGGGATGGGTATCCGCGAAAAGCTCTCAGCGCCGGCGGTCGAGGACCGAGGAAAAGTTTCCGAACTCGATGCTCAGGGCCGGACGGATGGGGGCGTCGGGGCTTCCATCGGAGAGGACGCTCACGGCGAGGAGTACGCCGAAGTCGGACGAGAGCCGAGCCCCCAGGCCGAGGGCGGCATCCAGGCGGGGCGGCCAAAAGTCCATCGTGGGATCGCCCTCCACGCTCACGATTCCCCCCGAGAGATTCTGAAGCAAAAAAAGGTCGCCGCCCAGCACATCGCTGAGTTCGCCTATATGCTCGCGCAGTTCGAGGCTCAGGGCGGCGGCGCTCTCGCCGATATCCCGGCCGTTCTGGGGCTCGAGACCGTAGAACATGCCCGAGCGGCGCAGGCTGAAGTAGTGCTCCGGCGGCAGGCCGGAGCCCGAGGGCAGAAAAGCCCGGAAGTCCGTCCCCGCGAAAGCGTCGAGCCCCAGGCTCAGGGAGTCCGAGAGCGGCACGGCGCCGCCGGCCTCGCACTCGCCCGTGACGAAGGACAGCTGCCCCCCGAAGGCGGGATCCGCCCAGCGGCCCAGGGCGTTCGCGTAAAAGCCGCGCTCGGGGAAAATGATCACGCGCCTCGTGTCGACCTGCAGCTCGAGGCCCAGCTCCGCCAGGTCCGCCCGGCCTCCCGAATAGTTCAAGCTCTCGAACGACCAGAGCGCGCGCAGATCGGTCTGGCGCGTAAAAGCCAGGCCCGCCCAGACGCCGCCGCCGGCGCAGCTGTAGCCGGAATCGACCTGGAGATTCCGGCCGATCGTGTAGGAGTCGTTCTGGGCCTGGTATCGCCCGAAAGGCTTGATCGCGAAATAACCGAGCGGCTGCATATATTCGGCGTAGGCTTCGGTGCGCCCGATGAAGGTGCTCTCGACGAAGAGGGCCGAGCCCTTCCCGCTCAAGTTGCGCGCCAGAAGCGCCGGCGAAATGTAGGCCTCGGTTCCGCCCAGGGACGACATCACCGTCCGGAAGTCTCCGCCCACGAGCAGCATGTCGTCCGGCAGCGACTCGGGTACGAGACTGAGCAGGGCCGTGGCTCGATCTCCGTCGCCGCCGGGGACGGGCAGGAGATCGAGCTTCACGAAGTCGAAAAGCCCGGTCGCGAAAAGAGCGTCGATGGCCGCCTTGACCTGCTCGCGCGGGACTCTGTGGCCGACGATGGGCGCGAAGGCGGCGCGGGCTATGCTCACGTCGCCCGGACTCGCCCCCTCGACCGCCAGCCGCTCGATGATCGGCGGCTTATGGTACGCGCGCCGGTTGGCCTGCTCGTCGGGCTTCACGAGGGGGCGCCGCGCGGCTATCCGGTCGGCGAGGGCGCGCAACTCGGGCATCGCCCGCTCGCCGGCCTCGCGCCCCCGCTCGATGAGCGCCGCGGCGTCGGTGTAGCTGCCGGCGTTGAAGCCGTGCAGGTCCGTCACGATGAGGAGATCGGCGTCCTTCTCCGCCTGGCGCATATTCTCCTGCATGATGATGCCGAAAGCCTGCGAGCTGATCGACACGGCCGACTGCAGCTCGGCCGAGTCCTTCGCGAGCGGCGTGCGCGCTTCCACCGCGATCACGATGTCGGCCCCCATCCGCCGCGCGACATCCACGGGCATGTTGTCCACGATGCCGCCGTCCACGAGCGAGCGCCCCTCGTAGTCGTAGGGCCTGAAGAGGCCGGGGATCGACATGCTCGCGCGCATGGCCTCGGCCAGCGAGCCCGAGGAAAAGACCACCTTGTCGCCCGTGAGGATGTCCGCGGCCACGGCCCGGTAGGGGACCGGCAGCTTGTCGAAATCGCGCACGGTCAGGTCGTGGAGCGTCAGTTCGGTCAGGAGCGAGAGCACGTTCTGCCCCCGCAGGAGGCCGGAACTCGCGTCGAAGCCGTGTCTGCCGAAGCCGATCCTGAACGGATACTCGTGCTCGAGCATCCGGTAATAGCGATCCCCGGGGCTGTCCCGGCGCTCGTTGAAGACACCGCTCCAATCGATGCCCTCGACGATCCTTTCCATGCGCTCGGGCGAATAGCCCGCGGCGTACAAGCCGCCGACGATCGCGCCCATGCTCGTGCCGAGCACCATGTCGATCGGGATGCCGGCCCGCTCTATCTCTTCGATGACCCCGATATGGGAGATGCCGAGGGCCGCCCCTCCCGAGAGCACAAGGGCCACGCGGGGCCGCGGCATGGCCGCGATCGAAGCCGATAGTCCCGCCGGCTCGGCGGGAGCGTCCTGGGAGCAGAGCGGCGTTCGCGGACCGACGGCGCAGAGGAGAAGGCTGAGGAGAAGGAGATGCGGAAGGCGATTTTTCATCGAAAACCCCGTTGTGAGCTTCGGGATTACTATGCCTCCGGGAAAGGAAATCTACAAGACATGGTGTTACGAAGACTGTTGATGAAGGGAACGGCCTTTATTCGAGGTAACAAGACCCCGCCTGGACCGCGACTCCTCGTGGCGTCCCCAAGCTTCGGAACACTACCCTCCCTGCGCCGCGCGGATGAGGATATCGAGATAGCGTTTCCTCGAAGAAGTGGGCTGCCGCCTATGAATGGCCCGCCTCGCCGGACGGGCAGGGCGAACTACTGCTGCGGCGAAGGCATCATGGTATCTCGGTAGACCCGCCACGAGCCATCGGCCTGCATCTTGAAGATAGTCAGAAAGACGCCGGTGTCGGTGGCGGGGCTGCCGCCCGCCCGCGGGTGCGCCACGATCGTGTATTTTCCCCGGGCCCAGCCGAAGTCTCCGGCGAGCTGGTATTCCTCGATCTTGACCTCGAACTTGTCGAAGACGACCGCCTTGTCCTTCGCCTGCCGCTGAGCCTCGATAGTCTTCCGCCCCACGGCGGTCGGCCGGCCCGCGGCCATCTTGATCGCGTCCTGGTCCCAGAGCGCTCCGAACTTGGCCGAGTCGGCCGAGAAGCTCGAGTCCGACCAGGCCTGGAAAATCTCATCCACCGCGGCCTTGAAGGCGGCCGTCTCCGTCTGGCCCGCCACGGCCGCGCCGGCCACGAGAAGCATTGACGCCAGGAAGATCGATACCGCCGTTCTGGATAGCGATGTTCTCATCTTTTCCTCCTCGTCTGCAATGTCAACTTCCATACATGAAAAAGGCCGAGATTCCCGCTTTGGCGAGCAGCCCACCTCGGTTCTCAATCTCAGCGATTCCACCGTCCATCGCATCGCAACGGCCCAGGGTCGCGGGGCCCGAAGCGAATTGCCGCCATGATTCCCCGCGCCCCCCTCGGGGCGGGTATCGACCGTCCCGGCATCGCCCGGCCCGCGAGTTAAGCTTTTTTATCTTTATTTATAGCGCAATCCCCGTGGGCAGGCAAATTCCCGAACGTTTTCGCTGCGGTCCTGGCGCCGCTTCGCCGGACCCTTCCGGCAGGGATAGGATGGAAGGCCGCCGCAGCCTCCGGTGCGCCGCCCATGCCCCGGCCGCCGTCGCGCAGCCCCGCAGACACAGTTTCACCTGATGAAACCATCGTTTCGCATCTTGCGAGTTGGCGGGAACCGCGGTAGTATCCAGCTACGCAATTCATCATCCATCATGCGCGCGCAAGGAGTTGCCATGCAGCTGTCCAGGTACTCGGGCGATCTATCCACCATCGATTATCTGAGCCTTCTCGTCGTCGATTTCGTCGGGCAGGTCCATTCCGTTTCTCTTCCCAGAAGCTACATCACGGACAAGGTCCTCAAGAACGGCATCGGCTTCGACGCCTCCAACTTCGGCTTCGCCCAGGTCCACGCCAGCGACATGGTCGCCATCCCCGACCTCTCGACCGGCTTCGTCGAGGAAAAGGACGGCTACCGCATTCTCCACGCCTTCTGCGACGTCTGGACCACCTCGGGCCAGAGCTTCGACCAGTACCCGCGCACCATCGCCCGCACGGCCCTCGAGCAGCTGAAGTCCAGCGGCCTGGGCGACGAGGCCAAGATGCTCGTCGAGCTCGAGTTCTACGTCTTCGACGACGTCCGCTACTCCACCACCGTCGGCCACTCCTACTACTTCGTCGAGAGCGCCGAGGGCATCGGCGAGGACTACGAAGACATTCCGCGCTTCGGCCTCGCCAAGGGCTACCACCGCCTCGGGCCCGACGACCGCTACAATCTCCTGCGCAACAAGGCCGTCGAGGCCATGGAGGCCGCCGGCATCCCGGTCAAGTACCACCACCACGAGGTGGCCGCGGCCCAGCTCGAGATCGAGCTCAACTTCATCTCCCTGCCCGGCGCGGCCGACGCCGTCGCCCTCTCCAAGTGGATCATCAAGACCTGCGCCGACGAGCTGGGGCTCTTCGTCACCTTCATGCCCAAGCCCATGTACAAGATCGCCGGCTCGGGCATGCACGTCCACCAGTACATCGAGAAATCCGGCGCCTCGATCTTCCCCGGCGAAGGACTCTACGGCCTCTCCGCCACCGGCCTTTCCTACACCGCCGGCATCCTAGAGCACGCCCTCTCAGGCTCGCTCCTCGCCTGGTCCAACCCCAGCACCAACTCCTACCGCCGCCTCGTGCCCGGCTACGAGGCCCCGGTCAGCGCCACCTTCGCCCAGGGCTCCCGCGCCGCCGCCGTCCGCATCCCCGGCTACCTCAAGAAGGGCGAGGCCCGCATCGAGTTCCGCACCGGCGACGCCACCGCCAACGTCTACTACTTCCTCGCCGCCATGCTCCTCGCCGGCCTCGACGGCGTAAAGCGCAAGCTCGACCCCGTCGCCAAGGGCTACAACATCCCCAAGGAGACGCCCAAGAACACCTTCCCCACGGGCCTCTACCACGTCCTCCGCGGCCTCAAGAAGGACAACGCCTATCTCGCCTCGGTCTTCCCCCAGGAGCTCATCGACGGCTGGATCGCCCTCAAGGAAAAGGAAGCCGAGTACGTCTACAACGCCCCCGTGCCCCAGGAGTACGAACTGTACTTCTGATCGGCGCCCGGCCAGGCTCGCGAAATAGACAGAGAGCGCCCCGGCTCGGCCCCACCGGTCGAGGCGCCGCCAGGGATGGGTCATATAGGAAGGGGGGAAGTCTCCCCCTCGGGCGAGCCTCCTCGCCGCGCGCTTTCCCGCCGGCGCCCGCGATGCCGCAGGATGGCGGCGCACCCTGCCAGGACGGCGCGCCTGCGGGGTCTCGCCCTGCCCCCTTGAGCGGGGCACGGTCCGCCCTGCGGCGGCCCCGCAACGCCCCGCGGCCGGACGCGCGCCGCACCCGCCCTCGCACAGATGCCTGCTTTGGGCATCGAGCGCGACTGTTCTTTAAAATACTGCCCCACGTGCGGGGCGCCCTCGGATTTATGAACCGAATATTGGAAGCGCGACTTCGAGGACTTTTAGCAAAGGCTGTCCCGGGGCGGGGCGCCGACGGACGCGCGCCGAGCGATTCCGCAGGCGATCGCGTGCGATCGCCGAGGACCAAGCGAGACGCGCGGAAGTCGAGCGGGGCCCTGCCCCGGGAATAGGATCTGATCAATGGCGATCGAAGTTGATTTACATTTCGGGAGGTACAGATGGGAATCGAAACATTGATGGGTGACGAAGCGATAGCGCTCGGCGCCATCCACGCGGGCCTGTCGGCGGCCTTCGCCTACCCCGGCACGCCCTCGACCGAGATCATGGAGTACTACCAGGACTACGTCGCCCGCAAGGGCGGCATCGTCGCGCAGTGGTGCTCGAACGAGAAGACCGCCTACGAGTCGGCCCTGGGCGCCTCCTACGCCGGCCGCAGGACCACGGTGTCCATGAAGCACGTCGGCCTCAACGTGGCTGCCGATCCTTTCATCAATTCCGCCTTGGTCAAGATAAAGGGAGGCCTCGTCGTCATCGTGGCCGACGATCCGGGCATGCACTCCTCCCAGGACGAGCAAGACTCGCGCTGGGTGGCCGAGTTCGCCCGCGTGCCCTGCTTCGAGCCCGCCGACCAGCAGGAAGCCTACGACATGACCCGCGAGGCCTTCGAGCTCTCCGAGCGCGTCTCGAGCCCCGTGCTCATCCGCATTCCCACCCGGCTGGCCCACAGCCGCGCCGCCGTCGAGCTCGCCGAGCCGAAGGCGCAGAACCCGATATCCAAGGCCCCGGATCCCAAGGGCTGGCTCCTCATGCCCGCGGTGGCGCGCCGGCTCTGGAAGGATCTCGTCGGCAAGTACGAGAAGCTCCGCGCCGAGTCCGAGGCAGCCGCCCTCATCGAGCCGGGCTCGAAGGAGCTGGGCGTCATCACGACCGGCGTGGCCCTGCTCTACTACCGCGAGAACCTGGGCGACCTGAAGGTGAAGCCCAGCCACCTCCACATCGGCCGCTACCCTCTGCCCTACGCGAAGATCCGGGAGTTCGCCTCCGGCGTTAAGAAGGTGGTCGTGCTCGAGGACGGCTACCCCTTCGTGGAGCGCATGCTGCGCGGCGTCGGCCTCTCCGGCCTCGCGATCGCCGGCAAGGAGACGGGCGAGGTGCCGGTCACGGGCGAGCTCGACCCCGACAACATCCGGCCGGCCCTCGGCCTGCCGGCCCGCGAAGGCCAGGCCTGCCGCGACCTCGCCATTCCCGGCCGGCCGCCCCAGCTCTGCCAGGGCTGTCCCCACGGCGACTCCCTCACCTTCCTCAAGGAAGCCCTGGCGGGCTATCCCCTGCACACGGTCAACAGCGACATCGGCTGCTACACCCTCGGCGCCCTGCCGCCCTACGAGGCGGTCGAGACGGTCGTCGAGATGGGCGCCTCCTTCGGCATGGCGCGCGGCGCGGCCGAGGCGGGGCTCACCCCGGCGGTCGGCGTCATCGGCGACTCCACCTTCTTCCACTCGGGCATCCCGAACCTCGTCGACGCGGTGTCGCACAACACGAACGTCAAGTTCATGATCGTCGACAACGCCACGACCGGCATGACCGGCGCGCAGCCGACGATCATGCCCTCCGAGAAACTCAAGGCCATCGCCCTGGCGGTCGGCGTCCACCCCGACCACGTGCACGTCGTCAAGGCCCACCGGGCCAACCACGCCGAGAACGTCGAACTCATGAAGCGCGAGCTCGCCTACGAGGGCGTCTCCGTGGTCATCGCGTTCCGCGAATGCCTCGAGTACCTGAAGAAAGCGAGGAAGGCATGAAGTACGACATCATCCTCTGCGGAGTCGGCGGCCAGGGAGGCATCTCCGTCTCCGTCGTCATAGCCCAGGCAGCCATGGCCCAAGGCCTCCACGTGAAGCAGTCCGAGGTCCACGGCATGGCCCAGAGAGGCGGCGAGGTGCTCGCCCACCTGCGCATCTCCGACGAGCCCGTCGCGAGCCCCCTCATACCCAAGGGGAGCGCCCAGCTCATCCTCGCCTTCGAACCCCTCGAAGCCCTCCGCTACCTGCCCTGGCTCGAGAAGACGGGACAGGTGGTCACCGCGACCGCTCCGATCAAGAACATCCCGAACTACCCCGACATGGAGGCGGTGCTCGGCGAGATCAGGGCCCTGCCCAATGCCACCTTGCTCGACGCCGACGCCATGGCCCGCGAGGCCGGCAACGCGCGCGCGGCCAACATGGTCCTCGTGGGCGCCGCAGCCAAGCTCCTTCCCCTCAAGGTCGAGAGCATCGAAAAGGCCATAGCCGACACCTTCGCCCGCAAGGGCGAGGCCGTCGTGGCCGCGAACCTGAAGGCATTCGAGCATGGACGAAAAGCGAATCAGTGACATCGTGCAACGCGTCCGCGCCGAGGGGCGCGACGCTCTCACCGAGGTGGAGGGTCTGGGCCTCCTGGCCGCCCTCGGCCTGGAGGCCCCCCGCCATCACTTCGTGAAGGGTTCGGCCGAAGTGGCCGCCCTCGCTCCCTTCCCGGGCGAGCGGGCGGTGGTGAAGGTCATCAGCCCCGAGATCCTGCACAAGACCGAGGTCGGCGGCGTGGCCATCGTGCCCAACACGAAAGAGGAGATCCGCAAGGCCATGGCCGCGATGGAGGCCAAGTTCACGAGCCAGCGGGTCGACGGCTACACGGTCAACGAGTTCGTGCCCTACGAGCCCCGGCTCGGCCACGAGATGATCGTGGGCATGCGCTTCGCCAAGGACTTCGGCCCCGTGATCTCCTTCGGCCCCGGCGGCATCTACACCGAGTTCCTGGCCTCCACCTTCAAGGCGGGGGCGGCCAACGTCTTCTTCTCGTCCGCCATAGCCGACCGCGCCCTCGTGGAGCGCGAGCTGTCGCGCAACGCGGTCACCACCCTCGTGGCCGGAGGCCTGCGCAACACGAAGCCCGCGATCGCCGCCTCGCGCATAGCCGACGTGGTGGAGGCCTTCGTCAAAGCCGCCCCGAGCCTCGCCGCGACGGGCGTCCTCGAATTCGAGGTCAACCCCTTCGTCATTGCGGGCAAGGCTTCCGAGGGGACCGCACGTCTCGTCGCGCTCGACGTCCTCGTCAAGGTCGGCGAGCCCGGCGGCGCGGCTGCCGGCGCCGCCGGCGCGGGAGAGCTCGGCCTCGAGGGGGGCCGCGTAGTCAACCTCAAGCAGGCCCGGCGGCCGCTGGCCAAGATCGACGCCCTCCTCCGGCCCGCAAGCGCCGCCGTGATCGGCGTCTCCGAAAAGGGCATGAACAACGGCCGCATCATCCTGCGCAACCTCCTCGAGAACGGCTTCGACCCGAAGCGGCTCTACGTGGTCAAGCAGGGCCCCGCCGAGATCGACGGCTGCCGCTGCGTGCCCGACGTCGCCTCCCTGCCCGAGAAGGTCGATCTCTTCGTCCTCGTCATCCCGGCCTCCCAGGCGCCCCAGTGCATCGCCGAGATAGCCGAGACCGACAAGGCCCAGAGCGTCATCGTCATCCCCGGCGGCCTCGAGGAGAAGGCCGGCACCGAGGCCATCGTCGGCCGCATGCGCACGGCCCTGGAAAACTCGCGCTCCGGCCCCGGCGGCGGTCCGCTCATCAACGGCGGCAACTGCCTCGGCGTGCGTTCGGTCCCCGGCAGGTACAACACCCTCTTCATCCCCGAATACAAGCTGCCCATGCCCAAGGGCCGCGTCGCGCCCGTGGCCGTCGTGTCGCAGTCGGGCGCCTTCGCCATCTGCCGCATCTCCAAGCACCCCCTCGTCAACGCCAAGTACGTCATCACCTGCGGCAACCAGATGGACGTGACCATCGGCGACTACCTGGAGCGCCTCGCGGACGACAAGGAACTCGAGCTATTCGCGGTCTACGTCGAGGGCTTCAAGCCCCTGGACGGCGAGAAGACCCTCCGGGCCTGCAAGAAGATCGTCGACTCGGGCCGGGACGTCATCTTCTACCGCGCCGGCCGCACCGCCGCGGGAGCCGCGGCGAGCGCCAGCCACACGGCGAGCATCGCCGGCGACTACCCCGTGACGCGCTCGCTCCTGCGGCAGATCGGCGTCATAGTCGCCGAGAGTCTCGACGAGTTCGACGACGCGGTCACCACCTTCGCCCTCCTCCGCGGCAAGAAGGCCGCGGGCAGGCGCCTCGGCGCCGTGTCCAACGCCGGATTCGAGTGCGTCGCCTTCGCCGACAACCTCGGCGCCCTCCAGCTCGCGAGCTTCGCGTCCCCCACAGCGACCAAGCTCGAGAAGGCCTTCGCCGAGGCGCGGATCAGCGAGATCGTCGACGTGCACAATCCCATCGACCTCACCCCCATGGCGGGCGACGGCGGCTACGATGCCGCCTTCCGCGCGGTCATGGAGGACCCGAACGTCGACTGCGGCATCGTCGGCGACGTCCCCCTCACCGTAGCCATGAACAGCCTCGCTTCCGACCCCGACGTCCACGGCGAGGACGTCACGCGAGAGGACGCCCTGCCCGCCCGCTACGGCAAGCTCATGGCCGCGACGGACAAACCCTGGGTAGTCGTCATCGACGTCGGCGCCCTCTACGATCCCCTAGCCCTCGAATTCGAGCGCCTCGGCATCCCCGTCTTCCGGACCGCGGACCGCGCGCTCAAGATGTTGAACGTATGGATCAATGCCAGACTCGGGAAGTGACGTTCCGCGGTCCGGAAGACGCCCTGTGACGCCCGTTCCGGCGAAAGCCGGAACGGGACGGCCGTAGCGCAGGTCGCCGAAGGCGACCAACGTCCAACCCCTTCCTTGCGCTCCTGATCGGCGTACTCGCCGATCAGACCGCGCGCTCAAGATGTTGAACGTATGGATCAATGCCAGACTCGGGAAGTGACGTTCCGCGGTCCGGAAGACGCCCTGTGACGCCCGTTCCGGCGAAAGCCGGAACGGGACGGCCGTAGCGCAGGTCGCCGAAGGCGACCAACGCCCAACCCCTTCCTTGCGCTCCTGATCGGCGTACTCGCCTATCGACGGTACGGACCCTTTCGCTCCGCCTGCCGCGTCAAGCGATGGAGCGTCTCGGCGTTGCGCCCGCTTCCCGACCTCCGATGAAACTGTAATTGCTTCCCCCATAGCCATATCCTCTCGGGGCGATTCAATCTCAAATACTGGAGACGGTGCCGGCGGAGCATCTTGCAGTCGGGGCAGGCGGGCGGCGAGCCGCGCATGAAACTTTGGTGGAAACGCGCAATAGCAATTGCCAAAACGCGAGGGCAGATTATAATCGGGAAATCATCAGATTCCCCATGTAAGGAGGAAGCATGAAGAAGTTTTTGGTCGCGACGACGATTCTCGCCCTCGCGATGGGCTTCGTCGGAGCCCAGACAGTGAAGAATCCCGACACGTTCGTGACGGCGTCCTTTGGCGACGCGGTCAGCCTGGACCCGGCGGTCGCCTACGACAACGTCTCCTGGGCCATCCTGCACGTCGTCTACAGCCGCCTCATCGCCTACGACGGGACCTCTCTCGACAAGTTCGTCCCCGATGTCGCGGTCGCTGTCCCGACCGTCGAAAACGGCGGTATCTCCAGGGACGGGCGCACCTACATCTTCAAGATCAGGCGCGGCATCAGGTTCCAGAACGGCGATCCCCTCACCGCCGAAGATGTGGCCTACAGCATCAAGCGCAACCTGGTCCTCGATCCCGACGGCGGGCCGGCCTGGATTTGGTATAACATTTTCCTCGGCTCGGACGTGAACGGTTCCCGCGGCGACAACGGCAAGATCAACGTCAAGTTCGCCGATATCGACAAGGCCATCCAGGCCAGGGGCGATGAAGTCATCTTCAAATTGAAGGACCCCTTCCCCGCCTTCATCTCGGTCATGGCCGGAGACTGGGCCTCCATCGTCGACAGGAAATTCGTCATGGCGCACGGCGGCTGGAACGGCAGCGCGGCGACCTGGGAGAAGTACAACAATCCCGCCACCGGCAAGGAAGCCCTCTACGACAAGGCCGACGGCTCGGGCCCCTACAAGCTCGACCGATGGGACAAGAATATCCAGATCAAGGTTGAGCGTTTCCCCGGCTACTTCGGCAAGAAGCCGGCCCTCAAGTACGGCATCCGCAAGGTCGTCACCGAATGGTCCACCCGCAAGCTCATGCTCGAGCAGGGCGACGTTGACTACGCCGACGTGAACGCCACCAACTACCCCGAGATGGCGAACGAGCAGGGCATCACCGCTTTCAGCAAGCTGCCGACCCTCCAGCTCACGGGCATCCACTTCAACATGCAGATCAACACGAAGGACAACCCGGCTACCTACTCCGGCCAGCTCGACGGCCAGGGCATACCCGCCAACTTCTTCGCCGATCCCGATGTCCGCCTCGGCTTCACCTACGCCTGGGACGAGCAGACGGCGCTCACGCAGATCATGAACGGCAACGCCGTCGATCCCGTCACGCCCTACCCGGTCGGTCTGCCGTACAAGAACATGGCGCTGAAGTCCAAGCCCTTCGACCTCAACAAGGCGGCGGAGCACTTCAAGAAAGCCTTCGGCGGCCAGCTCTGGCAGAACGGCTTCAAGCTCGACATCCTCTACAACACGGGCAACCAGGTGCGCGAACTCTGCGCCAAGATGCTCGCCGAGAACCTTTCCTCGATCAACCCGAAGTTCCAGGTCAACGTGCGCGGCGTCGAGTGGGCCGAGTTCACCAACGACAACAAGAACAAGCAGCTGGCGATCTACTTCATGGGCTGGAACCCGGACTATCCGGATCCGAGCGACTACGCGAACCCCTACCAGAGCTCGGGCGGCTACTTCGCCGGGCGCGCCGGCTACAACAATCCCGAGGCCGACAAGCTCGTGGCCGCCGCCGCCATCGAGACCAACCCCGCCAAGCGCCAGGAGATGTACTACAAGCTCCAGGACATCTGGCTTCAGGACGACATCGCGATCATCTACGCCCAGCCGACCGTGAATTACTACTTCAAGGACTGGGTCAAGGGCTACACCTTCAACGCGATGGATAGCGAGCCCTTCTGCAAGCTCGCCTTCCTCTCGAAGTAGGAGAGCGCTCCAGGATTGGATCCCGTCTACAGTAGACGGGGTTCTGAGGCCCGGGGTCCCGAGGGATCCCGGGCTTTTTGCTGGCCGCGCACTCCAGTCTGCATCCCCCATGGGCTTCGCGCTCGCGGATACGGCAGAGAATCGATTTGACAGGAATCAAAGCCCGACATATCCTAGCGGACACAGCCGTTCCGCAAGGAGATTCTTTTGAACCTGTATTCTTTCATTGTCAGAAGATTGCTGTTCATGATCCTGGTCCTCGCGGGGGTCTCGATCTTGGTCTTCTCGATCATGATGATCCTTCCGCCAGGCCAGCGACTGGCCGCCTACGTGACGAGCGAGCGCGTCACGCCCGAGCAGATGGACGCCATGATCGCGAAGTACCACCTGAACGATCCGGCGCCGCTCCAGTACGTCCGATGGGTGGGCAACATCCTCAGGGGCCAATTCGGCTTCTCCGTGACGGCCAAGGAGCCCGTCATCAAGGCCTTCAGCGAGTACTTTCCGATCACGCTGGAACTCGTGCTCTACTCGACGCCGATGATAATCCTCGTGGGCATCTGGCTCGGCACCCTCGGCGCGGTGCGCAAGGATACTCCGATCGACCATGCCACGCGCGTCTTCGCCATCGTCGGCTACTCCCTGCCGACTTTCTGGCTCGGACTCCTCCTCATCATGTTCTTCTACGGCTTCCTCGGCATCTTCCCGCCGGGGGTCCTCTCCAATTCCATGCGGACGGTAGTCACGAGCAGCGGCTTCCATCGCTACACCCACCTCATCACCATCGACGCCATCCTCAACTGGCGCTGGGATGTCTTCCTCGACGGGCTCTACCACATGTTCCTGCCGGCGCTCAACCTCGTCATCATCAATTCGGCCATGATCATGCGCCTCATGCGCTCGAGCATGCTCGAATCCCTCGGCCAGGACTACATGATGACCGCGAGGGCCAAGGGCGCCGACGCCAAGACCCTCTACAGGCACCATGCCCGCCGCAACGCCCTGCTCCCCGTCATCACCGTGTCCGGCCTCACCTTCGCCGGCCTCATGGGCGGCATGGTCATCACCGAGACCATCTTCAACCGCACGGGCATCGGCTGGTGGATGGCCGAGGCGGCGACCCAGCTCGACGTGCCGGCGATCATGTTCAACGTCCTCTTCCTCGGCGTCATCTACGTCGTCATCAACCTCATCGTCGACATCATCTACGCTTACGTGGACCCCCGCGTGAGGCTAGGCTAGAAAGGATCCCCACATGGACACACCAAGCCAGGAACGGCCTGTCAATGCCGCCCACCCGCGTTGGCAGGAGCTTACCTTCACTGCCAAGCGATTCTTCAAGAACCCGCTTTCGACGATCGGGCTGACGATCCTCGCGTTCTTCGTAGTCATCGCCATCTTGGCGCCGGTCATCTGCCCGCCCAAATTTTCCGATCCCTACAAGATCCCGCACTCGGGCTGGACGATCGCGCCCTCGCCTCCGAGCGCCCAGCACATCTTCGGCACCACCGAAGAGCAGTACGATCTGCTCTACGGAATTGTCTGGGGCACGAGGAGCGCCTTCAGGATCGGCATCCTCGTCGTCGGGGCCAACCTCGTCATCGGCATCCTCCTCGGCGCCCTCGCGGGCTACTTCGGGGGGATCGTCGACGAGATCCTCATGAGGATCACCGATGTCTTCTACTCCATACCCTACCTGGTCATGGCCATGGCCCTCGTCGTGGCCATCGGCCGCGGCCTCACGGCGGTCATCATCGTGATGATCATCCTGGAATGGCCCGCCTACACGCGGATCCTGCGCAGCGACATCCTCGTGATCCGGAATAAAGAATACATAATGGCGGCCCGGGCCAGCGGCTCCTCCCATTTCAAGATCATCCTCAGGCATATAATGCCCAACGCCATGTACTCAGTGCTCATCCTCTCCTCCATGAACATCGGCACCACCATTCTCACCGCCGCGGCCCTTTCCTTCCTCGGGCTCGGTTCCCAGACGGGCACGGCCGACTGGGGACAGATCGTGTCGATGTGCCGCAACTGGATCATCGGATTGCCCGGCCATCCCTTCACCTACTGGTACACCGTCTTCATCCCGGGCTTCGTGATTACGCTCTTCGTGCTCGGATGGAATCTCCTCGGCGACGCGGTCCGCGACGTCTTTGATCCCAAACTTCGGAGAAAATAGTGACCGCCCAACAACACCTCGTGGAGGTCAGCGACCTCTCCACCAATTTCTATACCTTCGAGGGAGTCGTTCGCGCCCTCAACAATGTCGCCCTCGTCGTCAACCACGGGGAGACCTACGGCATCGTGGGGGAATCCGGCTGCGGCAAGAGCGTCACGGTCCGTTCCATGATGCGCATCGTCCAGACTCCCGGGCGCATCGACGGCGGCAGGATCGTCATGTTCCTCAACCCGGAGGACAAGGAGAAGGGCATCGACATCCTCGACCGCTCCGAGGTCTACATGTCCTCGATCCGCGGCAAGGACGTCTCGATGATCTTCCAGGAGCCCGGGGCCGCCCTCAATCCGGTGCTCTCGATCGAGCAGCAGATAGCCGAAAGCTACCAATTCCACCGGATGGACGAGATGCTCGGCCTGACCATCTCGCGGCTCCAGGCCGCGGCTCCCAAGGCCGGCCCCCTTAAAATCTGGAACGACTTCCGTCTCAGCCTGCTCAGGCGGGAACTCGCGGCCTACGAGGCCCACGGCGAGCGCATCCGCACGATCGACAACGAGCTTTACCGCCTGGAGGACGCCTCCGACCAGGCCTCCCGCGCGCGGAAGCACGAGCTCAACCACGAGCGGGACAAGCCGGTGCGCACCTCCCGCCTCGTCGGCTTCGTGCGCCGCGTACCCTTCCTGAGGCGCTACCGCCGTCCCCTCGATCGGACGCTCTCGGCCGAGATCGTCGATCTGCTCCGAAGCCTCGGCATCCCCAATCCTGAGAACATCGCCAAGCGCTACCCCCACGAGCTCTCCGGCGGCATGCAGCAGCGCATCGTCATCGCCATCGCCCTGGCCTGCCACCCCACGCTCCTCATCGCGGACGAGCCGACCTCCAACCTCGATGTCACCATCCAGGCGCAGATCGTGGATCTCATCCGCGAGCTCAAGGAGACGGCGATCTCCTCCGTGATCTTCATCACCCACGACCTCGGCCTCGTCGCGGAGATCTGCGACCGCGTCACGGTCATGTACGCCGGCGACGTCGCCGAGACGGCCACGGTGAGGGAGCTCTTCCGCAATCCGCTCCATCCCTACGCGCAGGGGCTCCTCGAGGCGGTGCCCAAGGAGGTCCAGGAAAGCACGCTCACCATCATCCCGGGCGCGGTGCCCAACCTCATCCGGCCTCCCTCCGGCTGCCGCTTCCACCCGCGCTGCAAGATGAAGATGGACATCTGCGAGCGTGAAAAGCCCGAGACCATCGAGCGCGGCGCCGGTCACTTCGTCGCCTGCCACCTCTACACGAAGGACCAGAGCAATGACTGACAACATCATCGACATCCGCGCGCTCAAGAAATACTACCCGGTGACCGGCGGCGTCTTCCGCCGGCACGTGGCGGACGTAAAGGCCCTCGACGGCGTCGATCTCACCATCCGCAAGGGCGAGTGCCTCGGCCTCGTCGGCGAATCGGGCTGCGGCAAGACCACCCTCGGCAAGACCCTGATGCGCCTTCACCCGGCGACCGAGGGCCGCATCTACTTCGACCAGCCCGGGTCGGAGGTCGATGCAATCGAAAAAGGACTCGTCTCCACGGACCCCGCAGTCCACGCGAAGGCCAAGGCCCGTCTCCACGAGGTCGACCTCCTGAGCGTCGGCGGCAAGCAGCTTCTCAAGATGCGGCAGAGGCTCCAGGTCGTCTTCCAGGATCCTACCAATTCCCTCGACCCGCGCATGCTCGTCCGCGACATCGTCGCCGAGCCCCTCGTCGCCCAAAGGCTCATCAGTCCGAAACTCATCCCGGATGCGGTGGTGGAGCTTCTCGGCAAGGTCGGACTCACCCGCGACCACCTGATGCGCTATCCCCACGAGTTCTCGGGCGGCCAGCGCCAGAGAATCGCCGTGGCCCGGGCACTCTCGACCAACCCGCGCTTCATCCTCATGGACGAGCCGACCTCGGCCCTCGATGTCTCAGTCCAGGCCCAGATCCTCAACCTGCTCAAGAAGCTGCAGGAGGAGATGGAGCTCACCTATCTCTTCGTGACCCACCACCTCCTCGTGGTGAAGTACATCTCCAACCGCATCGCCGTGATGTACCTCGGCAAGCTCGTGGAACTCGGGCCCACCGCCGACATCTTCAAGAGCCCGCACCATCCCTATACGCGGGCCCTCCTCTCGGCCATTCCGGTGCCCGATCCCGAGACCAAGCGCGAGAAGATCATCCTCAGCGGCGACGTCCCCAATCCCATCAATCCGCCGAAGGGCTGCCGTTTCCACCCGCGTTGCGCCTTCGCCGTGGAGCGTTGCCGCGTGGAAGAACCCGTTCTCGAGGAAGTCGGCGGGCCGGACCGCATCGTCGCCTGCCATCGCTGGAAGGAGCTCTGAGGCCCGAAGTCCAGCCAGAGGCCGCGTCCGCGAGGGCGCGGCCTTTTTCCTATCCCGATCGGCGCGAAGCGCCACGCGGTGCGCTTATTTGAATATCTTTATGCAAGCCGGTTTCCCAAATTCGATGAATGTGGGAAACGGCTTCCGGAGGTATCCATGAAAAAGCGTCGATTGGGAAAAGGCGGCCCCGAGGTCTCGGCGATCGGCCTGGGCTGCATGGGCATGTCCGAGTTCTACGGCCCCTCGGACGATCTGGCGTCCATAGCGCTCATACGGCGCGCGGTGGATGCGGGCCTGAGCTTCCTCGACACGGCCGACATGTACGGCGTGGGGCACAACGAGATGCTGCTCGCCCAGGCCCTGCGCGACGGCTACCGCGACAAGGTGTTTCTGGCGACCAAGTTCGGCAACATGCGCCGCCTCGACGGCGCCTCGCTCGGCGTCAACGGGAGGCCGGAGTACGTGAAGGCCGCCTGCGACATGAGCCTCAAGCGGCTCGGCGTGGACCACATCGACCTGTACTACCAGCACCGCGTCGACCCGGAGGTGCCGATCGAGGAGACGGTCGGCGCGATGGCCGAGCTCGTCAAGGAGGGCAAGGTGCGCTTCCTCGGCCTCTCCGAAGCGGGAGCGGCGACCATCCGCAAGGCCCATGCCGTGCATCCCATCGCGGCCCTGCAGTCGGAATACTCGCTCTGGACCCGCGATCCCGAGGAGGGCGCCCTCGCCGTCTGCCGGGAGCTCGGCATCGGCTTCGTCGCCTACAGTCCCCTGGGGCGCGGCTTTCTCACCGGGCTGATCCGCGATACGGCCAGGCTCGATCGGCGCGACTTCCGCAAGGTCCATCCGCGCATGAGCGAGGGCAACCTCGAGCGCAACCTCGGCCTCGTGAGCCGGATCGAGGAGATCGCCCGGCGCCGGAAGGTGACCGCGGCCCAGCTCGCCCTCGCCTGGGTCCTCTCGCGGGGCGAGGACGTGGTGCCCATTCCCGGCACGCGCCACGAGCGCTACCTCGACGACAACATAGCCGCCGCCGACCTCGTGCTCGGCCGGGACGAACTGGACGAGCTCGACCGGGCCCTGCCGCCCGGGGCGGCGGCCGGAGCGCGCTACAACGCCGAAGGGATGAAGCGCCTGGGGCTGTAGACCGGGCGCCGACTCGAAGAGCATCGACAAGCGAGCTCCGGCCGTATAGTCTATAGGCATGCTTCACGAAGCATCGAACGACGATACATCCAAGCTCCTTCGTCGGGCCGAGCTCTTCTCCAGCCTCCTCGACGACGATCTGTCGTACGTCGAGGAACGATGCGAAACCTTCGCTCTCGAGGCGGGCGCCCGGCTCTTCTCGCCGGGAGAGAAGGCGCGCCGGTTTTTCATCGTCCGATCGGGGGAGATCGGCGTCTATCGTCCCGAGGAGGGCGGCAAGGAGCGGGAGATCGCGCGCTACATGGCCGGCGATGTCCTGGGCGACTTCGACTTCGCGGTGGGAGCTTCCTTCGACGCCCATGCCCGCGCGCTGACCGAGGCCCGGCTCATAGCCTTTCCGTCCCGCGGCGTCGGCCTCGAAGAGCTCGCGCGGGAGAAGCCCGACACGACGGCCCGCATCCTGCTGCGCTCGCTTTCGATGATTTCCTCCCGGCTGCGCTCGACGCAGCGGCTCATCTCCGAGAACGCTCCCTGGGTGCGCGAGCTGCGCCGCCAGGTCTACACCGATCCCGGCACGGGACTCTGGTCGCGCGCCTTTCTCGACGAGGAAATCCCCCGGATGATCGAGCCGCCCACCGCGATCGTGCTCGTCAAGCCCGACCGCTTCAAGGAATTGAACGACGCCCACGGCCACGGAGCGGGCGACGAAGCCATGGAACTCGTGGCCGGCCTCCTCGCCGCCGAGACCGAGCGGCACGGCAAGGGCTGGGCCCTGCGCCTGCGCAGCAACGAGACGGCTCTCGTGCTGCCGCGCAGCTCCTTCGACGAGGCCGCCTCGGCGGCGCGCCGCCTCGCGGCGGGCATCGGCGGCCTCGAGCCGCCCTCGGCCGCGGGCTCCGGATTCCGCTTCACGGCGAGCGCGGCCGTGGCTCTCTGGCCCGACAACTGCCCCGAATGGAAGCGGCTCGTCGAAGACGCCTACGGCGTGCTCACCAAGGCCTGGCGCGACGGCGGCAACCGGATCTACCGCGTCAGGCGGCGCGACCAGGAGCCGCGGCCATGAGCTACGTGACCGATTTCCTCGAGAAGCTCCCGCTCTGCTCGGGCATGAGCGGCCTCGAACTCAATGCCCTCTCGGCCTTCCTCGAAGCGCGCCGGATTCCCGCGGGGCAGATCGTCTTCCGGGAGGGCGAGACCGGACAGGAGCTGTTCGTAGTCCGCTCGGGCAGGATCGGCTCCTACGTCTCGCAGCCGGACGGCACCAAGCGCGAGATCTACGAGCACGTTCCGGGCAGCCTCTTCGGCGAGATGGCGGTCATCGAGGGCGAGCCCCGCTCGGCCACCTGCTACGCCAAGGAGGACGCCGAGCTCTTCGTCCTCGACGCCATCGATTTCTACCGGCTCGTATGGGAGCACCCCATCATCGGGGTCAAGCTGCTCTCGTCGATGGCCCGCGTCATGGTGTCCTGGCTCGACGAAGCCTCGGGCTTCCTCGGCGGCCTGGTGCGCTGGGGCGAGACCGCGCGCCGCCGGGCCATAGCCGACGACCTGTCCGGCCTCTTCAACCGGCGCTTCCTGGAAGAGACGATCCGCCTGCGCTTCTCGCGCGGCTCGGGAGGCTCGCGGCGCTGCGCCCTCATCATGCTCGACATCGACCGCTTCCGCGTGATCAACGCCGTCTACGGTCCGCAGGCGGGCGATGCCGTCATCTCCAGCGCGGCCACCGCCTTCGGCGCGCTGCTCGAAGAGGGCGAGATCGCGGCCCGGCTCTCGGGCGACGAGTTCGCCTTCTTCCTGCCCGCGGGGGGAGAGGAGCGGGCCCTGGCGCTCGCCGAGCGGATCCGGAGCGAGGCCGAGTCTCTCTGGATCGAGTTTCGCACCTCGCGCGAGAAGCCGCCCGAGCGCGTCGCGATCACCGTCAGCCTGGGCGTCGCCTGGAGCCCCGAGATCGCGGCCACGCCCGACGAGCTCCTGGGCGCGGCCGACCGCGCCCTCTTCCGGGCCAAGGAAGAGGGGCGGAACAGAGTCTGCCGGGCCTAGCCCGCGGGGTCCGATCGGGCACTCCGGATCGGGCGGCTGGCTAGGCCAGCGAGTCCAGGTCGTAGGGCGTCGCCTGATAGACCGCGTAGTTGAGCCAGTTGGCGTACAGAAGATGCGCGTGCGAGCGCCAGGTCATGAGGGGCGGGCGGCTCGGATCGTCGCCGGGGAAGTAGTTGGCTGGCACCGCGATGGGCAGGCCCCTGGCGACGTCGCGGTCGTACTCGGCCTTGAGCGTCAGCCGGTCGTATTCCGGATGCCCGGTCACGAAGACCATGCGGCGGTCCTCGGTCGCCGCGATGTAGACCCCCGCTTCGTCCGAGACGCAAAGGAGCCTGAGCCCGGGCGTGTCCAGGATGTCCTCGACCCGCACCTCGGTGTGGCGCGAGTGCGGAGCGAGGAAGACCTCGTCGAAGCCGCGCAACAAGGGTTCCGATAGATCGAGGGCGCGATGATGGTACAGCCCGAACATCTTCGCCGGAAGGGGCCGTTTCCTTATTCCGAAATGGCGGTAGAGCCCGGCCTGCGCGCCCCAGCAGATGTGGAGGGTCGACCAGACATGGGTCCGGCTCCAGTCCATGAGCCGCACGAGCTCGGACCAGTAGTCGACCTCCTCGAAGTCCAGGGTCTCGACGGGCGCGCCCGTGATCACGAGGCCGTCGAAGCGCTCGTGCAGGATGCTCTCGAGCGGCTCGTAGAAGGCGTCGAGGTGCTCCGAGGGCGTGTTCCTGGATTCGTGGCTCTCCATGCGCACGAAACTGATGTCCACCTGGAGCGGCGTGTTGCCTAGGAGACGCAGGAGCTGCGTCTCGGTGACGATCTTGGTCGGCATCAGGTTGAGGACGGCTATCTTGAGCGGACGGATGTCCTGGTGCACCGCGCGGTCCGCGGTCATGACGAAAATGTTCTCCTCGGCCAGGACCCGCCTCGCGGGCAGGTCGTCCGGAATCCTCACGGGCATCTGGGCTCACCTCCTGGATGTTTCAAGAATGCGGCAGTCGGCGACGGCTCCCGTCGTCATTTCGCGCGGACTCGCCGGGGTTTCGCGCCCGTACGCTCCGCG
>Ga0307377_10001762_pt1 | contig 26575 bp, 42 predicted proteins | sample TR3MG_FD_202535 | JGI IMG/M metagenome (GOLD analysis project Ga0307377, IMG submission 202535) | Soil microbial communities from Risofladan, Vaasa, Finland - TR-3 | ecosystem: Environmental > Terrestrial > Soil > Coastal area > Acid sulfate soil | place: Finland: Risofladan, Vaasa | collected... | reverse complement strand
TCAACGTCCTTACCTCAGTGACAGGCAACCTCAAGCGTAAGGTCCATCTCTCAGGTGCCGTTAGCGCCTCATCGACGGTCTCTGGAGACGTTAAAGCGAAGAGGGGACTCAAGGGTGCCATCAACGCAGCCGCGACTGTAGCGGGCGCCCTGTCGCTCACAATGTCGATGGCTGGATCTGTCAATGCGACCTCGAGCGTCTCCGGCGACCTGAAGGCTACATACCAACTTCAGGGGTCGATCTCTGCCCAGTCAACGGTTGCCGGGGACCTCATCCGCATCGGCCCGACGTGGTCTCTCGAAGGTCACATCGAAGAGCAGTCGGATGTCTTCGCCGACTCCATGTACCCGGTCCCGCAGTGGACCCTCGTCAAACAGTGGACAGGCAGGTCCTACGGCGACTCGATGGGGTACGACGCAGACCGCCAGTTCTTGGCGATGGGGTGGACGCCGAATGAAGACGTGACCCTTGCCGGGATCCAGGTCTGGTTGTCACAGGAGGACAAGCTTCCACCGTTCACTGCCATAAGTGGAGGGATCTGGCTCGACGACGGGGCCGGGAAACCAGATCCTTGGAACGAAGTCCTGTTCTCTACGATGACCGAGCGTCGAGCGGACAAGATTGCAGACGGCACGCAGAACACTGGCGGTGGTCTCTACACGTTTGAGTTTGGTCTTTACGATCCGGCGAAACCTCGCGTCGAAGCTGGCAAGAAATATTTCATCATTCTCTACCCTCAATTCGGAGGCACCAGTCCAGAAAACGCAATCTGGTGGCAGGGTGATGGTTCCTTCGACCGGCGCAATGAGCGATGGCACGGAGACGATACCGGAGAGGTTTGGTCACGCACATTCGGCGGCACGAGATTTATCAAGATCTTTGCCGCGCCGAATCAGGTCCACTCGCTCGAAGGTCATGTCGCCGCGACATCGACCCTGAGCGGCGAGCTCCTCAAGAACAACATCTACTACGTCAGGGCAGACGGAACGGCGACCACGAAGGAGGGCGCGACGAGTCCGAACTCTGCCTCGACTTCGATGAGTCCGACTGTCTGGGCGAGCGAGACCTTCGAACCTGGGGACACGATCGTTTGGTCTGCGAAGGGCGGATCCTACGAACAGGTCAGCGTAGCCAACGCATCGTCTGGAACTCCTGATCACCCGATCGTCATGCGTGGCGAGTTCGGCGGAACCGGACGCCCGTGGATCTCCGGCGGCATCCAAGTCACAGGGGGATGGACGAAAGACGGAGCCGCGGACAGGTGGTATACGCCGCTCGTCGCTTCTCCGAAGACCCGGAACCTCGTCGCCGACGGCGTCGATCTCGGAGTGGAGGCACCGACTCCCTCCGAGGTCGATCAACCTGGAGAGTGGTATCACAGCGAGTTCGACGATCTGCTTTACATGGGCGGCGCTTCCGCACCGTCCTCTCAGTTCTCAGAGATCTGGGTCCAGAAGAACGACGGCATCATCCTCGCCGTCGCCGGGAACAACTGGGTCGTCGAGGACCTCTTCATCACTCTCGGGTACAGGAGTGACGGTTACACCTCAACGCCGTGCGGGTTCGATGCATCCTACCGTTCGAACATCACCGTCCGCGGGGTCGGTGGCGTCGGCCATTACGGTCTCGCTGTCTCCCTGAAGAATGTCTTCAACCTCTTCGCCGACGAACTCGATTTCAGCGGGTGTATCGGCGGCATCGATATCTCTGGTTCGTCGAGGTACTACAAGAACATCCTCCAGAGATCGAGTTTCCTCGACTGCTACGCGGTAGCGGTGAAGGTCGATGGCGTATACGCCACGAACATCTACAGGGTCGAGACCTCAGCGTTCGAGAGGAATTTCCTGCTCTCGAACGTTTCCGAAATGCTCATCGAGCAGTGCAAGATGGGTCCGATCAGTTGGGACACGAGTCCTGATGCTCTTCTCTCTGGCGTCAACATCACGGGCAATGTGACGACCACCGTCATCAGGAATTGCCAGATCGACGGCGGCACGAATTACGGAATCCTCGCAGGTATCGCGATCCTCGATCCTGATTCCGACGTCGATGTCTCGTTCGTCCACAACCAAGTTCTCAATGCGAATTACGGATTGCTCTACGTCTTCGAATCCACGGACTCGATCGTTGTCGATCTCTTCGCGCACAACAACACAGTCGTCAACACGATAGGCGGGTTCTACCAGATCACCGGAGGTCTCATCAGGATCTCCATCAAGAACAACATCTTCTTCAACTACCTCACCTCGTGGCTGGATGACCCGCAGGGTGGCTGGGTGGGTTATGGGACTGCGGAGCAACCCACCGCTTTCCTGTCGTTCACTCACAACCATTATCGCGATCCGAGAAAACCGCTGACGTGGTTCTGGAAGGTCAGCGGGATCAACTTCGGTGCGTGGTGCGTCGCGACTGGAGAGACCAATTCGTTCGAGCAGAACCCGCAACTCAAGAACCCTTCCGCTGGGCAGTACTGGCTCGCCTCCGGGTCCCCAGCCGCAGGTACCGGTGATGGAGACATCTACAAGCAGGAGACGGTCGGTTCTCTCCTGAGTACCGCACTCGTGCCTGGATTGGTCTGGCCGGTCGTTCAGGTCGCCGATCAGAACGACTACGAGTCGCCATCGTGGAACCGCGGCGCGTACCTACCTGAAGGGGCGGACGGAACGCTCCGGCTCCAGGGTGCCATCGATGCCATCTCCGGTCTGAACGGAAATCTGGAGATCGTACCGAACCAGCTTGAGGGGCATGTCGCGGCCCAATCGTCGTTGTACGGGAACCTCAGACTTCTGCAAGGCGGGGCGGCACTCCCCCTGAGCGGATCCATCGGCGCAAAGTCGAACGTCTCTGGAGATCTGTTCGCCCCGACAAAGTGGTCCCTCGAAGGTCACGTTACTGCGAAGTCATATCTCGATGGTGATCTCTACACGCCGACGCGGCACTATCTTGCCGGTGCGATCTCAGCGCAGTCGTCGCTCTCTGGATTGCTTGAGCAGAAATACCTCCACCACCTTTCCGGCGCGATCGAAGCGCAGTCCGCTCTCTCCGCTGACCTCATGGCGATTCGCCAGCTTGAAGGATCGATTGACGCGCAGTCGTCAGTCTCCGGCGACCTCACGATGGTCGAGGCATTGTGGGACCTCGAAGGTCATATCGCGGCGCAGTCGGCACTGTCAGGAGATCTGCACGTCCACTCCCCGCTCGAAGGACACATCGCGGCGCAGTCGTCGATCTCCGGCGATCTCTCCGTGCGCCATTCGCTTGCCGGTGCCATCGCGGCTCAGGCGACAGTCTCCGGCGAATTGGTTTCCACGAGGAAGCTCGAAGGTCACATCGCGGCTCAGTCCACTGTGTCAGGTGCGCTCGGGAGGATCCATCCTCTCGCTGGCGCGATCAACGCGCAGTCCACGGTCTCTGGCGACCTCACTCAGATCGACGCGGTCTGGGAACTCGAAGGTCACGTCGCGGCGAAGACGACGCTCGCAGGAAATCTGATAGTCGGGCAGACGCTGGCGATCGACGATGCTGATCACGGTCACACCGCAGAGGGTGCGAAGGAAATCAATGGGTCTGTCGTTGGACTCAACGGGACCTATTACTACGACCTCAAGCCCGGTGGTCAGCTTCTCGAGTTCTCATTCGACGCGATCTTTGGCTATCAAGTAACGGTTGGCGTGGCGAGGAACATCGTCCCGATTTCGACCCAGTACCTCACGATCAGACAGAACTCCACGAAGGATCTGATCATCACCGATGAGGACCCTGGTGACCTGTACGTCAGCACCAACTTCTTCACATGGGGTCAGCATTATATCTTCCACGTAATCCTCTATGAGGATTCGACGCTCTCTGTCTACGTGAACGGGTCCCACAAATGGACAGGCTCTGTGAAGCCTGCGCTCCTGACGTTCGAGCATGGGACAGGAAACGCGAGTACTCCGAATAATTTCGAGTTGATTTCGTGGAACTACCCGACGCTCGACCTTCTCCAGCATCACTTCATCTCAATCGATGAGGCACTCCACGGTCATGCCGCAGATGTCCCCCTGCTTGTCGAGAACATCGACCTCGTCATCGACGATGCGCTCCACGGGCATACGGCAGATGAGCCGACGATTGCCGTCACGCACCACCTCGAAATCGACGACGGATTCCACGTCCAGTTCGTCGATAATCTTGATCTTGTCGAGGGGATCACCCTCTCGATCGACGATGCGGCCCATGGGCATTCTGCTGACGGACTGGACCTCGATCAGGCTCACGTCCTCGCGATCAACGACGCCGCGCACTACCACCTCGCAGAGCCGCTTGCGCTCGGCGGGACCGGGTATCTTGGGATCAACTCTGCGCTCCACGGACACACCGCAGACAACATCGGCCTGACCCAGGCTCACGATCTCGTTATCGATGACGCCGACCACGGCCACCAAGCGGATGCCCTCACGATCTCGGTGCATTCCTTCTTGGAAATCGATGACGCTGACCACGGGCATTCAGCAGATAGTCTGGCACTCTCCCAGGACCATGCACTCGGGATTGATGATGCTCTCCACGGACACGCTGCCGATGAGCCGACGCTCGCTGTCACCAGTTTCCTGGCGATCGATGACACGGTTCACGGACATGCGAGCGACAACCTCGACCTGATCGAAAACATCGATCTCGTGATCGATGGTGCGCTGCACGGCCATGCTGCCGATGGGCTTGCTCTTGTCGCCCACCACATGCTGGAAATCGACAGCGCACTCCACGGACACGCCGCTGACAATCTTGACCTGACCCAGGGGATCACCCTGGTAATCGATGGTGCCACCCATGCACACGACGCCGATGGACTGACCCTCGAAGAGAAATCCCTGCTGACGATTCAGGATGCCTTCCACCTGCATCTCGCGGACGAGGTCCCTCTTGTTGGGAACATTCCATTGGTCGTGGACAACGCTGTGCATTCGCACACTGCCGATGCTATCGCTCTCCAGCAGACGCATGTGCTTGAGATCGACGATTGTCTGCATCTCCACCGTGCAGATAATCTTCCGATCTCTACGGTTGGCATCCTCGGCATCGCTTCAGCGAAACACGGCCACACCGCTGATGCTGTGACACTGGGTCAGGCCCACTCTCTTTCAATCGCTGATGCGACGCACGGTCATGCCTCGGATGAGCCGACGCTGGCTGAGAAGAGCTACCTCCAGATCGACAGCGCGGCTCATAGTCACGCTGCTGATCCTGTAGATCTCCAGCAGACCCATGTCCTGGCTATCGATGACTCTCTGCACTCACACTCAGCCGACCCGTGCAATCTGACTCCGACACCGGTCTTGGTCATCGCAGACACATACCACATGCACTGGGCAGATGTTGCCAAACTTACGCAAGAACACTCGCTCGTCATCAACGACGCGACGCATGGAGTGACCTCCGACAATCTCGAGATCAGCCAGGTCCACACGTTGGTGATCGACGACTGCCTCCACGGAGTCACGTCGCCTCAGATCGATATCGGGCAGCAGCACCTTCTCACCATCGAGGATACGGCCCACGGCCATGCCGCTGATGAGTTGACCCTCGCCGAGAAGTCTTACCTCGTCATCGACGATGCGACCCATGCCGTAACCTCTGACGAGGTTGGCGTAATTGTCCGCTTCGCCCTTGAAATCGATGACGCTGACCATGCTCACGCTGCGGATGAATTGACCTTCAACCAGCAGCACATTCTGGAAATCGACGACTGCGACCATTCACATACGGCAGACAACGTGGAGCTCGTCACTCCGTGGTACCAAACACAGCGGGCCTCTGCCATCGCTGGTGAGGCTTGCACCGTCGCCGTCGTTGACGACGACTTCATCACTGCTACCCTCTATGGAGATTGCATTGATATTCAGATCGATCCAAGCGGGGAGGACTGCACATGATCAGCACGAAGTACATCGTTCGCCGTAACGGCGACACGAAGAGAATCCGCGTCTGCGTGAAAGGCATCGTGAATGTTCCAGACATCACTGGCGCGACCTTCAAGTTCACCGTCAATCAGCACCCTTATCCGTTCGGTGCAGATGCACAGGTATTCCAGGTCGTCGGAGATATCATCGATGGACCGAACGGTATCGTTGAATTTCCCATCAAGGACGGCAACGAATTCATCGCCGGGTTCTACTATTTCGATGTCGAGATGGTTGATCCGGCGGGAACTGTGGATACGATCCTATTCGGGTGGTATCACGTAAAACAGGACATCACCAAAGACGTTGCGTCGCTGGTGATCGATGACACGGCTCATGGCGTTAGTTCTACCGAGCTTCCAGAAATCACGCCGACGTAGGAGAAATCGGCAGCGGAGGCCCAATGGGTTTCCTGGTGGTCCTCGCCTTTGCAGTCGGCGTCATCGTTGGCGTCGGATGGGTCTTTCACAAAGCAATGAAGGAACTCGATAAATAGGAGAAATCATGGCCGAAGAAACAGAGACCCCGAAACAGGTAGTCGCAACTGCCGCAGAGAATCTTCGCAACTCGTCAAGGAAATGGCGTCTGGCAGTTGCCTCCCTCTCGCTGGCGACTCTTGCTGGCATCTTCATCGTGGCAGTCATTTGCGTCTTCCTGTGGAAGGGGTTCCTCACCGAGGAGGCATGGCTGAAGGGCTGCATGGGGGTGCTGTACTGGTGGCTATTCACGGACGGTGTAGTGCTGTCCGCGTATGGAGTCGTCAACGTGGTTGAAAAGTGGGCGCCGAAAAGTGGTTGACACTTGGTGGTGTGAGGCGAATACGTTGGTCCTCATCGTGTGCATCTTCGCGCTCGTTGTTCTTGTCGGTGTCATGATCCTAGACATAAGAAGGGGTGGAGACGAATGATCCAGTTGCCATATAAGTTGCTCGCTGGGATCGTCGGCGGGTTCCTCGTTCTGGTTGGGTGGTTGCTCACATGGCAATCCCTCCAGACAGCGAACGCGAAGATCGATGCCTACAAGATCAACGAGATTCGATTCATGGAGACGATCGCATCGTGTCAGGGGAACCGTGAGGCACTCGAAGAGAAGCTCGACTTGGTCGCCGCTGACATTTCAATCGTAGCCGCGTCGAAAGAAAGACTCCAGGGCGCGGTCGATGACGTTGGGCTTCGAGCAAGGGAAATCGCAGCGGCCCGAGGGGAACTCAAGAGGTTGGAGGCAGAGCATAGCGACCTCGTCAACAGGGCAGTCCCACTCGATGCGTGTCAGACATATGAAATGGTTTTGGTGGCGCTGGCGGGAGGATCACATGTCCAATAAAAAAAACGTGCTGGTACTCGCTTTACTAGGCACACTCCTTCTCTTGGGTGCGTGTGCATCAACCCGTCAGTGTCCACCGAATGAGCCGATCATCAAGTTCAAAGAGGTCCCTCGTCCGTATCCTGTTCTGATCCAGCTTCCGACGCTAGAGCCTCTGGTCTTGCCTGACTACCCGATGCATCCGGGCCACGATGCCGATGAGGCCGAGTTGAAACACTGGGCGCTGGAGACCGAGCGGGTGGACAAGGAGCGCGACGCTCTCAAGGACGCGAGGATCAAGGCACTGGAAGAAACGATCTCTACTCACAATAGATTCATCGTTGAACCAGTCGTCCCTGAACCACCCGGCTGAGTGTCAGCAGAATCGACCGAGTGAGTCGCGGGGCTGGACGATCGCAGCCATCCGGTTGGATGCTCGAAACGTCTCCTGACGGATGAACGTCGCGCCGTCAGGCGTGGGTTTTGGATCCATCTCCTGGGCCGCTCGAACCGCCGCGTCGAGGAAGTTCTTCCACCTCTTGCAGGGTTCGTGATAGATCCGTTGTTTCCTTGGCCCCGTGTCTTCTAGCTCATGACCGCAGACTTGGCATTTCATTGGCCGATTTTAGGCCACTAGCGCCTACAAAACAAGCCCCGGAGACTTCCGAATACCAGAAGATCTCCGGGGCCACGGGCGGGTTGTCGGGGCGTTATGAGCCGAATGACGCCATGTACTCTGCGCAGAGGATTTCGATGATCTGGCCGAGGCGCAGGTGGGGGTCCTCGATCAGGCCTCTACCGTCTTCGTCGAGTCGTTGGGCGATGTGCTGTTCGGTCGCTTTGAGGTTCTCTTGAACACCAGGTGGCAAAAGCCCGATGACCTTCTGGAATCCCTCAACGCTCTCCACGCACGTCGATGAAAACGAGCGGGCAAGGATCATCAGAGCATCCTCGTTGCGCGTCACCTCGTACCCCTCTCGTAGATTCTTCAGATGGGTCATCCACTCGATGAGTTGCCTCTCGTGGAATCGCAGCGTGAACGTGAACGGCGTGTCGAGCTTCGGATGAGAAGCGCCTCCATCGCCACCTTCATGAGACGAGGAGGATGTCCCATATGGTTCAGGCAGGTCAGGAGGCTGATCCATAAATAGCGTTGGGTCAGTCAAGATCTTCATCTCTTCGGCGCTGAATGGCGAAGTGAAAACGAGGTCCTTCTCGCCGAATGAATCAACGAGTCCAACGAGGAGCTCGGACAGAGCCTGTGGGTTGCTGGCGAACCTCGTCTCGTTCAGTTCGATGGCGATCCGCTGCGCTTGCATGGTCGTGATCGGGCCGAGGTCCAAGACGGTTGCATGGGTCCACCCAAGGGCGACCATCGCGTCGTACCGGTGGTTCCCATTGACGACCTCGAACGATTCGTCATCCATCTGCCGGACGACGATATTCTCGAGTTGACCATTCCGCTCCATGTTCGCCCGGAGTTTCTCCGCGAGCTTTGGATCGTCGGTCTTGTAGTTCCACGGTGCCTTGCGGAGGGCATCGATCGGAAGCACGGTCATCTCGAAGAGTTTCACTTCTTCAGACCTTCCACGTAGATTTCCCATCCGGCGGCTCGGCGCATACACCCCGTGCAATTTCCGCAGCCGTATCCCCAACTGAAGAGCGTCTCTGTGTCTCCGGCAAGGCAAGATGTGGTGTGGTAACCAACCTCCACCAGGTGGTCGTTCATCCGCGCAAGATCGAAGACATCGGACTTGCTCATCGACATAAATGGAAACTCGAAGGCGATGCTCTTCAGACCGGCAAGCCTCGCAACCCCTCCGACAAAAAGGTAGAGGTCATCGACGAGCATGTCGAGTTCTTCGGAGAGATACCCGACGATGATATTTTCGCACCCTCGCTGCTTGGCCTTGAACGCCGCCGTCAAGAGCATGGTCCCGCGCAGCATCTGATAGTCGTCCCGAGGTTGGTCTTCGTCTGGGAGATCCAGGGCATCGAGGTCAAATGCTGGGCTATTGTGAAAGTGCCATACCGAGAAAGGGATCCCTGCCCTGAGCGCCATCGCCTTGGCGAATGTTGCCTCTCTCCCGATTTCAGTCGCAACATCGAAGATCAAGGCCTCTCTGATAAACCGACGCTTCTTCTGCATATGAAGCGCCAGCACGGCGGAATTCATCCCTCCTGAGAGCAGCATCACCGAGGATTTATTCGGCATCGAGTCCCTCCAGTATGATGACGCGCCAGGGCGGGAAGCATTCTTCAGGATAGTCTTCATGCGATGTGACTAGCACCCACCCGGCGTCGAGCAGTTTGATTTCCTTCACGCAGAACTGATTTGGTTTCTGGTCTTCTGTTCTCTCGAACCGAGTTGTGACTCTGAAGACGAAGTACTCTGATTCTGGAAATTCAGGGTTCGCTGCGATCATCCTAGTGAATTTCACTTGACCCACCTGACTTCATATTATGGAGCTCAAGGACAGCATCGAGGAGTTTGTCTGATGCTTCGACGACGCCATCCATGTTGTCATCGGCCTTGCCCTCGGAGATCAGATTCTCGGCAGCTTTGACGACTTTATCCATCTTCTGATACCTGATCAAATCCAGCCCGCAGTGTGTGCAGATCATCTGCGCCTCCAAGGATTCTTGGAGATGGAGCGGCGCTTCTTGTCCTGCCGGATGCTGTAGTGCATCCAGCCGCCGACCCCGGCAAAGAGCAGCGAGATGATCGCGAACATCACCAACATGTAGTCGCGCCCCTGCTCGACATACGCCGACAAGATGACCCCTCCGAGGAACATGACGAACGCGCAGCCGAGCGCGACGTTCGCGCACCAGGTTGAATCGTCGTTATACATTTTCCTGCTCCTTGAATTCGGCGAGCAGTTTCTTGGCGGCTGCGAGTTGCTCGTCTTTCGCCTCCACTGCTCTCTTGAGCAGTTTCAGTTTCTCCGCGACTGCCTCCTCGCGAGTCGGGAAGTAAGCCTCGTAGGATGAGTCCTTGTTGCAGAACTTTCGGTTCCAGTTCATGGTCCCAGGATCTGTATCTGCGATGTAGAGCCTCGACTCGGTCACCCTCTCGACTTCGACTTCTCGGATTTTGATGTCGTAGTTTGCTTTCGTGATTCCGTACCAGACGATTTTCTTCTTTGCCATTTTCGCTCTCCATTCACAAGGTGTTCTGGCAATGCCACCAACTCAGTGATCTCCCGCAGGACAAATTGCCGGAGTTCGAGTAGGCGGCGGTCAATCTCTTCCATCAGTCGAAGTTCGTTTCGATGTCCCAATCGGCCATAAGACCATCACCCACGTTGACTACCCTCTCAAAGTTCACCTCTGCGATATATCCCTTCGGAAGCACCTTCGTGCTGCCGAGCCTGAGTGCAACGATCGGGCCGAATGATCTCGTCATCGTTCCGCAATCAATGGTGATGTGATTCTTCCACTTCAGTTCCCCGATCTTCGCGAAGGTGGCATCTCCGACCTCGTATCCGTTCGTGGTCCTGTACATCGCCTTGACCGGCATCTCGTTCCCTTCGTAGTCGATCAGGTCAACGTCGCACGGGAACCAATCCTCCCGCTTCTCTGCCTCCTTGATGAGGTCGTCCTGACTTGCGATCACCGGCCTCGGTGGGCTGATGAGTGCAACTGGCGCGGCGACGATCGCAGCCAGCGTTCCCAGGAATCCTCTACGGGTTGGCTTCATCATCTGCTTCCTCCGTCGTCAGGGTCTCAATGAAGTCTTTTGCTCTGCGATGGGCGTCGGCATTCGGGCAGGTCACGAAGTGGCTTTCCCATGACTGGACGAACCTCGCCCGATCCTTATTGGGGTGGACGACCAGGACCATGCTCTTTGGGTGGGCATCGACCGGCATCTTCTTGCCGCTCTCGTCCATCGTCACCCAGAAGATCTCGGCGTTGCATGACTTGCACCGCGACATCAGCCGAGGATTCCGACTGCCGACTCTTCGGACAGAGTCAACCTGAGCCACGCCTCGATCAGAGCGCATGTGCGGAGAGACGCCATCGGGTCCGGCACGGCGAAGAGTGCGAACATCGGTTGCTCATCACCTTTGACGCGGACGATGTACTGACGAGTCGGTTGCTCAATTTCCGCGAACGTCTCGTAGGGCTGGAGGGAAACCGGGTTCGGCATCTCCTCCATGCCACTGAGTTCGACCCCTCGAGCGGTGCTGACCTTCTGGGTGATGCCGTCATCGACGAGCGTCGAACTCTTCCCGCCCCTGATGTTGCCAGTGATCTTCAACAGCTTTTTCTTATCACCTTTGTCGGCGAAGTGCGCCTGAATGGAGGTCACGAAGTCATCCTGCGAGTGCCAAGTCGCGCACTTGAATTCGCTGTCGATTCTCGCCGTCGCATAGGCGAAGCAGTCCCGCAGCATGTCCTTGCGGAGGGTCCCGAGGAACTCTACCTTCGTCGGAGATATCACATGGACGATCGTCCCTCCGGCGCGGTTGTCTTCGATGCGGTCAACGAATGCGGCGAACGCTGTCAGGGTCCCGAGGTGGATCGGGTCTGCCTGAGGATCGGTGACCTCGGTGTACCCACCCTTTCGGAACACCCTGTCATCCTTGACCTCGATCGTGTCCGGGTTGTTGAGTTCGAGCAGACGGTCGATTGCTTCCTTGATCATTTCGCTCCCCCTTTGATGTCAACGACGGAAGCTCCCTCGCCTTGCTCTTCATCGAAGAGCTTCCTCTGGTGCGGATTGTGTTCCAGCGCGATGACTCCGTCACGGGTGTGGGAAATCCACGCGATGGACGCTACGGTGGACCTCGGCGCGAAGGTCGCCTTCACGTCGATGCCAAGGCCCATCATCTCCCGCTCTGCATCCGGCGAGAGCGTGATGGTCAGGGTCACCTTGCGCTTGGTCTCGGCGTCCGTGTTCGGATCGACGATGTTCTCCAGCAGTTGCTGGATCGCCTCATCGACCAGTTCGAGCGCAGCACCGTTTTTAAGAGTCGCTAGGCTCAACCTTGGTTCCGTCATCCTTTACCTCCTCCCCTTTCTGGTTCGTCTTCTTGATGCGCGAGTGCGCCTCGTGTCGGGTCGAGTGGATGTCCAACTGGACTGCCCTGTTGGCGGGCTTCGCGGGATCACCGCGCTCTATCATTTCCTTCACCTTATCCATGATCTTCCTCCAAATCGGGACCTCAAGTAGGTCCAGTCTGTCGTTGATTTCGCGGATCTGCACCGCAAATCCAGTCTCCAGTTCATCGACGTGTTCGATTATCAGGTCAACCTGTTCGACCAGTTCCTCGCGGATCTTGCCGACGAGCTTGCCCATCTCTTCGAGCTTCTCAGCCAGCGTCTGCGTCCTCGCAGCGTTCCGATTGATCGCCGCAGTCCTGTTCGCAGTCTTGATGTTATGACCCACCGTTCCCCCCTCCTCTCGCCCACGCTGGGAGCATGAACGTCACGTAGGTTTTGTCGTTCTTCGTGTGGAATTGATACTTCACGTTCTCGGGCTTGTTCGATCCCTCGACCTTGAATCTCCTGCCGGAGAACCTGACTCTCACCGATCCGTCGTGACCGTGTCCGATCGTCTTCTGCTGATCTCCGGCAGAGATCCGCAGCCACCCCTCGTCGGCGAGCGTCCCGACCTCAAGGTGGATCCGATCTCCAGGTCGGATTCTGATCGTTCTCACGACAGACGCCGACAGGTGGATGATCATCTGCGCGTAGATCGCTGGCTTGCTCCGGCGGGTCGATCCGACTTTCACGCACGGAGGACCCTCTCCGATCTCACCCTTGTTTACTGAGGACCAGGACATTTCACCCCCAGAACCTCGAAGACGTGCCAGACGAGTTCTTCATCGAAGACGGTACAGAGGTATTGGACGACCTGCTCGTCTTCGCGATCGTAGGTAGCTCCGGTTGGCAAAACCATAAATGTCTTCGTGACCAGCGGACGATCAGCGTCGCAAAGCGCCCACAGTGCGATCGTATTCTTTCCAGGCTGAACCCGTCCAGCTACGACCTGATGCAATGCTGGCATCTCAACGGTGCAGTCATACCTTCCGCTGATTTCAAACTTCCAGACGACCCTCATTTTGACTCACTTTCTGCCCTATATTCTACACCAGATTCATCTCGCGGAGCAACACCCGTCTGGACACTGAATACCTGAATGCATTTTGGGCATCTCGCCGCTGGTCCGAGGTGGTTGAAGTACCTCCTCCCTCGGGTCACGACCCACCCGCAAAGAGGACACTCGACAAGAATCGCGCTTCCGTTCACGGGGGTGATCTTCGCAGCCTTCATGGCGTGGAGCTCGACCACCGGGAAGTCGCCCCAGTCTCGAAGCCATCCTCGAAGATCGCATCGCAGTCTGAGTAATTCCGCTCGGTGTCGCCGCAGGACTTGATCAACTCACCGCTCACTCCATCCCACCACTCAAACCCAATCGGATACCCCTCGACTTGGGATGGCTTGAGTTCTTGCTGACCAGTCGGGACGACGATGGTCCCTGATGTGTGGGTCCAACGCTTGCACTTGACCGGCCACTCGTGCGCCCAGATCCCGACGAGGAACACCTTGCCGGGTCCCGTCACATGCAGAGTGCATGGAGGTCCAGGCTCTGGCGTCGGGGTTGCCGTCGGAGTTGGCGTGGGTGTCCGGGTCGGCGTGACCGTCGGAGTCGGGGTGGCGATCGGTCGTCCACAAGCCTCCCAACACGCGACGCAGTATGTGAAGTTGACCGAGCATCCGATGCTGTCCTGCGGAGGACACGCAGCGCACGGGTCCGGCGTCGGGGTTCTCGTCGGTGTCTTGGTGCGCGTTGGTGTTTTCGTCGCGGTCTGGATTGCCGTTGGTATTACCGTCGGCGTCGGCGTCCATGTCGGGCCGGGAATCGCAGTCCCACTTGGGGTTCTCGGAGGCGGCATCGTTGGCGTTTGGCAGAATCCCTCGCTGACGGACAGGAGGAGGAGAATCACGAGGACAACCAGAATCCACAATAGTCTCCGAACCCGTTGCTCCGTCATTTCTCTGCCTCCTGCACTTTCTTCAGTAGCCTTCTCAGGTAGCTCCGGCGATTGATCTCTGACATCTTCTTCCGCTGGCGTTCTTTCCCGCACTCCGGGCAGCGCGTCTGGTGGCTACTCGTCTTCGCCAGCACTCTGCGGCAGTCCACGCAGACGATCGGCAAGAGTCCAAACGGTATCTTACGCTTTCCGCTCTTTGACATATCGACCAATGATGATCGCCTGAATGATCGCCCAGATTGCGGTATTCATGTTGTCCAGTGCCTTGTCCAGAAACCGGTCCCATCTCGATGGTGCTGCTGGCGCGATGGTCGCGACATCGCCGCCGGCAACTCCAGGGTCAACGCGATAGCTCATCGTTTCGACGGGCAATGCCGTGCTGAACATCAGCGGGATCCCGAGCAGCACTGCGGTGGTGACTGCCATCAATGTCAGTGTCGCGAGTCCACTCTTCATCTCTTCCTCCAAAAAAGGTGGGGCGCCGGTTGTCGAGTCCAGCCACGATTGTCTGAACCCGGCACCCCACCGTATTTCATTCACTCAGCGCAGCACTTGATGAACCATCCCCACTTCTGCGAGAAGGGATATCTCGCGTCGTAGGCCCATGCCGTCTCCTCGTCAGTCACCACGCACGGGGTCGGGGTCGAAGTCGGCGTAGCGGTCTCAGTAGCAGTCGGCGTTGTCGTCGCCGTGGCGGTCCATGTGGCCGTGGGAGTAGCCGTGTTTGTAGGCGTGCTGGTTGGCGGTCGGGTGCCCGTTGGGGTCACAGTTGCGGTTGGCGTAACCGTCGCGGTAGCCGTCTTTGTAGGCGTCGATGTCGGCGGGCGACGGGTTGGCGTCTGCGTCGGCGGTCTGGTGGACGTAGGTGTCATGGTCGGGGTCGCGGTCGGACATTCGATCACCCCCATGTAGTCGGTCAGCATCGGTTGAACGGTGTAGTCAGGCACTGGAGTGCAGTTGCCGTTAAGGTCACACCTCTGGGTGTAGATCGGGAGCAGGGCGAAGATGCCCTTCAGTCCCCAACAGTCTCGGGCGATGGATTTCTCTCCTCGGTGACGGTATGCGTCATTAACGATCGCCCGTGCGACACAGCCCAGCCCTCGCGTCGGAGAGTCCACCAGATACCAGATCGCGTTCTGGACGTGGTGGCGTTGGACGATCTCCCCACAGTAGTTCTTCGTTCCCACCAGATTTTGACGGACGATCCATTCCACAAGATCCGCGTTTTCCGGGTAATCGACATACTGCCCCCAGTCCGCATCCACGAAAGCGTTGTGCCAGCGCCCCGAATAGACTTCTGCCTGTTCATCCAAGCACCACGCGGAGAACCCGTTCCCGTTGAGGATGCCATCCGACCTAATCTCCAGCCGGTACTCGGCCTTCGGGCCTCCGAGGTACGCCGCGAACTGTGCGTACTTTGGAAGGGCGAAATTCGGGTCGTAGATTGATTTCGCGATCCGGCGCCGGTCGGTCTCGCAATCTCTGGTTCGCTTGACCACGGCATGGGCAGCGAAGTAGCACGGGCAGGTGCATTTCGCGTCGCCGCACTTCTCCGGGCAAATCTCAGATCGCGGGATCGTGAACTGCACCGACTGCGCGTGAAGCCCGTCGTACTTCCTCTGCATCTGTCCGGGGATCGCATACCCCTCCGGCGAGTCGAACCACCCGAAGTGGATCTCGGTGATCCACCAGTCGGTGTCGCTGATCAGATAGGTGACTGTCAGCGCATCGTCCGACCAGGTGAGGTAGACATCTCCAACCTCGGTATTCTGACCGGCGATCAGCGGAAAGTCGCAGTCAGCGCCATAGGTCAGGCTCACGAGACCGGGTCCTGTCGCTGGACTCGCGGTGACCTCTGCCTGAGCAATACATGCCCCCCAACTCATGATCGCCAAGACGATCAGCGCAACTCCGAGCCACTCCCACTTCCACTCCTTCACGCTCTTCATTTTCCTTCTCCTTTTCTCTCTGGTGTTGAAAAAACGATCCTTCCGCAGTCGGGGCATTTCCCGATCCAGATGGCTCCCCTGGCGTATACAGATCTCCTGACTGTGATTATCGGCATGTCTTGGAGTGGCGGGATCTCGCCGCTGCCCAGGAACTGGTTGCCAGCATGATGGCAACTGCACCAGAGGTAGAACTCACCCCCGGTCTTCACTGGACTGTCCTTGAATGGGATCCGCTTCACCCTCTCCGGCTCCCAGCAACAGGCGTCTCGGAGTTCGATGTACAGAGCTTCGTCGGTTGTCAGCATCTCATTCATCGTCGTCTTCATCTCCTGGGAAGAACTCCCACGCGCAGCAAGCAGCAGGAAGATTCACTCTGGTTTTACCGTCTGTGTCCACGACGATCACGCGCCACCCATAGCTCTCGTCCAATCCTTGCCCGCTGTGCCAGAGGATGATGCGACCACACTTCCATTCGTAGTCGTATGCCATGTGCCGTTTTTTGTTGAAGCTTCCTGGGATTTGTTCGTATTCATTGCCAACCCGCCAGTATCCAGTCCCCTCGTTCGTCGGTGATTCCCAAACTGAACGGATCATCCGTGAAACCTCCTCCCGAACTCAGCCAGCAGGAAGGCATCGCCGGTTTCCCTGATCACCTTCATGTTGGGGTAGAGGTGCTGCGCGAGTTCGCAGTTACGTTTCTTCTTGATGGTCTTCGAGGTCCCCCTTGGATCCTGCCTTCCAAGCTTCTTCGTCCATTGCGCTGGGGTGACCTCGATGAACCTCATGCCGGAGGCGATCAACATCCCCCGGAGTTGCCCGAAGACGATCATGAACTTCGCCGCCGTAGCCATGCCATCAGTCGGTCGAGCGAAGACCTTCTCGAGAATGACCTGCGCTTCGAGGCCCGAGTCTTTGGCCGTCTCGGCGAGGACGTGGATCGCCACCCACAATTCGGAATCTGTGAGCTTACTGAACCTGATCACCATTTTGATGTCTGGCGCAACGATCGCACCGGTTGCTCCGGGGTCGGCACCGATGTGGAGAATGGCGCTCATGTCACTCTCAGATCGTTCTGCGCCTCGGGGTATTTGTCGCCCTCGTCGAGCCTGATAGTCGGCGCCCAGGCCCGGTCACCCATCCGTTCCTTCAGGGTCCCGCGCACAGGACCCTCTGGTTTTGCCGCCTTGATGATCCACGCTCGAACCAGGATCTCGACGCTCGGAAGGTCACCTCGGTATTCCTCCAGGGGACACATGAACCAAGTATCGCAGATCGCGCTCCTGCCCTGGTGGATGAAGACCAAGAGCGACAGGTCGCGATGGTGCGTGTCCTGGGCCATGCGGTGGGTACGCTCCATCTTCGCGATCAACACGGCGGCTCGAGCAAGGATCGACTTCCGATTTTTGTGGACGAGATCGAGCCGATTGGATCCACCGTCGGCGTTTCTGATCTCGATCGAATAGACGTATTGGTTGCCACTCATGAGTCCCCCTTTAGTTCTATGCTCTCCGGGTACAGCACGGTCTTCACCACGAAGGTCCTCTTCTTGCCCCAGAAGATCTTGAGCGAGTCCGGTTGATTTAAGCAATCCTTCCCGTCGCTCCAGCTTGTATAGTCCGGCTCGACTCTGACCTCGAACTCCATCTCCTGCTCCAGCCTGTGGGAGAAGTAGAGCTTCTGGAAAGTTGGTCTGAAACACGATCCGATTGCGGTCCTCGCGGAACTCCAGATGATGTCTGGATGGTTTGCTCCTTCCGATTCCCAAGTGTGAGGATCGATCGCGAAATCGACCCCGAAGTCCCCGCTGATTCCAGTGATCATGAACTTGATTCGGTAGTTGCTCATCGTTCCCCCTTTTCTATCGTCTGAAGAATGCGTCTTCCCTCGCGGCGTCGAACGCTAAGTCGTCCTCTGCATAGTCGTACTCGTCCTCCTCGACGCCACACTTGAATTCGGCCAGGACGCAGTTGCCCTGTCGGCAGTGATGTTCGTCGCAGATCGGACACCACCCCTCATCGTCCACCCACTCCTTCAGCTTCACGAGCGTCTCGTGGAACCTTTGTACCTCTGCCCATAACCAGGACGTGTACTCCGTCCAGTTCCTGTCATCTCCGTCCGGTTGCCCGCAGTTCTCGTTGAGGTGGTAGTCGATGTCTGCCGAGAGGCTCGACTCCCCGTTGGCATAGCCGGTTTCGTAGTCACTCATTGGTCACCCTTTATCGCCTGTCGAAACAACCACTGAAAAGCCACGAAACTCTGAGCAACCACCACCGCGTTTCCGCTGCACCGAAGCTGATCGGCGTAGCTCTCGTCCAGAACCACGGGTACCCCATCAACCACGACACAAAGGCCGGGTTCAATCGAGGGACGAAGGTGAGGTCGCTCTTGGATGAATTCGATCCATCTTCCTTCATCGTCGGGTCCAGGTGGGAAGAGGCCCATGTCTCCAAGCTCGGCGTCCCACGACTCGGGCGATCGTGCGCGACCGAACCCTCGTTCTGGCTCGACCCGTAGCGCGTCGCGCTCGGCGTCGGGTACTCCCCCTTCGCCCACGGTCCAACCTTGTGCTTCACGAAGTTCGGGAGTTGCTCGCCCTTCGTCTTGCCGCCCCTCTCCTCGAAGCTCTTCGCGTTCGTCCCCTTTACGTCCCTCGCCGCCGGGGTGGGCCATGACCTCTCGTTCACTTCCCTCTTCAGGTTCCGCCCCTGAGTACTCTTGTCGCCCTTTCCGGGGCGCCGACCATCGTGCGCCGTCGGAGTCGCCCAGCTTTTCGCCTGACCGGACAAGAGAAGCTCCCCCTTCCGGTCCCCGCTCCGGCTCACGTTCCCGCCGGTCGAGTTCTTCGGCGCCTGCCACTTCTTCACCGCGTCGGTCAGGGTCGTTCCCGAGTGACGGCCAGATTCCTTCAACCAGTTCTCCGAAACCCCACTCATCTTCTGATCCGTCGAGGTCGCGGTAGGCCAGAATGAAGACCCTCTGACGCTCATGTGGCGCGCCAATGTCGCCAGCGCCAATGAAGAACGGATCTGCGAGTTCGTAACCCAGTCGGCATAGTTCCTCTCCGAGAGGTCGAAATCCTCCCCCAGTAACGAAAGTTGGGACGTTCTCGATGAAGACCAGGGAGGGTCTACACTCGGCAACGATTCTGGCGAACTCGGGCCAGAGGGCGCGGTCGTCTTCGTTTCCTTTTTGGTCTCCAGCAACTGAATATGGTTGGCATGGGATCCCCCCACAGACGACATCAACGTGACCAAGGAATTCGCTTCCGTCCACGTCTTGAACCTCTCCAACGAACACAGGAGCAGGATCCAGGGACGATTCTTCCATCCTCGCCACGAGAGATCGACAAGCATAGGCGTCCCGCTCGACGTAGCCCACCACCTGAGATCTTCGGAAGCAAAGTCCGATGGCGAGCTCGAGACCACCGACTCCCGAGAATAGCGAGAGGACACGTATGGGGCGAGCCACATCACGCCCCACCGTAAGTCGAAGACCACATGGACAATTCCTTACTCACCCTTGTCCGTCCTTTGGATAATCCTGATCTGGTGCCTCGGTATCACGGTGTCGCGCTTGATGGTGACGGGGTTCCCTTGCGCGTCCTCGTCGAGTTCGTCAGTCATTGTGACGAGGAGGTCGCCTCCGGCATCGACCTCGATTGCAGTCACTTGATCCAGGCCAACTTGGTAGGTTCTATCTTTGGTGGACGCAACCCCCTTGTCGAAGGTCGTGATCGGCATGATTGTTGCTCGCCAGATATGCATCTTATTTTCCTTTCTTGCACTGGTGTTTCACGTAGCAGTTTTGGTAGTGGCCGCTCGCGTTGGCGTAGTTGCAGAAGATGACTTCCACCTTGCTCTCCTCGGCGCGGACGATGGAGCCGTCCTTCATCCAGACGACGGCGCAGTGCGTTCCGCACTTCGGGCATTCCGGGGCAATGTTTCTCGGTTTGTGGGTGGGTTTCGGCATCATGCCTCCGTGAAAAATCGCGCCCCCCGGCGAGGCGCTTTGAGTTTGTGGCATCTGAATGCCGCCCGCTCGGACTTGGAAAGGGGGATCAATCCAACCGGGGTCCAAGCGGAAACTTTTTCAACCGTCATAGCGTCGGGATCCCGAATCGTTCGCGGATGAGTCTCGCCCGGTGGGCCTCGACGACGCTACCATGTTTTTTCACGGAGGCTTCTGCCTCGGCCATGAGGGTATCACGCTCGCCCTTCGGCATCGCGTTGAACACCCTCCGAATCATCAGATCATCGATGTCGCACATCCTCCGATAGATGACCCGCGACGGCAGATATGGACCCTCATATTGTGAAAACTGCGAAATCTGACGCCGGACTTGTAGCAGGATTCGCCGAATCGAGGCGCTAGCGGCTCCGTACTCGATTATCGGGTCGAAGGCGCACCACTGCGTCGCCCATGCTTCTAACGAAGCGAGCCAGACCTGTTTTTGTTCGTTTTCTAAATCGGTCATTTCGGGAACCGCAGGGCGACCTTCGCCTCAAGAAGTCCGTCGATCTCCCCCTGTGTGATCTTCACTAGCCTCTTGAGGGTTTCGTCTTCGTCAGAGCCGGGGATGCCCCTGATTGATTTTAGCTTCCCATCCAGCCGCTGAAGTTCGACCTGAATGTATTCCGAAGCGGTCATCTGATCCTCCGATCTGGTAGGACGGACAGGTCAACCACGAGTCCTGATGCGAGCCTCGATGCGAGGCGCTCGTGATAGCTCTCCGCGATTTCGCTCGGGCGCAGGTTCGAGGTGACGATCGTCGGCTTCAGTTCGTTCAGCCGGAAGTTGATTACCTGATAGATCGAGTCGCGAACCCAGTCGGTCGCCATCTCGGATCCGACATCATCGAGCGCGAGGAGGTTGCAGTTCTTCACCCGGTTCATGACGCCAGCGGAAGTGCCGTCGCTGAATCCGTTCTTCATGTCTTGCAACCACTCGGACACGGTGACAAAGAAGGCACCCTTCCTGCCCGACTCGATCCAGCGCCTGAGAGTCGCGACCGCCAGGTGCGTCTTGCCGCTGCCGGGTCTACCGGTGAGGAACGCCATCGACGACTCGCCCTCGTTGCCTCTCCAGTTGCGGAGTTCATCGAGGCGGTCGGAAACTTTCCCCATCGCGTTCGTGTTCGAGATGGCGCTCACTGGACTGAAGTCGAAGGTGTCCCACGATGCTGACCGGTAGAGCTTTGGAATTCTGGCTCGGTCGAGTCGCATCCCGAGGAGTTCTTCTTGGGTGATGCCGTACCCGAGATCAGAGTTTGCTGTCGTAGGCACTGAGGTCTGGTCCTCCACTCTTTCCCCCCTTCTTGCTGTCGTAGTTTCCATCGAGGACCTTCGCGAAATTCTTCGGGCCGAACACCCAGTCCGCTGGCGCACCCCGCCCGTCGAAGATCACATTGCAGAGGAAGTTTGAATCGCGGCGATTCTCGAGGACCTCTTTCACTGCCGCCTCGCTGGTCTCCCGGCGGCGAGCAAGGATCGACGACCGGCGTTGCTTGCTGATCGACTTCATTGCTGGCTTCAGGTCGTGTGCATTCCAGAAATTGAAAACCCAGTTGACGAAGTCAGAGTCGGCTTTTGCCGACGAAGAAGACGTAGTCTTCTCAGTGTGTTTATCTTTATCTACTTCTTCATGCGCCAACTCGTGGGTCCCGGCTAACGAATCGTAAGGCTTCATGTTTTTTCCCTTACGTTTGTTATCCGTTTTCTTACTCTCTTTTGCCTCAATTCGCTTTTGTCGCGCTCTCCAGTCGCGCATGTAAGCCGCCTGATGCTTACGCTTCGCCTTCTCATCCCGAAGACCGCGACGCTTCTCGAAGTTCGTGATGTGCCACAGCGTCTGTTCTTCGGTCACCCGGATGATCCTGCGACCCTGTTCTGCTTTTGTCCTACTGAATGGATCTGGAGCCTCGAGCTTCTCGATGGCGGCGATGCACTCTTGGATTGACACCCGCGCCCGCTGGGCTATCGCCGGTATCGGCATGTCCACGAACCCATCCCAGTTCGCCACGAGCAGGAAGGTCAAGAACACCCTGACGACGTGGTCCTCTTCCATCCAAATGGTGCTGTCGAGGATGTCGTCCCACAGCTTTATGTACATAGGTGGATCTCCTTCCTTGAAAGAATAAACCTTACGTTCGTGAAAAGCAAGATTAAAAAAGGCCGGGGGGGTGTCCCATCCACACAGCGTAAATTGTGTAAAAACCTCCCCGGCCAGGACCGCTACTGCTCCCCCTATCCGATGGACAGAGCCATCTGTTTGATCAGCGCCTTCTTCTCTTTCGCTGTCATCTCGACGAACTTCTTCGAGCGATCAACGCCCGCCATCTCGCGGGCTGCACCCATCATCGACTTCCACTCGTCGTCGCCGTGCTTCTCGTTGCCCTTCGCCCACAGCTTCGTGTACTCGTCGGGTTCTCCACCCTTCATGTTCTCTGCCAGGTCGTCGAGCGAATTGCCTTCCTCATCGACTTCTTCAGCAGTCGTATCGACAACGTCCTCGGGATCGCCGAGACCCTCAAGGACATCCTGACCGACGGCTTCTAGGCCTTGGTCGAGTCCAACGTCGGCGTGTTCGTCGAGGGCGATCGCTCGCTGAAGATCGGACGACAACGGGAGGTACTTGCAGAGACGACGGATCGAGGTCTTGATCGCCATCGGTTCGTAGTCGGTGACCCACGGTCCGCGCTGCCCAGCGGGAGAACGCTTCCGAATCGTGTCGCACTCTTCCTTCGTCAGGACGACGAACTGCGGGATCGGCTCATTGAGCATCCTCGCGATGGAGTAGACGTGCGTGATCTCGCGCCCCTCGATCGGGTCGCCAGACGGCTTGTGCTTGAGCGTTGGGGTCAGACCGTACTCGAACTCGAAGGCGTCGCCCTCGTAGACGGCATAGCCCATGATCGAGGTGACCTTGTCCGACCGGCTCGCGAGACTGATCAGACCCTTGTACCCGGCGATGAACGTGCAGACGCCTTTGAACGGCACGAAGTAGGCATGGCCGAGGACCGAGTTGTCCGGGTACAGACCAAGCTGCGCCGCCGTCATGATGCATCCGAGGACGGACTGCGTCGAGCAGTCGAGCAGTTTCGGATTCTGCTGGACGACGCTCATCGCCATGCGGATCATGCGGTCCTCCGACATGCCCCTCGGCAGTGCCATCGCGACCTGCGGTTTCATTCGTTGGAGGAGTCCTCGAAAGGTCTTCAACGCCTCCTTCTGAGTTACGATTGCTCCTGACATGTTGCCTCCTTTTAAGGTGGGATTTAGGGTGGATCCCCTAAGTCCCCTATTTCTTTCTCACGAATTTCCGGTACCGGGATTCATTGACCGCGTGTGCTTTCCGAACCACCTCCTTGAATGTGTAGACCTGACCGTTCGGCATGTGCGCCTCTTCGGCGTCGCCCATCATCTGTTTGATCTTCGCTTGAAGCTCGTCGCGCTTCTCTTCGAGTGGGAGCAGAACCCCCTTCTGCTCCTTCTCGATCTCGTTGAGGACTCGCTCAAGCTCGGCGTCGAGGTCGAGACCGATGCCGTCGAAGACAGCGACCTTCCCTTCGGTCACCGGGTTCAGGGTGTTGAGGAATTTGTGATCGGCGGCAGACGCCGTCGGAGGATTGTCGGAGAGGACCCGCATCCAGAACTTTTCCTCGACCTCGAGTAATGCGTCGATGAACTTGTCGTTCCTCTTGATGTCGATCCAGACGAGTTGATGCCCCCCGAGTAGACCGACGGCAGTCGCATAGGGCAGACCGGTCGCTGCGAGGTAATGCTGGGTCTGGACCTGCACCTCGACCGGTGCCTCGTCCTCCCATCTGTGGCTCACGTACCTCGACACGTTCTTGCCCTCGACGACGCCGATGCCGAGCTTCGGATCTTCTTGCTTACCGTCCAGGTGGGCGATCAACCAGTTGATGTCCGGGTGCCGGATCAGTTCCTTGGGGCGGGTGATGATGCGCCCGGTCCTCTTGCCGAACTGGTCGAGGATCGGACCCTCCATGAGATTGCCCCACAGTAGAAAGTCGTTCTCTTCCTCCTCGTCGTCGAAATCTCCTTCCATTGCGCGGACCTTCTCGGCCCACAGTTGGAGCGGCGTCTTCCATCTGGCAACGCCGCAGAGGACGGGGGCATCGGACCCGCCGATGCCGCTCGCCCGCTCCGCGTGAAACTTCTTTCGCTTGACCACCTACTGTCCCTTCTTTGTCCCGACCGTTGTCTTGAGCGTCACCTCAAGCTCGGATAGTTTGATCTTGACCGCTTTCTCGATGCCCTCGATGATCTTGCTGTTGGCGGTCGCGAGTGCCTTCTGCATTGCCGTCGAGATCGAGTACTGGAGATGCTTGTCGATCAGGTGGACGACGCGAGTCGAGGACCCCTTCCAGTTGTAGTTGTCCTGTTCTCTCGTCTTCCCGTCATGGTTGACCGTCTCCGTGAGGTACGACTCGGCACGGTGGACGAGGTACTCGGTGAACGTCAGCGGCTTGCCGACCTTGTCACCCCACTTGTTGGTTTCCTGAAGGCAGTGACCGGCGATCATCTCATCGACCCTCGGGAGGATTGTCGCTGCCGCAACCTCGTCCACCTTCGCGTTGATCGCATCGATGACCCGAGCGTTCGCCTCGCTCATGACGGTGGAGTGGACGTAGTCCTCGTCACGCTCCAGCGCATGTCCGTCGAACCTGAGGATCCGATCGACGAGTCCGGCGACGACACGCTCCTGAAGTTCGTCCGGCGTCAGTCCGATTTGCTCGCATGTGAATTCCATTTATTCTCCCCTCATCCATGCTTTGATTGTTCTGAAAAATGAAGGCGCGGTGTGGGACAGCGTGTAGAGGACGCAGATTGCCAGCGGCAAATCGACCCACCATTTTCCTGTCCAGCCCATTATCTCTCCCTTCTCAGTGATCGATCCGAACGACTCCAGCCTTCTTGCAGCCGTCGCACCGGCACGGCGCTTGCCCGGTCTCCTCGCCGCACCCGATGACGCTCGTCCCGTTGGCTCGCGCCCTCCATCTCCATTCGTCTTCCGCGCCCATCAGGCAGATGTCGTCGGTGTAGATCCTCTGACCCTTCGAGTCGAGGTAAAAATGATTCGCTCGCCGGTTGTGGTCCTCGATTCTCCAGACGTAATACCGGAATGAGTTCAGGACCTCTTGGTCGGAGAGTCCAAGGTCGAACGTCCAGTGCGAGAACCAGGAGCAACACCACTCCTCGAACCTCACGCTGGAGATCTCAACCTCGACATCCCACGGCTGGACGTTGTGTTCCTCTGCCATCCTCTCTTGGAGACGGAGACATCGCTCGGCGATCTCGGTGGCGCTTGCCTCCCGCAGCATGATGGTCGCCGACGTTGCGTTCCGTCCATCTGGGCAGTACTTGCCCTCCTCGGGCCATGAAATCTTGACGTGGTAGATCGGATAAACTGGATAGTCATCTGGCATGTGTGTTTTTCCTCTCCAGTTCGCAGACCATCAACGCGAGGTGACGCTCGACCGGCCCGACGCAGTTGACCCATGGGTTCCTGATGTGTTCTTCGATCGTCCAGTCGAGCGGGCGCTTCGAGGCCCACCAAGATTCCGCTGCCGCCAGGAACGGTTGGACCCCGCCGAGGTCTGCGGTCAGCTTCTTGGCGTCCCGCTTCAATCGTTTAACCTCAGAGCGGAGGCGTTCAATCGTCTCATCCTGTTCTCTCAGTTCTTCGGCATCGCTTTCCTCACTCATCGCTCACCTCCACCACCCACCATTCCTTCGCACTCGGTTTTTCGCCTTTATGAATGCGTCCTGAACCGACTCGAAGGTTTGTTTGGTTCCATCGGCTTGCATCGCCTCAACCACCTCAACGCGCATGGCGTCAAGCTCGGATCGCGTTTTCACATCCTTGAGTTTTTCGAAGATGTCACTCATCGCTCACTCCTCCCCGTCGTTTGAAACAACAACCCCTCCAACTCCTCGATGCGCCCCTTCAGTTCCCCGATGGTCAACTGCCAATCGAAAGCATTTTGCCGGTGGATACGATCCTGGATCTTCCAGTCGTCAACCTCGGCGCGGAGGCGTTCCTCGACGCCCCCGGCCCGCTCGTGCGCTTCCAGTCCCCACCGTTTCTCTTGGGCAACCTCGGCGCGGAGAGCTTCGACCTCGGCGGCGGCTTCTCGAAGATCCGGTTCATTGAACCGATGTGCGAGAGACCGAAGATAGCTTTCGACATCAGGTGGCATCGGCATTGTTTTTCTCCTTCAGCGCATTTCCAAGGAACCGCAGGTAGTAAGGGTCTTCAACGACCGTCCTGATGTTTTCCTCAAGCTCCTCGATGCGCTTGTCCAGGGTTTCAATGTGGCCCTCGTGCCCAAGCACCAAGGCTTCGGCTGTGATCT
>Ga0307377_10001761_pt1 | contig 26580 bp, 34 predicted proteins | sample TR3MG_FD_202535 | JGI IMG/M metagenome (GOLD analysis project Ga0307377, IMG submission 202535) | Soil microbial communities from Risofladan, Vaasa, Finland - TR-3 | ecosystem: Environmental > Terrestrial > Soil > Coastal area > Acid sulfate soil | place: Finland: Risofladan, Vaasa | collected... | reverse complement strand
ACCAGCCAGACATGTTGGTCCTGCAATTAAATATTTATGCTTCCCATCTTTGCTTGATTCGGCTATGGGAACCTTGAAATTATATTCTAGCACTTCCGGCATATGATTAGTGCTCGCATCTATTATAACAATTTTTTGCCCATTATTTTCAAATATGTCCGTTACTGTTGACCAAATCTCTCCTGCGGAACTTACCACCATTCCTCCTGGCTCCAATATAACCCTGAGACCCTTTGATTTAAGAATATCTATAGCCTCATATAACGGACCTAGATCATCCATATCGTTAAAGAAATAGCCACCGCCTAGATTTATCCACTCCAAATCCTTTAGCCAGAAACCTAGCTCGTTCACTACAGCATTAACGGTTTCCAAAAGATTGTTGGCGTTGAACCCTTCGCAGTTATTATGAAAATGAATACCTCTTATATGGCCCAATGTCTTTATATTAGGCTTAATTTGCGCCATGGGAACACCTAGTTTTGAATTTAGCTTGCAGGGGTCATATCTCGATTCTTCTACGAATGATAGTCCTGGATTAATTCTAAGTCCAGCATCGTATTTGTGAGGTATTAATTTATGCAGTCTTTTGGCCTGGGGAATAGAATTATAAGTGATATGCTCGACGTACTCGCTGATTTCCTTTATTTCGCTATCTTTAAGGCTTGGTGTAACGATATGAATTCTAGATCTATCTACGGGCATATCCCAAACTAGTCTAGACTCAAACAGGGAGCTGGTTGAGAAGCCATCTAGGTATTTATTTATTATTCCTAAAGTGGCGGGCTCAATCAGAGGCTTAGTTGCATACAGGATTTCACATCCGGACTTTTCTTTTATTTCCTTAAGCTTTACTAGGTTTTCTATTAATTTCTTCTCATTAATTACGAAGGCTGGTGTTTTACCAAAACTATTCATCTTTTTCATCATCCTCATCTACGCATGATTCCCCTGGAGTTCCGTCAACTTTAATCCAGGTTTTTCCGTCGTTTACGCCTTTTCCATCTTTACACTGTAGCTCTACGCCGTGTAGCCAAACTTTTATTCTTTCATGGCAATAGCTGCACTCTAGCCATGCCCACCCAATCCCATTGTCATGATAATGCCTATCGAAGCTCCCCTCGTGATGTCCAAGCTCTCCACAATCCTTCTTCAATTGTAACACGGCCGGCAGATAAATTTCTTCCATATACTTATCCATGCACTGCTTTTGTTTCTCTCTACGTGCGTTGTCAATCTCATGCCTTTTATCCCAAATTGGCTTAAATTTATCAGCCATTTTCTTCTCCATTAATCTCGTCGCAGCTGCAAATGCCGTCCCACTCCATTAGCGGTCCACGGGCAGACAGGCACTGAACGCAAACCTTTTTAGTTTCGATCTTTTCTAATTCCTTGCTCTCAAAATGATGTCTGTCTTTTTCACCCTCAACTACACCCCAAAGGCAGAAGTTATCAGGGCTGCTATAGGCATGAATACACTTGCATCTTCCTTGATCCTGAATCTCAACGATCATATCCTTATATTTCTCATGCTCTCCGCAGCCAGCATCATCAGGTGCAGGATTTGAAATCTTAGCCTTTTCGTAGTATTGAAATTGGCTAATCGGATTATGTATGAAGCTCTCTTTATCTCGCTCAGCGCTAAGCTTGCGGTTTCGAGCGTGCTTTTCAGCTTCAGCCTTTCGACGAGCGGCAATCATTTCTGGAGTATTGTTCTTTTCCCAAATCTTTTGAGCCTTCATCCACTCTTTATGAACAATGGTGGCCTTGTCCTGTCTGGCCTTTTCTATAACCTCTAGATCGTCAGGCCTTGCATCAAACCTAATTATTCTTTTCATTTTTAATCTCCACAGGCTTAAACTTGGGCTCATATCCATTTTTGATAAACTCCGCATTCATCTTAATAACATTCTCATTATACATTACCCAGTACTTCTTAGGACATGGAGCCAAATATAGATCGGGCGACTTGGTGTCTAATGCTCTGCCTGGCGTTGCTGCATGCTCACAAGGAAAGCAATAGTTTTCATGTTTGCTCTTTACTTCATATCCGGGTTCAACCTCATTTTTGTAATTTAGATAGGCACATGGTTCGCAGGCAGCATAGTACATATTATAAAACAAATACCCCAATAGTGAAAAGGCTACAATTATTAATCCTGCTATCCATGGAAACATCTTGTCGTCTTTGCTTTTATTTTCCATTTTTATCTCCAAGGACCACAAAAAAATCAGTTTCTATAGTCTTCTTTTTAAGTATCTGTAGGACCTCAAGAATACTTAATTCTGGATTTTCTCGAACTATTTTCATGAATTGGATAGAATCTTTTTCTATTCTTTTATTCTTCACATCTCTTTTGTATATGTCCCTTAACCAGTTTTTAATTTTTCTTTTCTCACCCCTGAACTCTATGGAGAATTGAGAATCAAACAATTTAAAAACTTCTTCCTCTGAATTGCCTAAAGATCTGAGGTATAAATAAGTGATCATTACGCTTCTATGCTTCCCAGCCCAGCAGTGAATATAAATTTTCTTTTTTTGCTTTATCAGCCTATCCAGGATATGTACGGCATGATACAGAGGGCTATACCCCCATCCATTCCATTCCTCGATGGGGAACCAATGAATCTCGGTAGACTTTTTGGAGGGTTTATACGGAGGATAGTCAGATACATTTAAGATGGCATTATATCCAGAAATAGAGGCTTTGCCAAATTTTCTAGACTTTGGATGGTTGCCTATATGTATCTTATACTTTTCAATCTTTTGAGTTATCATTTTCTTCTCCCATATCCTAGCTCCTTCTTTTTAGCCTGATATTCTGCCACCATATCGCAGTCTTCCTGGATTGCTCCACGTATCATAAAGCACGGGATGATCCCCTGTTCGTAAACAGCTTTTAGATACTTTTTATAATTTTCGCCGTCCGTAGGAAATATAGCTCTCGGAATCCACTCGCCATCTTTCTTTTCTAGAAATACCTGCCAGGCCCCGCAGCTCCTATGATCAACGCCAACTGTCTGAATATCACAACGAGCCCATCCATTTCTAATAACTTCTAGATCTAGACTATAAGGACAATCTACTACCTTATCCGCAAATTTGATAGCGACGGCCGTAATCCTTCTGTAGTCAGGATGCTTAGGTAGGCTGAGATAGGCATCGTTTCTAGCCTCAAGATCAGCACTAAATGATGGCCAGGCGTCCTCCCTTTCTTCTGCGGGAACTGGTCCATTTAACTTGCAGCCAAATAAAACAAGTATGAATAATAGCGGCATTAGATATTTCATTATTTATTCCTATCTACTGAAGTAGGTATTATTAGTTCAGACCTACGAAAATGCTTACGTAGTTTATGCAATGCTCTTTCTTCTAATTTTCTAACAGTTCTCACGCCCCTGCCTAGGGTCTTTGCAATATCTTCCAGAGTACTTGGGGCTTCTTTAAAATGCAATTCTCTTATCACTATCACTTCTTTTGGCTTAAGGATTTTCGGCATATCTCTAGCAACGTTTTCTCTCAATAGGGAGGAGAATACTTTTTCCTCATAATCTATGCTGTCTGGAATTTGTAAATAAATTCCATCGTCGCCAGAGTCGTGATCAGGTTTGATAGGATCATCTAACGAAAGATATGTTTTCTCTGACATCGCCAAGAGTGCAGCCTGGGCATTTCTTTCAGACTCACTTCTGGATGAAAAATCCATTGACCCATTGCCTTTTTTCATGAATTTACTAACGGACTGCCTCATTCCCCTTGTAACCATCACAGGCGTCTCCTGTAGCTTTTCTATCCTCATGGCCTGAACTATCCAAGGTGTTGCATATGTGGAAAAGGCACATCCTCGCTTAAATTCAAATAAATCTAGAGACCTCATCAGCCCCATCATACCAGACTGAAAAAAGTCTTCCTTTGATGTTTTAGAATGATAGGCAAGCTTGGCAGCGATGCTCGCAACAAGCTTTGAGTTTATCATTAAGATTTCATCCCTAAGTCTTTCTTTGGCACGGCCTGCTTTTAATTTTTTATATCTCTTAATTAGCTCAAAAATTTCCTTAGAGCTTGGCGTTTTTTTGAGTAGATGCCTTCTAACTTCCGGACTAAATTCTTTATTTACCATATTATACCTTAATTTTATATTCCGAACATTCCTACAAAGCTTTCTTTAAGCCTTACGGCTTCAGCTTCCGCATAATTCATACCTTCATACAAATTGCAAAGCCTATTTTGAATATCTAGGATTATTTCTCTAAGCTGGCCTGGGACGGCTATTTCGTAAGGAGTATCATCCTCGGCCCAGTAGCCTATAATTACATGCTGCCTCAGGGGGTCTGCCGTCCATTTTTTGTGCAATATTGCTCCGTATCTTTCAATCATCTTTTTTCCTCCGGTGCTGGACGAACCGTTACTCCTTTGTCTCCAGTCCTTTGATCGCCGCCAGTCGCAGTGTGTATCCATGACAACAGTGCAACTACCAGCACGACTATTACCATTGTTCCGGCTTCGCCCTTTTGGTTTTTTCTAAACATTGCCACTCCTAAAACTGGGATGCGGCAAATAGCAAGCCAACCACTGCTATGCCGACGACTAGGCCAATTGTTATCGGAAACATATGATCCATATTAGGTCTTGGGATGCTAAGAATTCTTCTGTCCTGATCTCCATTCCTCTTGAATCTTCTCCTGTCTTTCCCTCTTGGTTTCATTTTTTCTCCTTATTCTCTTGGTATCTCACTATTGTTTTCATAATAATTCTCCTAGCTTCCGTAGGAGGACTAAAACTCTTAACCTTAACTTCTTTATGTTCAAGCTCTTTGTATGTCTTAAAGAAATGCTTGATTCCATTTAATAAAGACGGCGGAAGGCTGCGAGTGTGGTTAATATCTCTAAAATCTGGATCGTTAGCGTGAACGGCAATTATTTTATTATCCTTCTTGCCTTCGTCCATCATTTTCATGACGCCAATTGGCTTTGCCAACATTAGGGTTCCTGGATGAACTGGCATTTGCCCTAAGACTAGGATATCTAAAGGATCACCGTCTCCCGCCAGAGTTTGAGGAATAAATCCATAATTAGCAGGATAAACAAACGAGGAGTGTAGAACCCTGTCCACTCTAATTATTCCGTACTCTTTATCTAGCTCATATTTGTTTCTATCATACTTTGGTATTTCAATAATTGCATTTACGGTATCCGGCGCATGCTTCCCCGGGCTAATGTCGTGTAGCAAATGAACCATTAAGACTTCTTCTTTCTTGGTTTCATTTTTCTAAACCAGTCCTTCATATCTTCCCACAGGCTTTGATTTGCCTTCTTTTCGGCCCATTCTTTTTGATACTTACGATATGCGTCATTGGATGACTCGACAAGCTCCCTAAGATCGTCCTTACGCCTATCCTTGAGTGTCCGAGAGTCAATGCAGATACCCTCTCCAGAGAGCACCATAAACTCTATTCTGTCGGCCTCTCGGATATGAGCCGCACTAATATTAAAGTCGCTCAACGTAACTCTGGATAACTTTCTGTATGCGTCGGGGTCTTTCTTAAATTCTTGCTTTAAATCGTCGTTAGTAAGCGTAATAACAACTCCGGTATTTTTTGTCCTAATCATTTAATCCTCAAAGAGTCCAGTAATCATCATCGAAATCACCGGTGTCAATTTCCTTTAATCTGGCAACTAAATCATCCCAATTGGTGAAGAAATTACCTTTTTTAACAAAAGTAAGAATCCATGGGTTTATTTCTCCAGCCTCTTCCTCGCTGCAGAATAGAAGAATCGGCTTTCTCTGAGTCTGCGCAACTACGAGTTCATGAATCGTTCCCAGCATCTTTACTCTTGGCGAATATACTGCAATGATAAAATCGGCCTTATCTACCATTCTCAGGTCTTTCCTGACAATTGGCCAAAACTTTTCTTTCAGCTCGTCAAACTTGCGCTCTTTTGCCATCTGAATAAATAAGTCTTTATCATCATCTATCTCGCTATATCCAGAAGATGTTTTATGAGTTGGATCTTCAACCTTGATGCCCATCGACTGCAGTATTGGCGTAAGATTCTCTCTCCACGTTACCCCATCGTCTAAGACGTCGTGAATTGGTCCAGCAAGATAGCTATTTTTACCGTTTAAGTATCCCATACATCCTCTTCTAGCATTATATTGAAATTTGGTTCAATTTCAATTATTCTTTTGGGAAAATTATATTGATTAAATCCCTGGCCTCTTGTGGGGTAACATGCTCGCCCGCAGACACTTTGTCTCTAAGAATCTTCATAACCTCGCCATCTCTCTCGAATTTTAAGGCCTTATATTTCCTTAGCCTGGATAATTCTCTTTTTTCGCTTACACGAATCTGCTCTTCTGTGGCTTTCAGGAGTCTCATCTCAATTTCTATCTCATCAAGCCGATCGTATTTTTCATTTATCTCAGCCTTAATCTTATCAAACTCCTGGCTTAGTTTATAGGCCTCGGGATTCTCGTCGGCCAAAACTCTGGCAATCTTTTCACTAAATAAAATATTAGACATTCCGTCTAGCTTTTCGCTTTCGGACTGATCTGCCGTTTCTCTTCTTTTAATTCTTTCCATGATTTCTCCTATTCTAAAGTCTTGCCGTCACCGATATGGTCACAGGCGCATTTGTGAGTTTTTGTAAGTTTATGATTTAAATAATGTGCGGTAAAAATAAAGAAGCCGCCTATTAGAAATGGTGCAACGCTGGTAAACGAACTCTTCTCAATGTCGTGCCCGATAAACACGTGTGAAAAAACAAAGATCCCCAGTCCGGCAAAAGCCAGAATGGCTGGTACACGTTTTTTATGATAGGCATATCCATTTATCATGGCAAAAATAGCCAGCACTACGCTAAACACTATAAAACCAACTTCGAACATTTCTCCGTTTCCAGCCGCAATAGATAGAAACGGAAACATCACTAGGGCGAAAGGAATAAGGACGCAGTGAATTCCGCAGATGCTCGAGGCAATCATTCCCATTTTGTCCATAGTCATTTTAAACCCACTTCCAAAAGCCAGTTTTCGTAGTCTTCTTTTTGCTTCGCACGCCTCTGTCTATCTTCTTCTTTGAACTTTTCCCATCGCTCAGTTTGAGCCCTTCGACGAGCCTCGATTTCTTCCTCAGTTGGTTTTACGTATCCATCGGGTGAGTTCAAGTAAACCTCTTCGTCTGAGTCTCTGTGGACTACAATTTCTCCCATCGACTCAAGTTGTTTAATTGTCTTGATAAATTTTCCGCAGCAATCTTCTGCCCAAAAATCCGCCACTCCAAAGCTTAGATTTTCCAAGAGTCTAAGCAGGTGATTCTTTGACAGATTCTCTTTCATTCTTTGTACTAGTTCTTTTGTTTTAAGTGAATAAAGAACGCCAGAGAGTATGTCGTCATCCATTTCCCTAAAGATTCCCTGGAGACATCTTGGGTCAAACGTCCCTATGGCTTCTTGGACTGTAAAGTCCTTAGGTTCAACAATGGAGTCCCTGATCATGGGTTCTCTGTGCCTATACCCGGTACGCTTCATCAGGCCTTGCACTTGGCGCTGCAGTAATGATATCTGATGGAAAGCAGTATCTAGATCCCACACGCAAGCAGAGCAAAGCATAGTCTTTTCTGGATCTCCATGGCAAATATGACAGTCTGGATTTAATGGCATAACATCCTCTTAAACGTATTTAGGTGGTTCGTATTCATATATAGTTATTTCTATCCCAGTATCCTTTGAGACATCTTCCAATATCTCAGACACAACACTCCAGTCTCCACCGGCCAGTCCGCAGCCTATCTTTGGTAGCGCCAGAGAAGTCTTGCCATCCTTGATAAGATCCTGGCAAACGGACGTGACTCCCCTTCTAAGGGCATCATAGTCAACCTTGCGAGTGTCTCTTCCGTACATAAACTGGGAGTAGATATTATATCCGACTTTGCCGTTAGAAAGCGGAACCTTAATCATTTCCCCGAGACGGTCTTTGGGCTCACGGCCATCATTAGTATCTGCCTCAACCATTTCAAAGAAGGTGCTGCGTACAGCATAGGCAACCCCGGACGCCATACGCTTCTGGCAATTGCATCCGTGCCCAAATGCATCTTCGGAAAATTCCATTAGGTTGGCACTCTTGTAGCTAAGCGTCACACGTCCTCCGTCTTCATGATATATTTCAACAAAGATTTTGCGTCAGTCCATGCCCCGGCCGCCTGATCGTGTCCGCCTCCACCAAACTTCTCGGCAAGCTCTCTCGCCACAGTGGTTCCATCTAGCCCTCTGGTGCTTATCTTAACCTTCTTGCCTATGATGTTATAAACCAGCCCAACCCCGTCCTTTGACTCGGAGGCTAATTTATGCCCTAGCTCGGAAACGGAAAGGCCGTGACTTGAGTTTGCAACCATAACTCTGAGATCAAACATTTTATATTCATCAGCCTTATCGTATAAATCCTCAACATCTCTTTCTAGGCGCTTAACTAAAAGCCCTCCAGACTCAATGGCTTTAGCTTCGTCAAAACTGTTTAATAGCTCAAGCATATCTTCCCAGCTACCAATCCTTGTCACTAGGCGGATGTACTGAGTTACAGCCTTGGAATTTGGGTCTCTTTCCCATTTCCAAAGATCCGCTATTTCAATGAAATCTAAAACTCTAGGTCTAGGCTCGGCTGAATAAGTATTCATATAATCCCACGTAATTGTTGCCCCGCACTTGCTTAGGTCAATAATAGTTTTGGGTTTGATGAGGTTGGCTTCTTTTGGATTTGTCTTCCAGTATTCTTCCAAGTTTTTCTGAGATGTTATATGATGATCTAGAACCTGGAAATTTATATTTCTTTGGTATAGATCATATAGATCTGCTGGCTCTGGGCAAAAGTCAGTAAAGAGAACAGAGTCTTCGGGAGTAAATTCAAGCTCCTTCCATTCATGCCCATACGTTGTCGGAAAAACTATAGCTTCTGGCTTGAATTTTTTAACGATTGCGGCCGACATGCTCCCGTCGTCACATTTTTTATGAGTAATTACATAAAACTTGCTCATGATTTCTCCTCAGTTAATACAAAAACCGGCCCAATTTCTGGGCCGGTTTGTTTTCTTTAAGCCCGTATTCATTATACGAGCATCTTAATTTAATTCAACTATTACTTTTTTTTCTTTCTAGTAACTTCTTCCAAAGGTACGAGTTTTCCGTCTATCATAATTTTAGCCTCTGCCCCATCGACGTGACCCTCCGAGTCGGCAATTGCCTGCTCGGCAAATCTCTGTAACTCGTCTGCGGACTGTGCACCTATGTCGCTCATCTCGCCGGCCTCAACCTTTTTCTTATGCTCAATATATGTTATAAAATTCTGATATTCTTTGAGATCAACGCCAACGTGGTTGTCCTCACCTATTTTAAGCATATACAGATTCCTACGCCATACTTTTACGAACTCGTTAAACTCGATGTCTGACCAGTTGTAATTAACCTTTAGCGTCTGCTCAACTCCAGTTAGAGCCTCTAGATGTTCTTCAAACGAACCTTCTCCTGTTGCCTTCTGTAAAACATCAGAGCAATACATTAGAACCTGTTCTCCGGTTCTTCCTGCAAGAATCCCGTCAGGGCTGCCAGTTATGGAGATGCTAACATCGTCTTTCTTCACCACGACAGATTCAAATACTTCTATATTTTCATTGTTTTCCATAATTAATCCCCTTCAGGAGCGTCGAATATACTAGATTCGTTACGTGCCTTATGTCTGCCGGTAAACGATCTAACTCTTTGCTTGGCCAATGTTATTTTGACATTCTTTGACTCGCAATCCTTACACCTGAAGGCAAATAGATGTTGATTCTTTGAGGTTTTATCTATTTTCAATGGTATTTGATCGATATCCTTAAACGGCACATTGGTCCCGCAAAAAGCACAATCCATCTTATAATTTGAAAGTTTCGAATCCATTTTATCTCTTTGAGAATTTATGAATTAGCTTAGATGAATTTTCTATATCTTCTTCATTCCCGCCAGCGTAAAGACCGGCCTTGGCCGCTTTTAATCCTGTCACAAAACTTGATTTACTATCTATGAGGTTTATTTCGGCAATGACATCTGTGGCTATAGCAACACAAGAAGAACCAGTTGGAGACTCTGAGATTCTAACAGACACAGTTTCAGTGTTTCCTTGCGGCGTCCTTCTTGGAACCATGACGATTGGATCATCCAGCACTATGAACTTGCGATCTTCAAGACTTCCAATGCTCACCAAAACATCATCGCCGTCTATTTCCTCAATCTCAAAAGATAGACCTTCTTCATTTTTTATCTTAGAAACATATGACTTTCCAAGTTTTGATTCTATTAAAAAGTAATTTTCTGACATTTATTCCTCCATGGCTTCTTTGACTAGATCCCAATCGAAATTATCTTCAGGGATCGGATTTGCGGCTAGTTCCTGTCTGGCTAGCTCTGCATAATGTGGGTCTAATTCGCCAGAATAAGTCCTCTGAGCCTCTGACCCGTTTATTTTTCCGAGATTTACGCTGGACGTGCTCTTGACTGAGTAATTTCCGCTAGGGAACCCGGTGCTACTTTCTGGTGCTATATCTATGGTAATATCATCCAAAAGCACTGGTAAATAAAACTCTCTGGGGGTGGCAGATCTAGGCGCCAGCCACCGTCCATCGTCTAAAACATATTTGTAATAAGACGATTTTTCCCCAACCCAAAAACATGTCTTATCAGAAGACCACTCCCAGGTATTTGGGTCAATCTTATTATACAGAAACTCACAAAGAGCCTGGTGTTCCCTCGCAGATTTGTTATCAATCTTACTGAACCAATCAGGGAAAACCCTTACATTTCTTGAGTTTGTTTTAGCCATGGTTTTATTATATCAAATTTAGCATTTGCTATATCCACAATTCGAACAAGTTACGCAACCTTCTTGTCGAATCAGGGATTCCTGTCCACATTCCGAGCATTTTGCGCCACTTTCTATAGAGCCGTCCTTTATATATTTCTTTAAAACCCTTGAAATGGCCTTGCTAAACGACGTTATACTGCCGTCGGACTTTTCCAGCTGCTGAACGAGGTAGTGTATATCAATTCCGTGCCGTAGCGATATGCTGAGCATTCTAGTTAGAGTTCCCTGGGTCCCATCAAATACCGAAGAAATATCCTTAATAATAGTGTCTTTTCCAATATGTAGGGAGTATCTACCTCTGCCCTCTTTTTCAATATACCCATGCTCAACCTTTCCGAGCTCATGGTCGTGGGTAACTGCTTTTGGCTTGCCGCAGAATACCTCATATGGTTTACCGTCAACAGTTCCAACCATAACAACCCACTTGACGGCATCGGCAGTAATAGAAAATATATCACAAGGAATCTTGGCAGGGCGTTTTATGGCCTTATACCCGGTGCCGGCAGCCGTTGCATCCTTTTCTTCTTTATCAGACTTCTGCTTTTCCTTGGTTTCGTCCGTGATGAGGACGCCATCCCTACAGCCATCAACGTAAACAGTCATGCCTTTACAGCCAGACTTCCATGCCTTCATATAGATCTTGCCAACAATCTCCGGAGTGGTTCCTTTTGGCAGATTAATTGTAGATGAGCACGAATGATCAAGCCAGTTCGTAATTGCGGCCTGGATTTCTACACGCTTCTCCCAGTCGATCTGATCTGAAGTGACAAATACGTCGGGTGAGACTTTATATACTTCCTCTCCCTCTTTTTTAGTATTCTCCATAACCACTAAGTTCTCTGAATATCTTTCAATATTATGATGGTAGACTTTATATTCTTCCCAAAAATCACCCAGCTGATCTATAAATATAGTCTTTCCATCTTTTTCAAAAGTAAATGTTCCGTTGGCGTCCATTTCATCAACGATAGACGGCCTCTCTTCTATCATCTTGGCTAGAAGCGACTTGAATTCTACGGCGAGATCATGATTGATTTTCTTGCGACGAGTATAGGAGTTGCGGAACACCGGCTCTATACCAGAGCTTGTCTGCGAGATAATCGAAACTGTTCCGGTGGGAGCCAGCGTCATGCAGGCAATATTTCTACGGGGTATGCCGGCAAAACCAATTCTTTCCAGAAAGGCATTTCCCTTTTCCTTCTTGGCATTAAAGGCTGGAAATGCACCCTTTTCTTTTGCCAAATCAACAGAGGCTGCATAAACCGACTTGGTGTATTTTTCGAAAAGCTCGTTAATAAACTTAACTCCCTCTTTCGAGTCATACTTGATACCAAGATTAGCCATGGCATCTGCGAGGCCGTGGATGCCCATGCCAATACGGCGACCCTTTCTTGCGATCTCCTGCTGCTGTGGAAGTGGAACCTTATCGGCATCAATAGTTTTAACGTTATCTAGGAAGCGTGTGGCTACGTAGACATCCTTAAAGAATTCTTCCTCATCAAAGAAAGCGTCTTTAAGAAAGTCCTTGCGTGTATATTTTGCCAGATTCATAGATAGCAATGTGCAGCTATCATATCTAGACAGAGGAAGCTCCGAACACGGATTGGTACAGATAGTTTTAAACCCGTCATCTGCGTAGCAGTCAGCTGGGCTATTATTAATAATGTTATCCCAGAATAAAATTCCAGGCTCTGCATACTTGGTGGCGGAGTCAACGATTATCTTCCAAAGATCTCTAGCCTTCCACTCTTTGGTGATAGTCTCATGTTTAGTTTTAAAGGTTGCAACCCATTTCTTATTCTGCTCTACCGCCCTCATGAATTCGTCGGTGATTCGGATCGAGACATTGGCGCCAGTTACTTTTGTGATGTCATGCTTCATTTTTGTAAACAACTCGATATCTGGATGGTCAATCCCCATCGTGAGCATTAAGGCCCCTCGGCGACCATTGACCCCAATCATACGAGTTACATTTGAATAGAACTCCATCCAGCTTGCTGCGCCAGATGTAAATTTTGCAGCATTTTCAACGATGCCGCCTGTTGGTCGTAGCGGCGTCAGATCAAGACCACACCCTCCACGGTAGGAATAAGTTCTAGCCATTTCTTCGGCCGTTCTAAAAATACTCCCCTCTCCATCAATAGAGTCGTTAACTTCAAAAACAAAACAATTTGAACAGCTTGATTTTTGATATGGATTACCTAGAGCAAACATAATTGAGCCCTGAGGGACTGCCTTAAAGTCTTCGAATATCCTCAGGAATTCCTTCTCCCATTTACTCTTATCTTTTGGTTCCACCTCTGCTCCGGCTTTTGCCATTCGCTGCCACATTTTAACTGGCGTTGGCTCCAGCCATTTCTTTCCATCTTTTGAAGTTAATGCGTACTTTCGTAGATATGAATCTGCCGCCAGATCATCTCCATTAAAAAATTCTAAACTTTTCTTTTTTGCCTCTTCAAACGTTGACATCGCTAGCCCTTCCTTATGTAAATAATAGTTTTTTCAACTTCTTATTGTTGTTTAATATCTTGATTTTTTTATCTAATTTATTTGAAGTTATTTTTAGTTTTTTAATTATCTCCGACTTATTTAGACCGTCAAGTATTAATTGTAATATTATAAAAGTCTCATCATCGATATTCTTACAAACTTTTCTGATATCATCAAGAAGCTCGTCCTCGTTACTCTTGGTTTTTTTATCGGCCAAAACCCTGCTTATGGGGGAGTAGTTGGCCCCCTTATTTTCTGGGCCACCGTCATTGAGCGATACTGATCTTATTCCACGCTGCTCCAAAACCTTCATGAAGTAGGAGCATTTAGCAAATTTTCTAGTTTGCCCCTCCAGGCTTCCTTGATCTATTTTTTTATTGGCATAGCCACAGCTAAATTCGCAGCCGATACACGTCTTCGGGGTTATAACCTCTTTGCTTATTGGGCATTTATGCTTTCCAAGGAGGAGATAAAACGAATTAGTAAGTTTATCAAATGCATAATTAAAGCTTATATAATTGTCATTCTCTATGTGCCCAGAGTACTTCTTAGTTTTATATTTATAGCTTAATTGAGAAAGCTTGCGCTTCCAGGCCGTATATACATATGTTGAGAAATTTATATTGGCCGTATCGTCATAATTCTTTAATGCATCTATGAGTTTTTCTCTGCACACTTGAGACAGGTCGTCTATGTCATGGTCGGGAATATTTTTCACCCATCCCGAAACCATTGTGTTTATCTTCCTGTCGTAAAAGTTTAGGATCTCATTGAAGCCATCCCCAGACTCTGTATCGTACGGAATTATTCTATCTTTAAACTTAATCTTTTTTATCACGCTCGAAGCCCTCTTGATCGAAAACATTCTCTCCTAAAGTCGCAGGACCAGCAGAATTCATTTTCGATAGGCACCCACACGTCTTGATCATTGCTGCTCGTCTGTCTCATATCCTGTATGAGCAGGCTGGTCTCTTTGATGTCAGCCATTATCTGAGCGTCTTTTCTATTATCATGCAATAGATTAGGGTCTGTGCATTTGCCTACTTTGATAAAGTCAAGTTGCTTATATATCTGAAGGTCGGGCTGACCCAAGCTCTCCTTGACTCCTATAGCGTAGAGATCTAACTGTATATTTTTATCAACCTTATAGGTTTTTTTAGACGTCTTGTAATCAACGATCCTCAAAGATCCATCTGGATTTTTATCTACCCTATCTATGTATCCAATTAACGTAATGCCATCCCCAAGGTCGATCGAGAATTTCTTTTCGACCATGAGAACATTAGGAAGATCATCTTTTATTTTATTGTAAAACTCCTTAAGTACAATCTTAGTTTCGTCTATCTGCTTATGCGTAATCGGAAGGCCGATTCCTTGGTCTGCCATCCTGGCGTATTTACGCAATGCCGAGCTGAAAGCACGATGCATCAAAAGCTTTATATCAAACTCTCGATTTCTATTTTTATAGAATAAGATATACCTGAAGAATTTCTCAAGTATTAGATGATTGAAGTTACCAAAGACAAACCATGGACGGTCTATTCTAGGCAGCTTTAGGATGTAATTGTAAAAGTATTTTCTCGGGCAAGTCTTAAATGTTTCCAGGGCCGAGAAGGAAACCCGTAATTTGTCTTCATTCATAGTAACTATATGATACTGAAAAATCGTTATTTTTCAATTAAATTACCCTAAAAGTTCTGGATTATTTTTGCCAAACTCTTCGATGCGAGACTTCATTGATAGGGGGTGGGTTCCTTCAAAATTATTTAATTGCCGGCTGTATTTATATTCGCCACCAACGCTTCTAATTTTTCCATTTTCTATTATTTTAAGCTCATCAGTCATCGCTGGGTCTGAGAAGTAAAACTCTTTTAAATATAACTTCTTTTCCAGCATGGTTTTAGGGGATTTTACGTATCCGTAGTGATGTATATGCAGCGGGGATACTATATAATTCACCTGCGCCCCCACAGAGGTGTCTCCTGCGCCGCTGTAGCCCCATATACCATTAGAAAACACTGTTTGGCCAGATAGTGGCCCATCGGTATAGCAAAAGCCCATAGCGTCGCCCGAGCTTCTAATGCCGATTCTATTTTTAATTATGCGAACCTCTTTCTCGTAAGCATCAAAGCCTTCGCTGTAGCCTTTCTTTATTTTAGAATAGTTCTTCTCAAAATGAAGGAAGTTTAAGGCGATAGCATTTTTCCCGGAAGCATCGGCCTCTTCAATTAATTTACGGAGATTCTTCATCTCGTCTTCGTGAACACACTCGTCGGCCTGTAGGTAGAATATCCAGTCGCCCGTGCATTGGTCGAGGGCCTTATTAGTCTGGTTTCTAAAAAAGGCCATGCCCTGTTCTTTGCCCTCCCACTCGGATCTAAAGATTTTAAATTTTGGATTAGATCCAAAGGCATCCATTACGAGCTTTTCCGTGTCATCTTCAGAGTCGCCAAGATTTATTACATACTCATCTACATACGGCTCTAGCGATTTTATAGACTCGATTATGGGATAGTCGAACTTTACGGCATTTTTAATTAACGTCGCTGCCGATATTCTCATATCGCAGGGGTATCCAGAAGGACTGGTCTAGGGGCTTCAACAGGCGACTGAGCCATTTTTTCGTCCAGCATACTAAGGATTTGATTGAATATAACTTGAGTCGGCACATCTTCGATGCAGCCAATCTTCTTTCCGATCTGGCAGGCGGTATAGCACGGAACTGGCGAGCAAGCGGGATTATCCGGCTTGATAGCATTTACATAGCAAACAGTATCCTCTCGAGGTCCAACTGACGGACCTGAGCTATCGCAAGTGTTCTGTGTCGCCCCCATAATTACAATTGATGGAACGCCTGCCCAGCCGGCCAGATAGGCGGGGCCAGAATCAACTCCAATATAGCCATCGCATCGCTTAATAAGCTCCCCGCTCTGTTTGAAGCTAACCTTGCCAGTTAAATGAACTACGCCTGGTAGCTGGATTTTCTTATCCATAAAGCCGCCAATTTGAATAATACCGTAACCTTTATCCATTAACCCTCTGGCAAGCTCGGTAAACTTCTCTATTGGCCAATCTCTTGACGGCACAGATATATTCCCATGCACCCCTGAGGTTGTATGCATTACGATATGCTTCTTGTTTTTATCGATGTCTGGCTCATTCCAGTAGTCGTCTACGTCAGCAACATCATCTTCACTCATGTATACGTATGTGCTTTTATCGTCCAGAGTTTCAAGGCCAGCACGTTTAGCATACCATTCCACTAAGTGCTGCTTATTTTGCGATTCAATATGGTGCCAAATTGAATCAAAGTTGTTGGCCATTCCAGCTCTTAGGATCTTATCGTATTTATTTTCAACACAATAAAGATTGGCCTCATAGTAATTGTCTCTCACTATGATTTTAGATATGTCCGGATTGCCCTCTAGGATATGAACGTTCTGAGCCTGAGTAATAAAATGAATCTCATCGTCTGGGCTCTTCTCTTTCAGGGCATGAACCACGGTTGTGGCCATACAGATATCGCCAAGAGTTCGGAACATGATAAATGCAACCTTATTTGACATTTTCTACTCCATATTTTTTGATAGCTACAATTACATCATTGACTACGTTAGGCCAATCATATCTCTCGGCAGATCTTTTGCCATTTTTAATAATAGTCTCTGTGTCTATTTTTTTTTCATATACATCTCTCATGGCTCTTCGAAGCTCTTCGACCTGGATGTTAGCCCATGAAACTCCTTGATAGATTGGATTCTGCATTAGCCACTCTAAATCTATGCAAGTTCCGATCTTTGATGCTAGCTGTATGCTATTATCTCTCGTACAGAAAGCTTTATTTCCAGTATGCTGATTCACTATTGTTGGAACCCCAGCCGCCATCGCCTTTAGGATAGGGGACCCGAATGCCTTAGATCTATATGGGGCAACCAGGCAGTCTAGCCCGGAAATAACCCCATCAATACATTGATCGGCCAACCTTCCTGAGAGGTAAATTACTTCAGCATTGCTGGCGCCCTTAAACTGAGTCAGTAAAGTTTTTGCCGTTTCCTTCTCTTTGTCATCTGGAATATTTCCCATGTATGTCTTCAAGACAAGCTTCACTTTAGGGTCATTCGTAAACTCATCATAGAATGCTCTAAGTAGAACATCAAAACCCGTGGTCTTTTTAAGAGATCCGACAAAGCCAAAGTAGAAGTTCCCATCTTCTTTAATACCATCTAGAAAATCCCTGGAAGCATACGTGAGCTTGGAATCGACGCCCCATTTGACTACAGAAATTTTACTAGCTAAATCTTGATACTTTCCAAAAATTGCCTTTTGATGCTGGCTTGGAACCCACACTTCGTTGATCCCTGGATGCGCCAACATGAGAGCATGAGCCAGAGGTAGATTATCTGCCTCAGTGGCGGTCCAGGCTATGTTTGAAATAGCATTATTATCGAAGAAAGTTATCCTCTCTGGGCTATTTATATGTATAGAGACAAACGTTTTGGGAGCCATTTGCTGCTGCCCAAGCATTACAAGCTTGACGTGTTCCTCCTTCGATATCTCTGTTTGGACATCTTGAGGCTGAGTGGAATCACCTAAACTTGTTAAGATGCCTGCATCAGACAGTGCTATGGCGAATTTTCTAGTCATTTGTCCATGAATACCAATTGCTTTGGCCGGACCAACAACTCTTACCGCTAAATTTTGAGACATAAGTTCTCCTTAAATTTTTATAAAGTCTAGTCGTTCAGCCTTAGACCCAGCGGTCAAGACGTCGTCCATGATCTTTGCCCAGGGCTCTACGGTAGCGCCCCACGTCATCGAGGCTGCCTTAATTCTAGCCTTCTTACCCAGATCTATTCTGAGGTCTTTATCTGTATAAATTTTTTCCAAAAGGCTCGCCATGATAGTTGGTCTTGGTATGGCCCTCTCAACAGGATGGGGCATACCTGTTATAGTGTCATCCTCTCGGTCTATAGGAATAAGAAGGCCACCCTCTTTGGCAAACTCAACGTGTGAGCTAAAATCGGGGACGATTTGAGGAACTCCGGAAGACATGGTTTCTAGAATTGGGATGCCAAAACCCTCTCCCTGTGTTGCCATTAAATGAACGTCCCACATATTCATCAATGAATTCAAATCTCTAGGACCTAATCCGTTTAGAATATTATAATTAGGAGTAAACATCATCTTGTCGGCTATGCCAAGCATTTTAGCCAGCTGCACAAGGTTGTAGCCTTGATCAACGGGCGCTGTATGTGGCCACAATCTTACGTTAGGCTTATCTTTGGCGAATATCTTAAATGCCTTAAGCACCTTGTCCCAATTTTTTCTAGGCTGGTTTCTCGCAAAAGATCCGACAATAAATGTATCTTCCGGTACTCCGTTGCGTATTTCAAGCCCACGATCTGTAATTGCGGCCCAGGCGATTGTTTTCTTAATGTTTGCTTTTACAGGCGGCAGCATTGGGAAATAATCATGAGCATTAACTCCCATATATACATACTTTGGATTAATGCTTGGATCGAGCCTATTGACTTCGTCCAGGCCATATTTGGTTTCCATGACAAGCTGGTCTACGTCCTTGAACCATGGAATCCATTCGGCTGGAACCGGATCTCCGTCAATGGGGGTATGTGCAACCCACTTAAAGCTCCTGCGATTTTTTAACTGAGTGATGTAGTTTACCATCCAAATGTCCGCATTGGTCCATAGAATATCTGGCTTTACATTTTCAATGATTTGCTCCAGGCCTGGAATTCCTGCTTGAGGGAACCCCTCACGCCCAAAGTCATGAGGTGAAGCTGGCAGAAGAGTGTATGGCAGGGCGTGAGGATATCCATTATAGCCCCAGCCGGCCACTACGATATTATACTTTCCAGTAGCGTGCAATCTTAGCGATGTCTCCCTTAAAACCACCGCCTGACCAGTATGGATCATCGGGTTATCTGACATCATTAGAATTGTTGGTTTCTTCATTGTTCCTCCATTTATTTTTCCAACACCGACCCGTTAGGAGTCATGTTTACTGTAAGAATTTTCTCAAAGTACTGCTTTACATCATTTCTGTGAGTTATTACCAATATAGTTTTGAATTCATTCTGGAGCTCGTTTATTACTTCAATAATTTGCTCTACCCCTCGGCCGTCCAGCGGACTTACAGCTTCGTCAATAATTAAAAACTCTAACTTTGAGTGGGCCCTACGGAGCAGAAGCTTTGAAAGAGCAACCCTAAGTACAAATGAAATTCGAAACTTCTGGCCTCCGCTGTAACTTGTAAAGGGAAAAGTTTTTTGCCCATCATTAATTAACACCTCAAAAGTCAGCTTCTCCTGCTTCGACTTCTTTGCCTCTTTTTTTGTTTTAAATGTTATTGACAATCTATTGCTGGACAGCTTCCCAAGGATTGAATTTGCTTCTTTTTCCAGCTCTTCTACTGCAGTCTCTAAAATATATGACCTAATCCCCTTTGGGCTGAATGCGACCAGAAGATCGGAATATACGGCATGATCTTCGTCTAGCCCCTGCAGGATTTTACGTTTTTCTTTCTTCTGTCCTATAATTATATCAAAACCTTCCCTATCTTTTTCTAATAATTCAATGTTTTTTGTGCTGTCGAAGATTTTGAATTTAATTTCATCAATATTTTTCTTTAAATTAGCAATATTTGTCTTTATTGAGTCAATCTTGCCGGTATCCACATTTATATTGACCAGCCTTGCGCTCGCCTCGTCTAGCTCGGCCTGGCGGGCAGTCAAATCTAGCTTTTTGTTCTTAACAGTATCTTTCCAATCAAGAAGAGCTGTCCCTGAACGAATTGCCTCCATGTCAGACCGTAGTTTATTTATATCCGAAAGCTTTCCCTGGATCAATCCAAGCTTGCCCTCTAGTAACTCGTCTAGCTGGGAAATCTTCTTTTTCGTGGATATCTTTCCTTGGAGGCTTTCGATTTGCCTGCCAAGCTCTGTAATTTTAGTGTTTGCTATATCCTGGACGCCCTTATCTCTAGCATTCTCTCTGGTAAGGGTTAAGAGCTTCTCTTTTTTTAGGATTATTTTCCCGCTGAGGATTTCTATGTAATGCTCTAGATTGCTACTATCAATGGCCGTCAGGCAATGATCGCACACGTCTCCATCTTTAATGGCCGGGGTTTTTATTCTTAAATTAAGCTCTTCTATTTCTTCTATCAGATTCGTTATTAAAGAATTGCGAAAATGTATGTCTTTTTCTGGGCCTGAAGCTATGGCCACCTGCTCGGCATGTCGAGCCGATATGTCGGCCAACTCTTCTTCTAGCTCTTTTATTTGCGCAGCTTTTTCTTTAGCCCTAGAAAGCTCTGATTCTATTTCGTTTTTTTCTTCAAGAAGACGAGGCTCTCCATTTATCTTATCTGAAATCTCCAGAGCCTTCCTATCTTGGTCTTCTTTGAAGCTTATTGCCTTACTTCTTACGTCCGCTAAAGAGGTTTTAGCTTCCGCCACGGCTAGTTTAATTCTTGAAACCTCACCTAATAATGTCTGAAGTTGGAACTCTGAATTTCTAAGAGACTCATAGGCGGTGCCGGACTCCTCTAGCTCCATCTCCTTTTTTACCAGATCCTTCTTGAGGGTCTCCACTTCATCTCTCTTAACCTGCTGCTGCTCCATGATTGCCGAAATTTTATCCTGGGCATCCTTATGCAGCTCTATAAACTCGGCAATTGCAATTCTATGAAAGTCTAGATCTTTAATCTTGTCTTTAACTTGCAGGTAATATTTTTCATATATGTTAAGGTTTAGGATTTTCTCTAGGAGATCTCGTCCAGCACTGGAGTTTTTAGAATTTGCCAGAGAGTACACGTCGTCCTGTCGAATATACACAGAATTAACGAATGTATCATAGTCTAGACTTAGGAATTCAGATATTTTCTTATTAGTATCTGTTACGCTAGATCCGTTGCTTACTACGCCGTCGATAATGAGATCCAGAGTACTACTGCCGTTCTTCCTGTTTCTGGTTCTTATGATAGATGTTTGCTTGCCATCATGCTCAAAATGATGCTCGACGGAGCATGAATCTTCTCCGTCCTTGACGTTTAAATCTATAGTCTCAGCCTTGGACTCGCCCCATCCATTCCAACCAATTGCCTCGAATAGATTAGTTTTACCCGCAGCATTAGACTCGGACGGATCTCCATTGTTCATTCCAACAATGAGGACTTTCCCCATATTATTAAAATCAACCTCGGCTTGAGCATAAGAAAGATAGTTTTTTAATACAAGTTTGCCAAGATTCATCTTTACTCGGCTTTCCTTGCGACCGTAGTGAATTTCCCGGGCCTTTTAGGGCCGCCCGGTAGAGTTCTTGCCGATGGCTTAATGCCAGAGCTGGCTAGAAACTGTCTCTCTAATTCATCTGCCGAATCATCCTCGCCTTCTACAAATTCTTCGGAGCCGTTGTCTTTAGCTTCTTTATCTATCTGCTCAAATGCCCTCATGGCCAGATCTACCTTGGATAGATTGGACGGCTTGTCCGGTGCCGCCATAGCCCTGTTTGGGTCTGGAGTAAGAACTCTTGAAGGCGCATTTCTTGCATTTGGAGGTAGCTCGCTTTCATCGTCGTCATCATCGATGTCACTCTCATCAACGTCGTCTGCTCCGACCTCTATTTCTTCTCCAATTTGCTGCTCCACCAACGCTTGTCGCTTGGCGCTGCGTGCGGTTCTAGCTAGAGCCATCTCTTCGGCTGGTGAGATATTTTTTCTCAGAGCACCCGAGATATCATCTACGAGCCTGACTATTAAATCATCATCATCGATCCCATTTTTAAGCAGAATTCTAAATATAGACTTCCTAAAGTCTGCTTCCGCCAATGTAAAAATATTCTGCCCACAGAATGGGCATAAATTTGCAAGCATAGCGTGCTTCATGCTTGATTCTAGCTTGCCTGCGCAGCTTACACATATCATATCAGTCCTCCGATATTATAGATTCTTTTATGATACGCTCTCCGTATTTCATAAATAAATCTTCATTTTTGATGTTATTCACAGCGGCAAAGTGCTTTAATGCCTGAATCTCATCCATGCTTTCACTGAATCCTAGTGATTCTCTGGAAAGGTTTTTCTTTCTAATTATTGGAATACATGTGCCATGGATCCAGTATGAGAGCTCGCCAAGCCTCTGGGAAACTTTAGAGGTGTCATATTTAATATGATTTTCCTCTGAAAGTATAACTTCTATCCTTACTATTGAATCCCTAATATCCTCCAACCTAGACTCTATGTCATCCAATACAATCGATGTCGGATCTTCCTCTCCTTCCAGGTTGTACTTTAAGTCAGAGAATTTCCTAGCCTTCACCTTAATAAAGTTATATTTAGTTTCCCCGTCTTCTACTTTTACTATGACAAAACCTTTTTTCTCTGAGGCTTCATTAAAATCAACTCGATTATTAGACCCGGCGTATACCACAATTGGGTTACCCATCAACTCTTGGAATTTATGAATATGGCCCATGGCCACATAGCAATATTTCTTGCCTCTAAAAATTCCAGTGTTTATAACCGGCTCGGAAAACTGATCGACGTATCTCTTTTCGTCACCAACTTTTGCGTCAGAAAGCGTAAAGTGTCCGACATAAACGGACGGTATTTCTTTGTCCAGAGAAGAGTAGAGCGCATTCGTGGTATCCTCCACATATTTTGCCACCTCTTCGTTTTTTTCTAGCTTCAACGTGCTTCTGATTGGATATGGCATAGTCTGAATTTGAACCTTTCCAGACTTAGTTTCAAGTACTATAATCTCAGGAGTCTTTGAGATGATGAAGTTTTTCTCATTCTCCAGAAGGGTTTGAAGTACGCCAATCGAATGAGTTCTATTGTCAGCCAGGAACAAATCATGGTTTCCAAGAACTACAACCGTGGGGATCTTGGCATTCATTAAGCGCATTATCCCTTTAGCAAATTCATTAATCTCTTCTGGCGATGGGGTTTTGCTCTTAAAAATATCTCCAGCTATTATGCAGAAATCAACATTGTCTGCAATTACTCTGCCTATAGACTCGTGAAACGTCTTTACAAAATCCAAAAAACGGCTATTAAGACCTCCAACCTCTATTTTGCCCTGATATGGGCCTATGTGGATGTCTGCTATATGTGCAAACTTAAAATTCATTGATGCGCCTTTTCAATAATATGATCCATGAAGCTGTCTACAATTCTTGAATCATCAATATCGGAATTTGAAAAAAACATATCCATATCCCTGTAGCAATCATTTACGGTCTCGATCTTATCCGGGTTCTTATATATCAAATCTCTAAGATGCACTCCTAGTTGATATTGTACGTTTTTCTTGTATTTATCTATATCTAAAGAATCGCTATTTATCGACTTCATTAGCGACTCTGCAAAAAACCTATCGCTTGCCACGTCAACATTCTCTCTATATTGATCTATTATATCAGAAAAAGACTTATTTTCATATCCCATCATCAAATTAATTACGCCACCGCCGGCAGCACAGCCAAAGCAATAGTATGAGTTGTTGGGGTATATGAAAAACGAAGCCGTAGATTCATTGTGCAAAATGCACTTCATTTTATGCCTCCCACCAATATCCTCGGCGGGCTCAAATCCATAATGCCTAATAAGCTGTAATATATCGACCTTTTTGTTGATATATCCAACTATCTTTTTAGACTGTTGTTTAGTCAGCGTTGTCAAGAATGCTCTCTGAGTTTGTAGTATCATCAGTATCGCTAATTAAGCACTTTGAATAATCTACAGCCATCGACCAATCTAGACCAACCTGGCATCGTCTGGCTTTAATTAATTTTACGTTCATAATATTAAGCTCGGAAATCGTCCTGATATATAGAGAGAAGTCCGCCTTCTCTGGAACGATTTTTGAACGACCAAAGTCGGTTATACTGATCTCGTTAAATTTCTTATTATGAGTTTCCGACTTTGCCTGATGGGTGCTTATTACAAATACCCCACGATTATTCATAAATGTTTCGGCCCAGTTTTTAAACTCAGTAATAATCTGACCTTTAACCTGCCAATCCTTCTCTTCGGCTGGGACATATAGTGGCGATATGTGCTCCAGGGAGTCAATAACTACAACGTCTGGAATAAAATTCTTTGAGTTTCTAAGATCGTTTATATACCCTTCAATTGTGGCCACATTGTCGGTCGGCTTTAAGAATTTTGTGATGATATGATTCTTCCTTCCATTCATCATTTTCACGCACTCTTCCAGGGCCTCTCCGTCCTCTTTGTCGAGGTGTCGCTTCCCCGACATGATTCTACTATAATCAACAGCCGAAGCTCTTGAATAAATGCGCTCATCGAAGTGGTCTGGTCTCATTTCGGCAGTTAAAAGCAGTACATTATGGCCATCCTTCCACATGTTGTAGCAAATATTAACTAGGGCCATAGATTTACCTTGGTTAATATTCCCAAGCACCATCAGTAGGTCTCCGTACTTGAACCCCTTAGTGGCTTCGTCGACTACTCTATGACCTATATTGAACCTCTTCTCATTGGATAGATCTCTTTCCATAATTTTTCCAACATTGTCATGGGCATCATGGGTCGTGTAGCTATACTCTCCCTCGTCTCCGCTATCCAAATTATTACTAATTTCAATAAATCCCTTGCCGAACGTTCTTATAAATTCAGTGAATTCTTCTAGGGTCTTGCCCTTTGAGGCGGCCTCAACTTCTGAAAACCCCTGAAGCCTCTTTGAGAATTCCTCTCTGGCGTAGAATGTTTTTAAATCATTTACATAAGAGTCAAATTCCGCTTCCGTCGGTGGGGAACTGGCCTTCGCAAGATCAAGCATAATCTTGAACCTTATCTTTAGCTTCGGCCCCCACGAAGTTGCTTTATGTTTTTCAAATATCCTTTGCAGGCTAGGAAGCGTGTCGTATTGCTTAAACCAATTAAAAAATTCATTTACAATAAATTTAGCCTCCGCATCCTCTTCAAATAGTTTTCTAAATAATTTAACCTGAAACGACCTCCTTAGACTTTTGTCCGAAGAGTGCAACAGGTAAAGTACTCTATTTATTAATTCTTCTCTATCTAGCATTATACTCCGCCCTCCCTAAAGTCGCCATCCATAAATGGTACAATATCGAAATTATGACTCATTACAGAGTGAACATAATCCCCGTAGAGCCCCCTAATATCCTCCATTCCTCCTTGGAGGTTTGTTATCATAACGGTTGGCTTGCTTGCTCTTTTTTTAAGAATATTCATCTCAAGGAAATTCTTTGAGATCTCATTGCTGTCACCCATTGAGGTGTTAAAGTAATCTCTTTCTTTTCCCAATTCATCCAAAACAACAAAATCTGTAGTTGCGAAAATTTCCTCATATCTAGCCTTCGCCTTTTCTGTGGAAAAGCTCTTCTTCATATATTCGTTAAATACAACAGGGTAAAAATCATAATATACAGAATATCCAGCCCTGGCTGCAGCCTTAAGGATTTCAATTGATAACATAGTTTTTCCGGTTCCTCTATTGCCCCACATTAACATTCCACGACCCTGCCTGGCATAGTCTTGAATGTCAGAAGTTATGCCCATAACCCTATCTCTCAGGATCTTTTTTTCTGGACTAGATTCTTTAAAGTGCTCTAGCGATAAATCCCAATATTCTCTAGGAATATTGGCAGCATCATACTTGGCGTAATTTGCCATCTTTTTAATACATACGCACTGAATTGCCTCTAGGTCCTCAGATTGGCCACGAAAAATTCGGTTGTCGCTAAACTTATGACCTTTCCCACCGCAGATCTTGCATTCTTTTCTTATATATTCAAATTTATCTAGCATTTAAAGTCTCCATGAATTTAACTATTGCGTCTTCTGAAAAGTTTTTCTTCATTTTATCCATAGCATCATCGTGGAGCAGGCCATCTTCCATATAAAGGGCATAAACACCCTTCATATTCTTCATTATCTTCTCTTCCCGTGGCGTATCATCAACTGTTTGCTCGAATTTCTTATGCCCGCTGCGAAGCACGTCGATCGCATAATGAGCTTCCTTTCTATGTTCCGGATAGAGGCCAAGCCCCGAGACTCTGTCGAACTTATTCTCTCTCTTGCTTTTATTTATCACCCAGGCAAAATATTCTCTGGTTTTTTCCGGAGTATCTCCATTTTTCGCCATGCAGATCTTCAAATTTGCGGCCTCTTGCTTTAGGTTTCTTGACAG
>Ga0307377_10001760_pt1 | contig 26589 bp, 19 predicted proteins | sample TR3MG_FD_202535 | JGI IMG/M metagenome (GOLD analysis project Ga0307377, IMG submission 202535) | Soil microbial communities from Risofladan, Vaasa, Finland - TR-3 | ecosystem: Environmental > Terrestrial > Soil > Coastal area > Acid sulfate soil | place: Finland: Risofladan, Vaasa | collected... | reverse complement strand
AGAGGCGAGTTGGCGTACTTCCCCGACGGTCAGGTGGCGCCACTGGCCCTTCGCCAGATCGCCGAGCTGCAGCGGGCCGATGGCGACGCGGATCAAGCGCAGCACATCGAAACCCAGCGCAGCCAGCAGACGGCGAATGTGCCGGTTGCGCCCTTCGTCCAGCACCACTTCAATCCACGCATTCTTCGCGCCGGCACGCAACAGCGCTGCCCGCTTCGCCTTGAGCAAATCACCCCCATCCACGATGCCGGCATGCATCGCCGCCAGTACCGCCGCATCCGGCTGGCCGACGACCTGGACGTGGTAGGTCTTGTCCAGATGCGTGACCGGATCAGTAATGCCGGCCGCCCATGCTGTGTCGTTGCTGAGCAACAGCAATCCCTCACTGGCCTTGTCCAGTCGGCCAACCGGTCCCAGCCACGGCAGTCCGGCGGCTGACAGCGCGGTATAGACCGTGGCGCGGCCGTGCTCGTCAGCGGCACTGACGATGAGTCCGCGCGGCTTGTTGAACATCACGTAGAAACGCTCCGCGGGCTTCACCGGCTGGCCGTCGACCGCAATCTGCTGATGGTCAATCGACGTCGGGCAATAGGGATCGTGCACGATGCGCTCGTCCAGGCTCACACGGCCTTCGCGGATCCACTGCTCGGCCTGACTGCGCGAGCAGATGCCCAGCTTGGACAACACCCTTGCCAGTCCATGCCTCGGCGCATGGGTCGGCAAGGCGTTTCGAGGAGAACGCGAGCTTGGAGGTGACATCGATCTAGCCTATAAGGCTGAGCCATGGGACGACAAGGATCAGCGCTGCAGCGACATGAAAAAACCCGGCTTGCGCCGGGTTTTTTCGTCATGCCTTCAACAAGGTTCGATTACTGCTGAACCTGCAACTCCGTACGACGGTTCTGTGCGCGACCGGCATCGGTGGTGTTGTCGCCGATCGGATCGCTCTCGCCATGACCGATCGGGCCTTCCAGGCGGCTCGCATCGATGCCGTGGCTGGTCAGATAGTTGTAGACGATCGCGGCACGACGCTCGGACAGCTTCTGGTTGTAAGCCTCGGTACCTTTCGAGTCGGTGTAACCGGCCACCGTCACATGCACCTGCGGATAGCGCTGCAGGGTGTCGACCGCCTGACTCAGCACCGAGAGCGAATCCGCGGTCGGTTCGGCCAGCGACTTGGAGATATCCGTCTCACCCTTGCGCGGACGATCGAACTTGAAGTTCACGCCGCGCAGGTCGATCACGACCTTCTGCGGGCAACCATCGGGACCGACGATCGTACCTGCCGGCGTATCCGGGCACTTGTCCTCGCAGTCGTTCACGCCATCATGGTCGCTGTCCATGGTCGAGCAGTCAGCCGGAGCCGGGGCCGGAGCGGCCACCGGGGCCGGGGCCGGAGCCGCCGCAGGAGCACCGAAACGCGAGACCACACTGAAACCCAGGAACCAGTCGCCATAACCGTTCTGGCTGCGCTGGGTACTGTCATCCCAATCGTAGCGGTAGCCGGCTTCCAGCCGGACGTCCGAACTGTCGGAAACGGTCTTCGAGATACCGGCACCAACCTCGGCCGCCGGCGACCAGCCGCTTGAGCTGTTGCTACGGTGCTGGCTGCCCATCACCCCGCCCAGGAAGTACGGGCGCAAGGCATTCCAGTCACGGAAATAGTAGCGCCCCGTCACGCCGACATTGTTGTTGGCCCACGAATGTGTGCTTTGACCGCCACCCGCCGCCGCACCGGCATCGCGCTCCCGCTTGGTGCGATCGATGAATGCATCGACTGACATGTTTGGCGAGATGAATTTACCGAAACCAAGCCCATAATAGAACTGCCGGCTGTTGGTATTGCGATCCTTGTCGTTGAAATAACCACCGACGGTCGGAGCGATGTACCAGCGTCCGTCATAACTGGAAACGCTCGAGGAGTCACTGCTGGCGGAACTGGCCGGAGCAGATGTGTCCTGGGCATGAACGGCACCGACGCCGCCCAAGGCCAGCGCAATGAGAAAATATAAGCCCTTATGTTTCATCAGGTGTCTCCTCGATTATTAGGTTTTTGCGTCCGTTCGGTCCCAACCGGAAATCGCTTGTCACGAATCCCATACGACATCAAAGGGTTGATCCCTCCCTCATTCGGCGTACGTAACGCGGATCGATTGCAATTGTATCGAATTTGTTAAGTGGTTCTCGCCCGCCGTTCAGAGAATCTCCCTGCCCGGTGAGGCTTCGTTCAGGAAACTCTCGTGGATGAGCATGATTCCCCAACCCTGTCTGGTGTCCCGGAATGGCTGACGATAAACACCCTTCTCATGCATTCGGCCCCTCGGGGCCAGCGCCGACTTGCACCGCTGCAACCCGATTGGTTTTTGCATCCGCTTAATCTCCCACTCACACCGTCTTTACAGCGTGAAGAGCCCAAGGAATTCCTGCAATGGCATGACATCGAGCCTGGCAGGATCACTCGTTGCGGTGAGAATCGCCTTGACCCGGTGCGCCGGCAAATGACCGCGCATGGCGGCCTCGAACTTCCTCAGCAATACCGGAATGCCCTCGGCACGACGCCTGCGATGACCGATCGGATAATCGACGGAAACCTTCTGGGTGCATGTTCCATCCTTGAAAAACACCTGCACCGAATTGCCGATGTAGCGCTTGTCCGGGTCGAAATAATCCCGGGTGAACTGCGGGTTCTCGCTGATCACCATCTTGTCGCGCATGGCGTCGATGCGAGGATCCGCCGCCACACCGTCTTCGTAGTCGGAGGCTTCGAGGCGACCGAAGATCAGCGGTACCGCCACCATGTACTGGATGCAGTGGTCGCGGTCGGCGTAGTTGGCCAGCGGGCCGGTCTTGTCGATGATGCGGCAGCCCGCCTCCTGGGTCTCGATGACGATCTTCTCGACCTGCTCGAGCTTGCCGGCGACCTGGCCGTGCAACTGCATCGCGCATTCCACCGCGGTCTGCGCATGGAACTCGGCCGGAAAGCTGATCTTCAGCAGCACGTTCTCCATCACGTAGCTGCCGAACGGGCGCTCGAATTCGAATGCATTGCCCTTGAAGGCCACGTCGTAGAAGCCCCAGGTCCGGGCGCTCAGCGCGGACGGGTAGCCCACCACGCCGCGGTAAACCGCGTTGATCGCGTGGGTGACCGCGCGACGGCAGGCATCGCCGGCGGCCCAGCTCTTGCGCGGGCCGGTGTTCGGTGCGTGGCGGTAGGTGCGCAGTGCGCCGTTGTCGATCCAGCTGTGCGACACGGCGGTGACGACCTGCTCCTTGTCACCGCCGAGCATGGCGGTAGCGACCGCGGTCGACGCCAATCGCACCAGGACCACATGATCCTGGCCGACGCGATTGAAGCTGTTCTTCAGCGCGTAGCAACCCTGGATTTCGTGCGCCTTGATCGCATAGCCGAGCACGTCGCGCACAGTCAGTGGCTGGCCGCCCTCACGCTCGGCCTTGCGGCTGAGGTAGTCGGCCACGGCGAGGATCGCGCCGAGGTTGTCCGACGGATGGCCCCATTCGGCGGCCAGCCAGGTGTCGTTGAAATCCAGCCAGCGGATCTGCGTGCCGATCGCGAACGCCGCCTGCACCGGATCGAGTTCGTGGCTGGTACCCGGCACGCGTGCACCGCCCGGCAAGGTCGCACCGGGCACCAGCGGCCCCAGATGCTTCACGCATTCGGGAAATTTCATGGCCAGCATCGCCGTCGCGAGCGAGTCGAGCAGCACGTAGCGAGCGGTGTCGTAGGCTTCCTTCGAATCGATCCGGTAATCGATCACGTAGTCGGCAATGTCGACCATCGGCTGGTCCGGGTCGGGGCGTTTGGCGGAACGGATGTCGTGGGCACTCATGACGGATCTCGCTGCGGGGAAACGCCTATTTTAGCTGACCGGGAGCCTGTCGCAGCTTGACCACGAACGCGCCGGCACCGACAATCCATCAAACACACCCCGAAGGGGAGTAGTTCCCGATGCGGGCGCGCCTGCATCGATGCGATGACCGTCAACACGAGCGACGCCTCGCTCCGGCCATCGCGGCAGCCGTGCTGCGAACGAGACTTTTGTGGTGGACACGGGCTGCGCGCGCCCGCGTCCGCCGCATCGTCCGACGCGCATGGAAACCCGCATGGATCTGTTCGGCTCCGACCTTTTTTCCGGCCTGCTGGCCATCATCCTGCTTGACCTGGTGCTGGCCGGCGACAATGCCATCATCATTGCGATGGCCGCGCGCAACCTGCCCCGGTCACTGCAGTTCAAGGCCGTTTTCTGGGGTGCGTTTGGCGCGATTGCGGTACGCGTGCTGCTGACGGCAATCGTGGTTTCCCTGCTCAAGCTGCCCGGCCTGATGCTGATCGGTGGGCTGCTGTTGCTGCCGATCGCGTGGAAACTGCTGCGGCAAGATACCGATGCCGCCCATCGGATCAACGCCTCGAGCGGCTTCTGGAGCGCGTTGCGCACCATCATCGTCGCCGACGCACTGATGGGCATGGACAACGTACTGGCCATCGCAGGCGCGTCGAACGGCCATCTCGGTCTGGTGATGATCGGTCTGCTGATCAGCGTGCCGCTGGTGGTCTGGGGCTCGACGCTGCTGCTGCGGCTGATCAACCGCTTCCCGCTGATCGTCTACGTCGGCGCCGCTGCGATCGCCTTTACCGCGGGACGGATGATCACCCATGATCGGTGGACGAGTGGCTGGTTCGATGCGCACAACTGGGTAACGTATGCCTTCGAGGCACTGCTGGTGATCGTCATCTGCGGCGGTGGCTGGTGGCTGCAGCGACGTCGGCGGGCCGGGCAGCAGCCATCCCGTTGACGGCAAACTGCGTGGCCCCCTGCCCGCCGGGCGGCGCCCACCCGAAGGTGGGTGTCGAACCTTGGAGCTTGTTCAGCGCTTGTCGATCGGCACGTAGGTCTGGTCTTCCGGGCCGGAGTAGTTCGCGCTGGGGCGGATGATCTTGCCGTCCTGGCGTTGCTCGATCACATGCGCGCTCCAGCCGGAGGTACGCGCGATCACGAACAGCGGCGTGAACATCGCGGTGGGCACGCCCATCATGTGATACGCGCTGGCGGAGAACCAGTCGAGGTTGGGGAACATCTTCTTGACCTCACCCATCACCTGCTCGATCCGCTCGGACACCTCGAACAGCGTCAGGTTGCCGCCTTCGGTGCAGAGCTTGCGCGAGATTTCCTTGATGATCTCATTGCGCGGATCGGACACCGTGTACACCGGGTGGCCGAAACCGATGATGATTTCCTTGCGCTCGACGCGGGCGCGGATGTCTGCCTCGGCGTCATTGGCGCTGCGGTAGCGCGCGATGATTTCCATCGCCACCTCGTTGGCGCCGCCATGCTTGGGGCCACGCAATGCGCCGATCGCACCGGTGATCGACGAATACATGTCCGAACCGGTGCCGGCGATCACGCGGGCCGTAAAGGTGGATGCATTGAACTCGTGCTCGGCATACAGCACCAGCGACTTGTCCAGCGCATGCGCGTGCAGGTCGCTGGGCGATTTGCCGTGCAGCAGGTGCAGGAAATGCCCGGCGATCGAGGCGTCGTCGGTCTCGGTCTCGATGCGCTTGCCGTTGTGGCTGAAGTGGTACCAGTACAGCAGCATCGAGCCGAAGCTGGCCATCAGCCGGTCGGCGATCTCGCGCGCGCCCTCGACACTGTGGCCGTCCTTCTCGGGCAGCACCGTACCCAGCACCGAGCAGCCGGTGCGCATCACGTCCATCGGATGGGTGGCGGCCGGCAGCAGCTCCAGTGCAGCCTTGACCGGTGCCGGCAAGCCGCGCAGACGCTTGAGCCGGGCACGGTAGTTGTTGAGTTCGGTCCAGGTCGGCAACACGCCGTGCACCAGCAGGTAGGCCACTTCCTCGAAGCAACCCCGGGTAGCCAGGTCGTGGATGTCGTAGCCGCGGTAATGCAGATCGTTGCCGCTGCGACCGACCGTGCACAGCGCGGTGTTGCCTGCCGGCACGCCGGACAGGGCGACGGATTTCTTGGCCTTGGGTAGGGCTTGCTCGCTCATCGGAAATCTCCAGGGTGCAGGTTTGTTCTTTTCAATTTCGGTAGGAGCCCGCTTGCGGGCGATGCTCTGGCTTCGATGTGCAGTCAGAGCAGGAGCATCGCCCGCTTGCGGGCTCCTACCGTGATGACGATCAGCCTTTCTGCGAGAACAGCGCGTCGAGCTTGTCCTCATAGGCGTGGTAGCCCAGATAGTCGTAGAGCTCCTCGCGGGTCTGCAGCGTGTGGATGATGTTCTTCTGCGTGCCTTCGCGGCGCACGGTTTCGTAGAAATTCAACGCCGCCTTGTTCATCGCGCGATAGGCACCGCAGCAGTACAGCGCGATGTCCACGCCGGCGTCGCGCAGTTCGTCGGTGGTGAAGAACGGGGTGGAACCGAATTCGGTGAGGTTGGCAAGGATCGGTACCTTCACCGCCGCCTTGACGCGGCGGTAATCGTCGAGCGTCCTCATCGCCTCGGGGAAGATCATGTCGGCACCGGCCTCGACATAGGCACAGGCGCGATCGATCGCCGCGTCGATGCCTTCCACCGCGGCCGCGTCGGTGCGGGCCATGATGACGAAGCCCGCCTCGGTACGCGCGTCCACCGCGGCCTTGACGCGATCGACCATCTCTTCCTTCGTCACCACTTCCTTGCCCGGTCGATGGCCGCAGCGCTTCTGCCCGACCTGGTCCTCCATGTGCACGGCGGCCGCGCCGACGTTGATGAAGGAACGAACCGTGCGCGCGATGTTGAAGGCACCACCCCAGCCGGTGTCGATGTCCACCAGCAACGGCAACTGGGTGGCATCCACGATGCGGCGCGCATCGGTAAGCACGTCTTCCATCGTGCTGATGCCCAGATCGGGCATGCCCAGGGAATTGGCCGCAACGCCGCCGCCGGACAGATAGAGCGCCTTGTAGCCGACGCGCCGGGCCATCAGGCCGGCGTAGGCGGTGATCGTGCCCATGACCTGCAGCGGCTGCTCGGCGGCGATGGCTGCGCGAAAGCGCGCGCCGGGGGATGCTGACTGTGCCATGACACCTCCACGTGAAATCGATATTTTAGCGCACTGCAGCCGAACTCTCGCCTCGACCACCAAAGCCCGATAGGCTCCTAGCCTCCCTGATCCGGACCGCGTTCCAGTGCGCGACGCACCTCGTCCAGTGCACCCGGATCGTCCAGCGTGGACAAGTCACCGGGGTCGCGCTGTTCCACCAAGGCCTGCAGCGAACGGCGCAGCAGCTTGCCCGAGCGGGTCTTGGGCAGCGCGTTCACCACGTAGATGCGCGCCGGCCGGGCCACCGCGCCGAGCTGGTCGCTGACGCACTGCTGCATGGCCCTGGCCACGTCGGCAGGCAGCTCGACCACGCCTTGCTTGAGCGTGGCGAACACCACCGGCACCTGGCCCTTGAGTTCATCCTTCATGCCGATCACGGCGGCCTCCGCCACTGCGGTGTGGGTGGCCACCGACTCCTCGATCTCGCGCGTGCCCAGGCGGTGGCCGGCCACGTTGATCACGTCGTCGGTGCGCCCGAGGATGTTGGTGTAGCCGTCCGCATCGCGGATCGCCCAGTCCAGCGAGCTGTACAGAAGCTCCTTGAAGTGGCTGAAGTAGCTGTTGACGTAGCGCTCGTCGTCGCGCCACACCGTGGTGAGGCAGCCCGGCGGCAGCGGCGGCACGAACACCAGCACGCCCTTCTCGCCCACTGCGGCCTCTTCGCCGGTGGTCTCGTTGATCACCTTCATTTTGTAGCCCGGCGCGGGCAGGCCCGGCGAACCCCACTTCACCGGCTTCAGATCCAGTCCCGGCATCAGGGTGATGGCCGGCCAGCCGGTTTCGGTCTGCCAGTAGTTGTCGATCGCAGGCACGCCGAGGCCGTCGGTGATCCAGTGCGCGGTCGGCTCGTCCAGCGGCTCGCCGGCAAGGAACAGCCACTTCAGGCTGGAGAGGTCCGCCTTTTTCAGCCACGCGACGTCCTGCTTCTTCAGCACCCGGATGCCGGTCGGCGAAGAGAACATGGTGCGCACGCGGTACTGCTCGCACAGCCGCCACCAGATGCCGGGATCGGGCCGTGTGGGCAGGCCTTCGTACAGCAGGGAGGTGGCGCCGCCGATCAGCGGACCATAGACGTTGTAGGAATGCCCCACCGCCCAGCCCACGTCCGAGGTGGAAAACATCACCTGTCCCGGCGCGATGTCGAAGATCGTGCGAATCGACAGCGCCATCGCCACCGCATAGCCGCCCACGTCGCGCTGGATGCCCTTCGGCTTGCCGGTGGTGCCGGAGGTATAAAGCAGGTAGCTTGGCTCGTTCGATTCGAGCCACGTCACCGGCACCTCGTCGTTCATGTGTTCGGCGCGCAGGCGGGCATAGTCCACGTCGCGCCCGTGAACGCGCTGCATGTCCGGGTCCAGCCCGCGGCTCACGATCAGCACGTGCGGCGGCGGCGCCTTCGATTCGGCCAGTGCCGCGTCCACCAGCGGCTTGTATGGAATCACCTTGCCGCCGCGCATGCCGGCGTCGGCGCAGATCAGCAGCTTGGGCCGCGCATCGTCGATGCGCAGCGCCAGGTTGTGCGCCGCAAAGCCGCCGAACACCACCGAATGGATCGCGCCGATGCGCGCGCAGGCGAGCATCGCGTACACCGCCTCGGCCATGTTGGGCATGTAGATCACCACCCGGTCGCCCTGGCCCACGTCCAGCGACTGGAGGATGCCGGCGAAGCGGTTCACTTCGCGGTAGAGCACGCGATAGGTGATCTCCTGCGTGGTGTCGGTCTCGCTGGAAATCGCCACCAGCGCCAGCTGCTCGCCGCGCTCGGCGAGGTGACGGTCAACCGCGTTGTAGCAGAGGTTGGTGGTGCCGCCCACGAACCAGCGGCGAAACGGCGGGTTGGACTGGTCGAGAATCTGCCGTGGCGGCGTGTCCCAGTGGATCAGCCGCGCCTGCTCGCCCCAGAACTGTTCCGGCTCGTCGACCGACTGCCGGTAGAACTCTTCGTAGCGCATCGCCCCTGCCCGTATAGCCGCCGATGCGCCCAGCCTAGACCCATGCAGCGGCGCGGAACATCCGACTTTCGCCGCGGGCCGAAACGATAGCGGGCCGGCAAGTGCCGGCCCGCTGTCGTAGGAGCCCACCCTGTGGGCGAATGCTCTTAGCCATACCCCGACAAGAGCAATTCGCGCACATGGTGCGCTCCTACGCGGTGAACAGGTGCTCGACGCCGGCGCGCTCCTCGCGCAGTTCCTTGTCGGTGGCGTCCATCCGGGCGCGCGAGAAGTCGTTGATCGCCAGCCCCTGCACGATCGCGTACTTGCCGTCCTTCACCGTCACCGGGTAGCCGTAGATCACGCCCGGCGCGATGCCGTAGGAGCCGTCGGACGGGATGCCCATCGAGACCCAGTCGCCTTCGGCGGTGCCCAGCGCCCACGTGCGCATGTGGTCGATCGCCGCCGAGGCGGCCGAGGCGGCGGACGAGGCGCCGCGTGCCTTGATGATCGCCGCGCCGCGCTGCTGCACGGTCGGGATGAAGTCGCTCTCGTACCAGGCCTGATCGACCAGCGACATCGCCGGCTTGCCGTTGACCGTGGCGTGATGGATATCCGGATACTGGGTGGAGCTGTGGTTGCCCCAGATCGTCATCTTTTTGATGTCGGTGGTGTGCGTGCCGGTCTTCTCGGCCAGCTGGCTCAACGCGCGGTTGTGGTCCAGCCGCACCATCGCGGTGAAGCATTTCGGATCCAGGTCCGGCGCATTCTGCTGGGCGATCAGCGAATTGGTGTTGGCCGGGTTGCCGACCACCAGCACGCGCACATCGCGCTTGGCGTGTGCGTTCAGCGCCTTGCCCTGCGGGCCGAAGATCGCGCCGTTCGCTTCCAGCAGATCCTTGCGCTCCATGCCCGGGCCGCGCGGACGCGCGCCGACCAGCAGCGCGTAATCGACGTCCTTGAACGCGACGTTGAGATCGTCGGTGGCGACCACGCCGGCCAGGGTCGGGAACGCGCAGTCGTTGAGTTCCATCACCACGCCCTGCAGGGCAGGCAGCGCCGGGGTGATTTCCAGCAAATGCAGGATCACCGGCTGGTCCTTGCCCAGCATGTCACCGGCGGCGATACGGAACAGCAAGGCGTAGCCGATCTGGCCAGCGGCACCGGTAACGGCAACTCGAACGGGGGCTTTCATGGGGTAGCTCCTTGGTGGGGGTGTTCAATGTGTTGTGCTGTAGGAGCGCACCTAGTGCGCGATGCTCCTGCTAGCAAAAGGCATCGCGCACAGGGTGCGCTCCTACAGGTGTTGTTTTCAGTCCAGTTCGGCGAAGAACTCCTCGATGCGTTGCAAACCCGGCGCCAGCTGCGCAGTCGGGCAGGTATAGGAAATGCGCATCGCCCGCGGCTCGCCGAAGGCCGAGCCAGGCACGCAGGCAACGCCCTTGGCTTCCAGCAGGGCGGCGCAGAAATCCACATCGTTGGCGATCGGGGTGCCGCGGTGGCTCTTGCCGAACGCCACCGAGATATCCGGGAACGCGTAGAACGCGCCTTGCGGTCGCGGGCAGACCACACCCGGAATCTTGGCAAGTGCAGCCAGCACGATGTCGCGCTTGCCGGCGAATTCCGCGCACCTGGCCTGCGGAATGTCCTGCGGGCCGGTCAGCGCCGCCACCGCCGCTGCCGTGATCACCTCCGGCACGCTGGTGATGTGGTTGGAGTTGAGCGTGGTCACTGCCCTGGCCACCACCTCGGGAGCGGCCACGAAACCCACCCGCCAACCCGGCATGCCATAGGTCTTGGAAAGCGAGTCGACGAAGATCAGCCGCTCGCGCAGATCGGGCCTGGCGAACACGAAGTTGTGGTAGCCGATACCGTCGAACACCATCGCGTTGTAGATGTCGTCGGTAACGATCCAGGTGTCCGGATGCTTCGCCAGCACCTCGGCCAGTGCGGCGATTTCCCCCGCCGCGTAGACCATGCCGGTGGGGTTGGACGGGTTGTTGAACAGGAACACCCGCGGCTTGCGCGCCAGCGCCGCATCGAGTTGCGCCGGGGTCAGCTTGTAGTTCTGCTCCGGTCCGCAATGCAGTACGTTGACCTTCGCGCCGACGATGTCGGCGATGTCGCGGTAGGTGGTCCAGTACGGTGCGGCGAAGCAGATCTCGTCGCCTTCGTTCAGCAGCGCCTCGGCCAGGTTGTACAGCACCTGCTTGGCACCGATCCCGATGGAAAGGTTCAGGCGTCCATAACCCGTGAAGCCCAGTGCCTCGATGTGTTGGAGGAACGCATCCAGCAATGCATCGGCACCGCGGTTGCTGCCGTACTGGCCGCTGTCGTGCGACAGCGCTTCGCGCGCCGCGGCGTAGACGTGTTCGCCCGGCAGAAAGTTCGGCACGCCGATCGAGAAGCTGATGATGTCCCGTCCGGCAGCCTTGAGCTGCTTCGCCTTTTCGGCAATCACCATGATGGCGCTGGGCTTGGCGCGGCCGACACGCTGGGCGAGCTGGGGCATGGGGTTGCTCATGCGAAGGGAGGGAACAAAGGCCGTGATTTTATCACGCCACCGGATACCCGCGCCGGCCGTGCGCAAGATCGCCGACGCGGTCGGCCCGGGCGGGGCGCAGTAGGCACTCCGCACCACGGGCTGCAGGACTCCCCGGCAACGGCCGGCGCGGTCATGCCGATGGCACAAAAAAACCGCCGGTGGAGCACTGGCGGTTTTTTCCGACCATCGCTCGCGCGAGTTCAGCCGCGCTTGTCCAGCACGGCGTTCCACATGTTCACGTTCTCGGCCTGCGCGGTCAGCAGCGCGTCCACATCGCCTTCCACGGTGACCTTCTCGATCACGTCGCCCTGCGCGATCGTGTTGACCACCTTCATGTCGGCCGCATCGACCACTTCGCCGAACACGCTGTGCTTGCCGTCCAGCCAGGGCGTGGGGCCATGCGTAATGAAGAACTGGCTGCCATTCGTGCGCGGCCCGGCATTGGCCATCGACAACACGCCGGGCTTGTCGTGCCGCAGCGAGGGGTCGAACTCGTCCTCGAACTTGTAGCCGGGGCCGCCGCGGCCCGTGCCTTCGGGGCAGCCGCCCTGGATCATGAAGTCGGCGATCACGCGATGGAACGACAAGCCGTCGTAATAGCCACGCCTGGCCAGGTTGACGAAGTTGGCGACGGTGATCGGCGCGCGATCTTCATGCAGGCGCAGATGGATCGGGCCACGGTTGGTGTCGAAGGTCACGTTGATGGTCATCGGAAAATCCCTGGGGTCGGAAGCTGCACCGCGCGACGGCACGGGCCGACAAGGATAACCCAGCATGGCTGGTGATGCAGGCCATCCGCCAACCACGCCTGCTCCTGTCGCAGCGATGGGCTGACACTAAATTCTGCGTGTAGGAGCGCACCCTGTGAGCGAATGCTCTTGCCGGAGCATTGACGAAAAGCAATTCGCGCACAGGGTGCGCTCCTACGGTAAACCCAGCGTGGCACGATCGAGCGCGCCGGCGCCGCGCGGCCGGGCGGCCGGGGTGGGTGCGTCGAGTGGCCATGCCGCGCCTTCGTACAAATGCGCCCACAGCCGGTCCAGCGCCGCATAACCGTAGGGCAGCAGCGGCACATGCCGGTCGCCGAAGCCCGGCAGCGAGAGAAACGCATCGAAGTGTTGGGCATACGGCACCTTCCAGTAGATCGGCTGGCGCCCCTCCTCGCGCAGCCAGGCCACATAGGGCCCGGAACTGAAGGCCGTTGGCAGCAGGCCGTCGCTGGCACCTTGCAGCACCCATAACGGCAGGTCGCTGCGCGGCAACCTGGTCGCGGTGGCGGCTACCGAAGCACGCAGGTTCTGCGCTGCGGGATCGCTGCCGGTCCACAGCGCACGCAGGCATTCGATGCCGATCAGGGTGGGGTCGGCCGAAACATGGATGCCGCCGAACAGACCCACGCCATTGCCCGGTGGAATGCCAACCGCATCCGACCACCATGCCGCACGGGTCGCGGCATCGGCCAGACCCGGCTGGCCATCGGCACCGATCGCCGCGTAGCGGAAGCCGCACGGCATGTCCGCCGCGCCGCGGCGCAGATAGGACGAGGCATAGCCGGCGGCCGCCACCCGCCACAGGTCGAGCGCGGTCGAACTGGCCGCGGTACTCATCGCCTCGTCGGTCCAGCCGCGGACGCGCAGGTATTGGTACGCCTGCTCGGCCTGTTCGGCCACGCTGTTGCCGCCCAATTTGCCCTGCGCGCGCAGGCTGGCGCAGCGCACCGGCCACGCCGGCGGTGGCCGGCCGTCCGCTTCGCGTGCGAATGGCGCGTCGGCAAAGCGCTCGCCGCTCAACGCGCACGGCAACCAGATCGCGGCCTCGGTGGCGTAGTCGTAAAACGGACGGCCGTGGCCTTGCACGTGCACGTTGGGCTCCAGCGCGACCACGCCGGCAAAAAAACCATCGCGATCCAGTCCGGCTGCCTGCAGCACCGCGCCACCGCCATTGGACAGGCCGGTGGCGATGATCTTCGTGTTCTGCGGCGTGAACGGCGCCTCGTCCGGATAGGCGCGATCGAGCATGGCCAGCGCGAACTGCGCGGCCTGGATCACGTGCCGCCCCCAGTCGGCCTCCGGGTTGTCGCCGGAATTCATCTGCTTCACCGCGATGCCTGTCCCCGGCGGTGCCGGTGGCGGCTGGAACTCCAGCGCCGCCTCGCCGCGTCTGGCGCGGCGTCCGTCCAGCGCCACGCCGCTGTCGTCGGCGTAATCGAAATAGCCCGAACCGGTGCCCTTGTCGGTGTACGCCACCGCGCAACCGTGCGGCAGACCCCAGGCCCCGGCCAGCGAGATCGCGCCGTAGATGCCGCGCGAGCCGGACGAGGCGGTCACCACCAGGCAGCGCTTGCGGTGATCGAAATGGTCCGGCAACTGCAGCAGCACGCGATGTGGTGCCCGTGCGCCGGGAATCCGCGCGAACGCCTGGTATTCGCGCCCCGGTATATCCGGCACGCCGCCATAGACCGTGCCGTAACCGCCCAGCGGACCGAGATCGGCGATGCCCTTCCAACTGGTCTGGATCGCCCGCCGGCGCAATTCGTCCGCGCTGGGGTCCTGCGGGTTGGCGAACGGCGACGGCGCACCGGCCAGACTGGCCAACCCCAGGCCCGCACTCAACAGATCGTCGTGCCCCCGATGCTCGGTGACTTGCACTTCGCCGTAATCCACGTCTCGCATTCCAGAATCCTTCCCGGCCGGACTGCCGGCACAAGCCGACAGCATGACCGATAGCAGCACGGGCCAGAACAGCGGTGTTGCAATGGGGATGGATTTCTTCATCACGCCACCATAGCAAGCAAGCTGCCGGCCGCCATCGTACAAAAGTCCATCACGCATGACTTCCGAGACTCGACGGCAGTGCCGGCGCCCGCTAAGTTCGACCGCATGACTTGCCTGCTGATCGCCGACGACCACCCGCTGTTCCGCGCCGCACTGTATCAGGCCGCCAGCGCGAGCGTGCCCGGGTGCCGCGTACATGAGGCTGCCGACCTTGCCGGCGCGCTGACCGCACTGGCCTCGGAACCGGATATCGATCTGGTGCTGCTCGACCTGCACATGCCCGGCAGCCGGGGCCTGACGGGGCTGGCGGCATTGCGTGGACAGCATCCGGGCGTGGCGGTGCTGGTGGTGTCCGCCCACGACGAACCGCGCATCGTGCGCCGCGTGCTCGATCACGGCGCTGCCGGTTTCATCCCCAAGAGTGCCAGCCCGGTGCAGATTGGCCAGGCGATCCGCAGCGTGCTCGAGTGCGGCAGCTGGCTGCCACCCGGCCTCGCCGCCGCCGTGGCCGCCCTGCCCGCCAACCCCGATGACACCGACCTGGCCGGCCGCCTGGCCCGACTGACCGAGCAGCAGTCGCGCGTCCTGGGCCTGCTGGCCGAAGGTTTGTTGAACAAGCAGATCGCCGACCGCCTCTCGATCCAGGAGCGCACGGTGAAGGCGCATGTCACGGCGATCTTCGAGAAGCTGCGGGTGAGAAACCGCACGCAGGCCGGGATGCTGTTGAAGTCGCTGGAATTGGGAGAACCGGCGCGGATGGCGTAGGACCCACGCCTGCCCTTTCGACGATTTTGTCGCGATCCATCGGCGCCGGCCTGATGGGCGCCCGAGGATAGCGACACCCAAAGACACCTGAGACACCTGATGACTGGGGAAAACCGATGCTGGCACGCACGACGAAAAAACCGACCCGGGCACCCCGCCGCTTGCACGGCGGTGACCGGGCAAGGCATCTGCTACATGTGGTTGCCGTGCTCGCGTTCGGCCTTGCCGCCTCCGCCCAGGCGCGCACGCCCGCGCCCGCGTCGGACATGGCCCGCTGGCAGCGTGAGGCGCAGGCGGTCACGATCACCCGCGACGACTGGGGCATCGCGCATGTACACGGCAGGACCGACGCCAACGCGGTGTTCGGCATGACCTACGCGCAGGCCGAGGACGATTTCAACCGCGTGGAGACCAATTACCTGCTGTCGATGGGCCGCCTCGCCGAGGCCGAGGGCAAGTCCGCGATCTGGCAGGACCTGCGGCAGAAGCTGTTCATCGACCCGGTGGTGCTGAAGAAGCTCTACCGCCAGAGCCCGGCCTGGCTGCAGCAGCTGATGAACGCCTGGGCCGACGGGCTCAACTATTACCTCGCCACGCATCCCGATGTGCATCCCCGCGTGATCGCCCATTTCGAACCGTGGATGGCGCTGAGCTTTACCGAGGGCAGTATCGGCGGCGACATCGAACGCGTGTCGCTGAAACAGCTGGCCCTGTTCTACGGCGACGATCAGGCGGCGCTGGCCTTCGTGCCCGAGCCCGCCAGCTGGAAGGAGCCAACCGGCTCCAACGGCATCGCCATCGCGCCGAAGCTCACCGTCGACGGCCATGCGCTGCTGCTGATCAACCCGCACACCTCGTTCTTCTTCCGCTCCGAACTGCAGATGTCCAGCGACGCCGGGCTCGACGCCTACGGCGCGGTGACCTGGGGACAGTTCTTCGTCTACCAGGGCTTCAACCAGCATGTGGGATGGATGCATACCTCCACCGGTGCCGACGTGGTCGACGAGTTCGCCGAGACCATCGTGCACCAGCACGGCAAGCTCTATTACCGCTACGGCAAGGCACTGCGCCCGGTCACCACGCGCCGGATCGTCGTGCGTTACCGGGCAGCAGACGGCTCGATGGCGCAGCGCACCTTCACCGCCTGGTTCACCCATCACGGCCCGATCGTGCGCGCCGCCCATGGCAAGTGGATCGCCGAGGCGCTGATGAACACGCCGATCCCCGCACTGGAGCAGAGCTGGCTGCGCACCAAGACGCACGACTACGCCAGCTACATGAAAGTCGCCGAGCTGAAGGCCAACTCGTCCAACAACACCATCTTCGCCGACGACAAGGGCGAGATCGCCTATCTGCATCCGCAGTTCATCCCGAAACGCGACGACCGCTTCGACTACACCAAGCCGGTCGACGGCAGCGATCCGGCCACCGACTGGCACGGGCTGCTGCCGCTCGATGCGGCCCCACACCTGCTCAATCCGCCCAACGGCTGGATCTTCAACACCAACGACTGGCCGTATTCCGCGGCCGGCCCATACAGCCCGAAACGGGCGGACTATCCCCGCTACATGGACACCTTCGGCGAGAACCCGCGCGGCCTGCACGCCACCCGCCTGCTCACCGGCGCGAAGGATTTCACCATTCCCTCGCTGATCACCGCCGCCTTCGATTCGTACCTGCCGGCGTTCGCGCGGCAGATCCCGATCCTGGTCGCCGACTACGATGCGCTGCCCGCCAACGATCCGCTCAGGTCAAAGCTGGCCGGCCAGATCGCGATGCTGCGCGGTTGGAACTACCGCTGGGGCATCGCCTCGATGCCAACCTCGCTGGCGGTGTTCTGGGGCGACACGCTGTGGGACGAGGTGAGCAAGGCCGATACCGCCGAGGGCCTGTCGATCTATGACTACATGGCCGAGAAGGCCGGTTCGCGAGCCCGCCTCGACGCCCTGGTCGAAGCGTCCGACCGCCTGAAAAAGGACTTCGGCAGCTGGGGCGTGCCGTGGGGCGAGATCAACCGCTTCCAACGCATCAACGGCGACATCGTGCAGCCGTTCGACGACTCAAAGCCCAGCATCCCGGTACCGTTCACCTCCTCGCGCTGGGGCTCGCTGGCCTCGTTCGGCGCGCACCGCTGGCCCGGCACGAAGCGCTATTACGGCACCAGCGGCAACAGCTTCGTCGCGGTGGTCGAGTTCGGCCCGAAGGTGCGCGCCCGCGCCATCACCGCCGGCGGCGAAAGCGGCCATCCCGACTCGAAACACTTCAACGACGAAGCCGAGCGCTACACCACCGGCAACCTGCGCACGGTGTACTTCTGGCCGGAGCAGCTGAAGGGACATGTCGAGCGGGTCTATCACCCGGGGAGAAAGGCATCGGTCACGCCTCATTGAAGCCGTCTGCCGGCGCACCCGGAAAACAGGTACCCCAACATCTGCTGCCGGATAGCGGTGTCATGCAGCTGCGGTCGAGGAACCACGGCACCGGCTACAAACCCCACCTGGGAATTTCCAGGCCGCGCTTCACCGCCGGGCGGGCCAGGGCGCGATCGAGCCAGGCGGCGACGTTCGTGAAGCTGTCGTACACCACCAGTTCGCGCGCCTCGTAGAACGTGATCAGGTTGTTCACCCAGCCGACCGTGGCGATGTCGGCGATCGTGTAGTCCTCGCCCATCAACCAGACGCAACCGTCGAGCTGGGCGTCGAGCACGCCCAGCAGGCGCTTCGTTTCGGCCACGTAACGATCGAGCGGCCGCTTGTCGGCGATCTCCTTGCCGGCGAACTTGTTGAAGTAGCCGAGCTGGCCGAACATCGGCCCGATCGATGCCATCTGGAAGAACAGCCACTGGATGGTCTCCCAGCGCCGGGCCGGGTCGGCCGGAATGAACTTGCCCGTCTTGTCCGCCAGATACAGCAGGATCGCACCGGATTCGAACAACCCCAGCGGCTCGCCGCCGGGTCCGGCCGGATCGATGATCGCGGGGATCTTGCCGTTGGGGTTGAGCGACAGGAATTCGGGCAAGTGGCTCTCGTCGTTCATGATGTCGACCAGATGCGGCTCATAGGGCAGCCCTGTCTCCTCCAGCATGATCGAGGCCTTCACGCCGTTGGGCGTGTTGAGCGAATAGAGCTGGATACGGTCGGGGTGTTCGGCCGGCCAGCGTGCGGTGATCGGAAAGACGGACAGATCGGTCATGCGTTGCTCCTGTGTCATGCGGCTGATAACCCGTGCCTGTTCCGCGGCCGCGCCTCAAGAACCGGGAAACGGATCCGGCCCGGGTATCGTAGTGCCACCACGCGGTGCCCGGGAGCGGCGGCCCAGCTTGCGCAGTTCGCTGAACCACAGCACGCCGCTGGCCATCGCCACGCATGCGGCCCACTGGCCCGCGGACAGCGGAACGGTGTGGAATGCAAGGTTGAGCATGCGGACATGGACGACCGCCACCTGCAGCGCAACCGACAGCGCAACCGCCGCCCACAGCCAGCGGTTGGAGAACATCCCCCTGAAGGCCGAGGCGCTGTGCGAGCGCGCATTGAAACAATTGAACAACTGGGTCAGTACCAGCACCGTGAAGCCGGCGGTACGCGCCGTGGCGAGGTCGCCGGTACCCTCGATCAACCCGCCGGGCAGGAACATGTCCAGTGTCAGCAAGGTCAGCACGGCCATCACCACGCCCATCTCGGCCACGCCAAGCCACATGCGGCCATCGATCACCGGCTGGCTGCGCAGGCGCGGTGGATGCGCCATCACGTCGTCGGCGACGGGATCGACGCCCATGGCCAGCGCCGGACCGGTGTCGGTGATCAGGTTGATCCACAGGATTTGCGTAGCCAGCAACGGCAGCACCACGATGCCATCGTTGCCGGTCACCGTGGCCTTGAGTCCGATCACCCCGGCTCCCGCGACGCCCAGAAAGACGGTCAGCACCTCGGCAAGGTTCGACGACAACAGGTAACGCAGAAACTTCCGGATGTTGTTGAGTATGCCGCGACCTGCGCGCACCGCATCGACGATGGTGGCAAAGTTGTCGTCCGCCAGGATCATGTCGGCCGCCTGCCGGGTCACCTCGGTGCCGGTCCGGCCCATGGCGATGCCGATGTCGGCGGCCTTCAGCGCCGGTGCGTCGTTGACACCATCGCCGGTCATCGCGACCACAGCGCCGGCCGCCTGCAGCGCGCTCACGATGCGCAACTTGTCCCGAGGTGCAACGCGTGCAAACACCGAGGTCCGGCGCACCGATTCGGCGAAGGCAGCTTCGTCCAGAATATCCAGTTCGGCCCCGCTCAGCACGCTGGCCCCGGCATCCACGATACCCAGATCCGCGGCGATGCGCGCCGCCGTGCGCGGGTGGTCACCGGTCATCATGATCATCCGGATGCCGGCCCGTTGCGCCTCGCCGATCGCCACCGCCGCCTCCGCGCGCGGTGGATCGGTGATCCCCACGGTGCCGATGTACTCCAGCTCCCGTTCGATCGCGGCGACCTCATGCGGCTCCGTCGGAATCGTCGCGTCGACAGCCAGCGTACGGCAGGCCACGGCCAGCGTGCGCAGCGCTTGGTCCGTCATCGCAGCAATATCCGCGAGCACGCGAGCACGCAGGTCGGCATCGAGTCGGATCGTTTCGTTCCCCCTGCGCACCCGTGTGCACCGGTTCAGCAGCACATCCGGTGCCCCCTTGGTGAACAGCACATGCGCATCGGCGTGCGCGTGATCCACCTGCAAGGTCGACATCATCTTTCGTTGCGAGGTGAAAGGGATCTCGCCGATGCGCTCGAAGCGGTCTTCCCGCAGCACGCTCGCACCGCGTGCGCCCAGCTTGCGCTCGGCCACCAGGAAGGCCGCCTCGGTCGGATCACCCTCGATCACCCACTCGCCATCGTCCCCTTGGCGCAGGCTGGCATTGCCGGCCAGGCTGCCGCCGCGGATCACGGCAACCAGTTCGTCGCGCAGCGGTCCGGCCGTCAGCTCGGCACCGGCGCGCTCGGCCCGCCCTTCGGGCGCATAGCCGACACCGGTGAACCGACTGCTGCCCGAAGCCGTCATCACCCGCACGATGGTCATCTCGCCGCGGGTCAACGTACCCGTCTTGTCCGCGGCGATCACCGAGGCCGCCCCCAGCGCCTCGACCGACCCCAGCTGCTTGACGATTGCATGGCGCCGGGCCATGCGCCGCACGCCCATGGCCAGTACCAGCGACAGAATCGCCGGCAATCCCTCGGGGATCGCCGCCACGGCCAGCGACACGCCCAGCAGCAGTACCTCCACCACGTCGGTGACACCGAGGGTATGGGAGATCAACAGGATGGTCGCCACCACCACGGCCGCGATCACCAGTGCCGCGAGGCCCAGCACCTTGCCGATGCGGGTCACTTCCTGTTGCAGCGGTGTCGGTGCGGCGACCGTGGTGTCGAGCAGCGTGGCGATGGCACCCACCTCGGTCTGCATGCCGATGGTCGTCACCACCGCCCGACCGACGCCCTGCGCGATCGCAGTACCTTTGAACACCATGTTCAAACGGTCGCCCAGCGCTGCCGGTGCCACCAGCGTGGCGGCATTTTTCAGCACGCCGATACTCTCGCCGGTCAGCGACGCCTCCAGCACGCGCAGCGACGTCGCCTCAGCCAGGCGCGCATCGGCACCCACTGCGTCGCCCTCGCCGAGCACCAGCAGGTCTCCCCTGACCAGCTGGGCGCTGGGCACCCGCTGCAGTTGTCCATCACGGATCACCGCCGAAGTGACGGCAGTCATCTTCGCCAGTGCCGCGACGGCATCCGCCGCCCTGGTTTCCTGCAGCCAGCCCAGTGCGGCATCGAGGATCACCACGCTGACGATCACGATCGCATCCAGTGGCCAGTCGGGCATGCCCTCGATCACCCAGGCCGCCAGCGCCACCACGGCAGCCATCAGCAACAGGTAGACCAGCGGGTTCCGCAGCTGTGCCAGCGCGCGGCGCCAGGCCGGCAAGGCGGGGGATGCGTGAAGCTCATTGGGACCGTCGGCGGCGAGCCGGGTGGCAGCCTCCTGCGCGCTGAGCCCCTGCTCCAGGTCGGTACCCAACGCGCTCGCCACATCGCCGATCCCCAGCATCCACGGGTTCGCCGGCAATTCGCGTTGCCGCATGCCGGGACCGACCGGCGAGCCCGGCGTGCCGACGCCGGTCATGGCCGCGCCAGCGATCGCTGGTGATCCTGGCGTGCGGCTCACCATGGGCTGCCCTTGATCCCCAGCCGGAACGCCAGCCGGTTCACCAGCAGGCCGGCGAGAAAGCTCCCGACCAGAATGATCGATACTTCGAACCAGGACAATCTGGCCCACGGGGCGACCAGCACCAGCGCACCGAGCACGAAGTCGAGCTGGTCGAACGGTACCCACGGTCGGCCGGGCGTGATCCCCAGCCGGCGCTTGAGCAGGCTCTTGAGGCTGTCGCCGGCCATGGCGCCAAGCCCGAAACCCAGACCCAGCAACGGCCAGGCCGCATAGTCGAGCCGGCTGATCGGCAACGCCAGTGCCGCCTGCCCCCCCGTTGCCAGCACGCCGGCCACGACCCCCAGGGCAAAACCGATCACCGTCTTGTGACTGCCAAGCAGGCGCTCGTTGATCGGCCGGTTCCAGCCCTTCCAGTAGCGTACGAACGGAGGTGCCATGTTGGCCAGGTAGGCCGGCGCCATGAAATACAGCAATGCGACCAGTTGTCGGGCGAAGGCGTGCACGATGAGCCGATCCTCGGGTATTGCGGACAGTGTGCCCACTGCAGTGTGATGGCGCCGGCTGTGGTCGATCCGCCATGTCGGTACCGCGTCGACCACCATACGCAACACCGGGGCCGCGATGGCTCCCGCCGGAGCTACGCGGAGCGGCTGCCACTCTACCGGAGCGTTGTCGGCGTACCCTGAAATCCACGCGATGGCGCCAGCTTGATGCTGGTCAATATCGCCACACCTGCGATGGCTAAGGTAACGGAAGCGCGCCGCGAGCCATGCCATGGCTGGAGTCCTCATGAAACCTGATGAAACACAGGCTGACCCGGACGGTCAGGGGCCGCCCATGCAGACACCCGGCAACAAGGATATGGCGCACAAGGCCGCAACGACGAGCTCCGATCTGGCCAGTGTGCTGGGTCCGGCAACAGGCCGCCGTGGTGCGGGCAGACGCTGGCGCCTCTGGCTGGCACTGGCCACGCTGCTCTTGTTGCTGGTGGGCGGCTATTTCCTTGCCCGGCGCGGTAGCGATGCATCGGCACCGGGCTATCGGACCGCAGCCGTCAGCCGTGGCAACCTGGTGGTCAGAGTGGCTGCGACCGGCAATCTGCAGCCGACCAACCAGGTCGATGTCGGCAGCGAACTGTCCGGCACGATGGAAGCGGTGTACGTCGACGTCAACGACAAGGTGAAGCGCGGCCAGATCCTGGCACGCCTCGATCTTTCCCGGCTGCAGGACCAACTTGCCAATGCCCGCGGCGCACTGGCGGCCGCCCAGTCCCAGGTCAAGCTGGCAGCGGCGACGGTGAAGGAAACCCGGCTTTACTTCGATCGACTGACCAGCATGCATGCGTTGAGCGGAGGCGGCGAGCCGTCGAAGGTCGCGCTGGATACCGCCGAGGCAGCCTGGAGCCGTGCGCTGGCGTCGCAGGCAAACGCGATTGCCGCCGTGGCCCAGGCGCGCGCCCAGCTGAGTTCGGACGAGACCAATCTGGCCAAAGCATCGATCCGCTCGCCGATCGACGGCGTGGTACTGGCGCGCACGATCGAACCCGGGCAGACCGTGGCCGCGTCGCTGCAGGCGCCGGTGCTGTTTGCGCTTGCCGAGGATCTGTCGAAGATGGAACTGCAGGTCGACGTGGACGAGGCCGATGTCGGCCAGGTCCGTGACGGCCAGCGCGCCACGTTCACCGTGGATGCCTACCCCGGGCGCGAATATCCGGCCCAGGTGCGGCGTGTCGGTTTCGGCTCGCAGACCAAGGATGGCGTGGTGTCCTACCTCACCGTGCTGACCGTCAACAATGACGACCTGAGCCTGCGTCCGGGCATGACCGCTACCGCCTCGATCGTGGTCAGCGAGCGGAAGAATGCCTTGCTGGTGCCCAGCGCGGCCTTGCGCTTCACACCGGTCTCCGCCGCAACGACGAGCAGGGGTTCCGGTGGCCTGCTCGGTCGCCTGATGCCGCGACGGCCGCATGGCAATGCTTCCAGTACCGCCGGCGGTTCCGGCAAGACGAGGCAGGTCTGGATCCTGCGTGATGGTCAGCCGGTTGCCGTGCCGGTCACCATCGGCGCCAGCGACGGCAAGCTGACCGAAGTGATCTCCGGCGATCTGAAAGTCGGCATGATGATGATCACCGAAAGCCAGGATGGGAGCCCGTGAGCCCTGCCGCGAATGAGAGCCGGTCGGATCCCCCGCTGATCGAGCTGATCGGCGTGACCAAGACCTACGGGCAAGGGACAGTGGCGATGCAGGCATTGCGCGGCATCGATCTGGTGGTGCATGAGGGCGAGTTCGTCGCCATCATGGGGCCCAGCGGCTCGGGCAAGTCCACCGCGATGAACATCCTGGGCTGTCTCGACGTGCCGACGACCGGCAGTTACCGTTTTCGTGGCGTTCCGGTGGAAGCGCTTTCGCGCAATCAGCGGGCGCTGTTGCGGCGCAACTACCTGGGCTTCGTGTTCCAGGGCTACAACCTGCTGGCACGCACATCGGCGCTGGAGAACGTGGAACTGCCGCTGCTGTATCGCGGCGAACCGCCGCACGTCCGGCATGCCACCGCCCGCGAGGCGCTGGCCGCGGTGGGCCTGACCGATTGGGAGCATCACTCGCCGGCCGAACTGTCCGGCGGCCAGCAGCAGCGCGCAGCGATCGCCCGCGCCATCGTCACCCATCCGGCGGTGCTGCTGGCCGACGAGCCGACCGGCAACCTCGACACCCAGCGCAGCCGCGAGATCATGGAGCTGGTCGTCACGCTCAACCGCGACCGCGGCATCACCGTGCTGATGGTGACGCACGAACCCGACATGGCGGCCTATGCGCGGCGCATCGTGCGCTTCGTCGATGGTCGCGTGGAGAGCGACATCCGCAACCCGGAGCCCGCGTAATGCTGTGGAATACGCTGCTGCTGGCACTGAAGGAAATCCGCCGCAATCTGACGCGGTCGTTCCTCACCGTGCTCGGCATCCTGATCGGCGTGGCCGCGGTGATCACCATGGTCACCCTGGGCAATGGCGCCACCGCAGCAGTGTCCACACAGATCGCCAGTCTCGGCAGCAACCTGCTGATGGTACGCCCGGGGCAGCGGCTCGGCGGCGGTCGCGACATCGCCGGCGCCGCCGCGTTCAAACTCGCCGACGCCGTCGCGATCGAAAACCAGGTCAGCCATCTGAGCAGCGTCGCACCGGTGGTTTCGCGCACCATCACGGTGGTGCATCTGGCCAGCAACTGGTCCACCAGCGTGGTGGGAAGCAGCAATGCCTATTTCACCGCCGGCAACTGGACGATCGCCGCCGGACGCACCTTCACCGAAGCCGAACAGGCGGCCGGCAAGGCGGTCTGCGTGCTGGGGGAAACCACGCGCAGCAAGCTGTTCGGCGGCCAGAGCCCGATCGGCAGTGCAATCCGCATCAAGCAGTTCTCCTGCGAGGTGATCGGCCTGCTCAAGGCCAAGGGCCAGTCCTCGATGGGCCGTGATCAGGACGACACCGTCATCATGCCGCTGCGTACCGTGCAACGCCGGCTCGCCGGCAATCAGGACGTGGGCATGCTGCTGGTGTCGGTGCAGGAGGGCGCATCGACCATCCGGGCCAAGCAGCAGATCGAGTCGCTGATGCGCGAACGCCGTCGGATCGCCGCCAGCGAAGAGAACGATTTCAACGTGCTCGATACCCGCGAGATTGCCGACATGCTCTCCAGCACCACCCGGCTGCTGACCCTGCTGCTGGGCGCGGTGGCCGCCGTCAGCCTGCTGGTCGGCGGGGTCGGCATCATGAACATCATGCTGGTGTCGGTGACCGAGCGCACCCGCGAGATCGGCATCCGCCTGGCGGTGGGCGCACTGGAGCGCGAGGTGCTGCTGCAGTTCCTGATCGAGGCGGTGGTGCTGTCGTCGATCGGTGGCCTGCTGGGCCTGCTGCTGGCGACGGTCGCCTCGATCGTGCTGACCAACATGCTCCAGGTGCCTTATGTCTTCGGACTGCAGATCAACCTGCTGGCCTTCCTGTTCTCGGCTGCGATCGGCGTGATCTTCGGTTATTTCCCGGCCCGCCGCGCTGCCCGGCTCGACCCGATCGAGGCGCTCCGGCACGAGTGACCGGCAGCCGGGCAGTTCGGCACGTTCGCCAGACGCCGCCCGAAACGATGGCACTCCGGCGCGGGATTTCGCCGTTTGGTCTGCGTCGCCCCACCCGCGAGCGTGCGAGCGCGGCATCCGCTAAGCTCGCCGGAAACGGACCAGGGGGAGTCGAGCATGCTGTTTTCGCGCCGGGTGTTTTTCATTGCCGCCCTCTACGGCCTGATTGCCCTGCTGCCGATGTATTTCCAGGAATCGATGGTGGCGCACATGCAGCCGCCGGCGATCACCCATGCGGAGTTTTACTACGGCTTCATCGGTGTCGCGCTGGCATGGCAGCTGGGATTTGCGCTGCTGGCGCGCGATCCGCTGCGCTACCGGCCGATGATGATCCCCGCCACGCTGGAGAAGCTCAGCTTCGGCACCGCCATGCTGGTGCTGTATCTGCAGCACCGCCTGTCGTTGCTGATGCTCGCCGGCGGCTGCATGGACCTGCTGTTTGCCGCGCTGTTCGTGCTGGCATGGTGGCGCACCCGCCACGTGCCGGTGCCTGTGCGCTGAACGGGCTCATCGTATCCGGAGCGATGCGGCCGGGCGAAAAAAACGGCGCGCACTCTGGTGCGCGGCCAATTCCGCCGAGGTCGTGGATAGCGGTTACGTGCGCGTACGGCGCGAAGCCCATACTGCCCTCTTGCCGCCGGCCCGTCTTGCACCGCGATCCGGCGTGCCGGCGCGTTACGGTGCTGCCGCACCCGACGCTGCCCGGCCAAGCGACCAGAAGCCGATGTCGCGGCGCAGGCGATAGCCGAGCTGTTCGTACAGCCGCTTCGCGCGACGGTTCTGCGGGCTCACGTGCAGGAACGGCAGGCGGCCGCGTGCGAGATTGTCGTTCGACAGCTGCGCCACCAGCCGGCGGGCGTAACCGCGGCCAAGAAAGTCCGGATGCGTGCAGACCGCGCTGATCTCCTGGGATGCGTCCATGCCCAGGCGCTCGCCGATCATCGCCGCCAGCCGGCCGTCCTGGTAGATCCCGAAGTAGCGGCCCAGTTCCATCGTGCGCGGACGGAAATAATGCGGATACACCAGCGCCGTCAGCGCCAGCACATCCGCACGATGCGGTTCGGACAATTCAATGACCGGCGGCCCGTCGATCGGCGGGATCGCTGCCGTGCAGATCATCTGCGCCAGTTCGCCGTGCGCCTGCAGAACCCAGCCGTCCGGCAGCGTCGGCGCCACCC
>Ga0307377_10001757_pt1 | contig 26606 bp, 15 predicted proteins | sample TR3MG_FD_202535 | JGI IMG/M metagenome (GOLD analysis project Ga0307377, IMG submission 202535) | Soil microbial communities from Risofladan, Vaasa, Finland - TR-3 | ecosystem: Environmental > Terrestrial > Soil > Coastal area > Acid sulfate soil | place: Finland: Risofladan, Vaasa | collected... | reverse complement strand
CCGCGTCTGGCTCGCGATTTACCGCCTTTTCGTCCTCGCTTCCGACATTTGATGACCAGTCGCCTGCCGTAGGACGATGCTCACACCCCAGCACCTGGGGTGGTTGGAATTGATGTTTCGCACGAGATGTGCTATCATCGCACCAACGTGGATCCACAGTTGTCAAAGTTCGTGGTGATCTTGGCGTCCGTTGCTCGCCAAATTCACCGGCGACCTTTGCCTCCCATCCCCCAGCTTATGCCGGTTTCGGGAGAACGGGTCGCACCAACGGGTTGGAGCCGACGCGCTACGCGCGCCGAATTCAGTGGTGCTTGGCTATCAGTGGTTCTGGTTCACGCGGGATGTCTTGCCAACACCGCGCGCGGCTCAACCCTGACCGTTGGGCGGCACACGCGAACTGAAGCCCGTTTCTAAATCAAGTAGCTATGTTGAGGAGGATGCGATGAATCACAAGAAATTGTTACCGCAAGTGATTAGCTTGACGTTGGTTTTGCTACTATTGGTCGCATGTAGCACACCCCAACCCACACCTGTCCCGCCGACACCGACGCCCACACCTGTCCCGCCGACACCGACGCCCACACCTGTCCCGCCGACACCGACGCCCACAGCTGTCCCGCCAACACCGACGCCCGTCGGCTGGCAGATCGCATTCGTCTCCGACCGCGACGGCAACTCGGAAATCTACGTGATGAACGCCGATGGCTCTGGGCAGGCTAGACTGACCAATCATGAAGCGGATGATAGTTGGCCTTCAATGTCGCCGGATGGCACGCGGATCGTGTTCGTCTCTGACCGCGACGAGCCAAACCCCCTTACCTGCAGCCTGAAAAACCCGTGCAACACAGAGCTTTACATGGTGAACACCGATGGCATTGGCCTGACGCGGCTGACCGACGATCCAGGGCAGGAGAGCTTCCCTGTCTGGTCGCCGGATGGCAAGCGAATCGCCTTCATATCCACCCGCGATAAGAGCTTTGGTGTTTTTATGATGAACGCCGACGGTTCTGAACAGACCAACCTGACCAATGACTTGGCGTATGCAGTATACCCTGCATGGATGTCGGGTGGATCGCAGATCGTCTTTCTATCGCTTCAGGATGGCGGCTTTCAATTCTACGTGATGAATGCCGATGGCTCAGGACAAACACGCCTGGACAGCGGCTTGCCACCTAGCACAGGTTCCGGTGAAGGGCTCATCGCTTGGCTGGAAGATATCGGCAGTTACCAGATTCTCTTTTTCCCAAAAGGCGGCGACTCGTGGCAAACGATCCAAGATAGCGGCTCAGCGCTTGGCGAGTTCCCCACTTGGTCGCCAGACGGCGCACAGGTTGCTTTTCACTCTAATCGCAATGGCAACATGGAGATTTACGTGATGGACGCCAATCTCTCTGAGTTGACGCGGCTGACGAACAACGAGGCAAACGATATGTTTCCTGCATGGTCGCCAAATGGATCGCAAATTGCCTTCCACTCTAACCGTGATGGCAACGTAGAGATCTATGTGATGAGCGCCGACGGCACCAATCAGACGCGGCTGACGGACAACTCTGCGAGCGACTGCCTCCCCGCTTGGTATCCGTAGCAAGGTTTGGATGTCTTACTGCATCACAGTGTTGGGGCGTCGCTGTGTTAAACTAAAAGGTGTCGCCTTGTGGAGTACTAGGTTGAGAAGTGTGGTAAAGTAGGGCTGGGAGGTGAATCGCGTATGAGCCAGGTCATCATCGAGAACCCCGTCATCAATTCTCCCTTTCACGAGCCGACCCGCCATTTCCGCTTTGCCGACGAGGGTATCACCAACGAAATCATAGACGGCCGCCGCATCAGCTCTTACTTTGTTCCCATTGCTCAGCCCCGCAAAAAGGGCAGGCAGCGCGCGTTCACCGAGTGGACGCCGGACCGCGTCGAAGAAAACAAACTCGTCAACCAGATCCGCGCCCGCGTGAGCCTCTGGCGGCAGGGCGGCTACGTCGGCGTCACACCGACGACGGGCCGGCTGCTGGCGTATTGGACCAATCCCGAGCGCGAGAAGCCGCTCTTCTTCTGCCAGATCGAAGCCCTCGAAACCGCCATCTACCTCACCGAGGTAGCGCGGAGATACGGCGATGCCTGGATCGAAAATACGCTCCGCGCCGCGAACGACACCGCGAACCCCGGCCTGCCCCGCACGGCCTTCAAAATGGCCACCGGCTCCGGCAAGACTGTCGTCATGGCCATGCTCATCGCCTGGCACACGCTGAACAAGCTCGCCCATCCGCAGGACGCCCGCTTCTCCGACACCTTCCTGATCGTGACACCCGGCATCACCATCCGCGACCGGCTGCGCGTGCTGCTCCCCAACGATCCGCAGAACTATTACCGCCAGCGCGACGTCGTCCCGGCGCAAGCGTTGGAGCAGCTTGGCCAGGCCAGGATGCTCATCACCAACTTTCACGCCTTTGGACTGCGCGAAAAGGTCGCTGCGGGCAAGCTCACCAAGGCGATCCTGGCCGGGGGCGAGACGGGTGTCGCCGGTACGCCCGGCGCCTTCACCGAAACCCCCGACCAGATGGTGCGCCGCGTCTGCCGTGAACTGGGCCACAAGAAGAACATTATCGTCATCAACGACGAGGCTCATCACTGCTACCGCCGCAAGCCCGACGCTGAGGACGAAAAACTTACCGGCGATGAGCGCACTGAAGCCCGGCAGCGCGACGAAGAGGCGCGCGTCTGGATTTCCGGCCTCGAGGCGGTCAAGGCCAAGATCGGCGTAAAGGCCATCTACGACTTATCGGCGACGCCGTTCTTCCTGCGCGGCTCCGGCTACTCGGAAGGCACGCTTTTCCCCTGGGTGGTCTCTGACTTTTCGCTGATTGACTCTATCGAAGCCGGCATCGTCAAGGTGCCGCGCGTGCCCGTGGCCGACGATGCGATGACCGGCGACCAGCCGACCTACCGCGACCTGTGGCTGCGCATCCACGAAGATCTGCCCAGGAAAGGCCGCAAGACCGAGGCCGTCGGCGGCGCACCGCAGCTCCCCCTGGAACTTCAGGGCGCGCTGCACAGCCTCTACAGCAACTATGAAAAGTATTACCACCTGTGGGAGAACAACGCCGAGGCGCGCGCCAGGGGCATCACGCCGCCCGTCTTTATCGTCGTCTGCAACAATACCAACGTCTCCAAGCTGGTCTTCGATTACACCGCTGGCTGGGAGAAACCCCCCTCTTCTCCCCCCGCAAGCGCGGGGAGGCAGGAGGGAGGCCCCGCAAGCGGGGGGAGGCGGGAGGGAGGCCCCGCAAGCGGGGGGAGGCAGGAGGGGGGTATCGTGCAGGCCGGCCAACTGCCCATCTTTCGCAACGACGACGGCCAGGGCGGCTGGCTCCAGCGCCCCAACACGATCCTGGTAGACAGCCGGCAGCTCGAATCCGGCGAGGCGATGAGCGCCGACTTTAAGCAGATCGCCGCCCGCGAGATCGAGGAGTTCAAGGCCGAATATTGCCTGCGCTTCCCCGGCCGCGACGCCGAGAACCTGACCGACGAAGACCTGCTGCGCGAGGTGATGAACACGGTCGGCAAGGCCGGCAAGCTGGGCGAGCAGGTCAAATGTGTGGTCAGCGTCTCCATGCTCACCGAAGGTTGGGACGCCAACACCGTCACCCACGTGCTGGGCGTGCGCGCCTTTGGCACGCAACTGCTGTGCGAGCAGGTGGTGGGCCGGGGGCTGCGCCGCATGAGCTACGCCGCCAACGAACAAGGCATGTTCGAGCCAGAGTACGCCGAGGTCTACGGTGTGCCCTTTTCGTTCATCCCGTGCAGCGGCTCCACCAAAGAACCCAAGTCTGGCCCAATCCCTACCCGTGTGCGCGCGCTGGAAAGCCGCATTGCCGGCGAGATCACCTTCCCGCGCCTGCTCGGCTACCGCTACGACGTCGGCAGTGAACGCCTGACCGCCAGGTTTACCGACGACTCCCGGCTCGCGCTTTCGACCGCCGACCTGCCGACTGAAACCGAAATGTCCCCGATCGTCGGAACCACCGAAAAGCACACCCTCGACGACCTCAAACGCCGCCGGCCCAACGAGGTGGCCTTTTTGCTGGCCAGGCTCACGCTGGAGCAATATTTCCGCGACGACGACGGTAGCGACAAGCCCTGGCTCTTCCCGCAACTGCTCGCCATCGCCAAACGCTGGCTGGCCGAGTGTGTGACGTTCAAGGATCACACCTTCCCGCAACTGCTGCTGCTCATCGAGTTCGCCCACGATGCCGCCGACCGCATCTACCAGGCCATCGTCGCCGCCACCGACGGCACGCCCGCGCTCAAACCGATCCTGCGCCCCTACGACACGCTCGGCTCGACGCGCTACGTGGACTTTGACACCACCCGCCCGGTCTATGCCACGCGGGCCGACAAGTGCCACATCTCCCACGTGGTGGCCGACACCGACTCCTGGGAGCAAAAGCTGGCGCAAACGCTGGAAGATATGGACGAGGTCGTGCGCTACGTCAAGAACCACAACCTCGGCTTTACCATCCCCTACACCTTGAACGGCGAGGAAAGGAACTATATCCCCGACTTTATCGCCTGCCTGGACGACGGCCGTGGCCCGGATGACTTGCTGAACCTGCTCATTGAAGTCACTGGCGAGAAAAAGAAGGACAAGGCGGCCAAAGTGGCCACCGCCCGCACGCTGTGGGTGCCGGCGGTGAACCACCACGGCGGTTTCGGCCGCTGGGCTTTCATCGAAATCGCTGACCCGTGGGATGCCCAGAACACGCTTCGCGCGGTGTTGCGCGGCGAGGCAGCGGATGCCGTTGGGCCGTTGTTCAAATAGATTGCGCTTGAGGAGTTACCATGGCACGTAAGAAAACCGGCAATACTTCCACCCCCGTCGAATCTATCCGTCACCAGGACACGCGCAAAAACATCCCCACCGAGGAGCTGCGCGACTTTGTGGCCGACGACGAGGCCGCGCCCAAGAGTATGCTCTATCCCCGCGACCCGTCGCTGGACCCACAACTGGTCTGGAAAGGCAAGGACGAGCAGGATGCCAGGGACCTGGCCGTGCCGGTGGTGCCGATCTACATCCAGGAGAAGATCGAGCCGCAGGCGCTGATCAACGACGTGCTGGCCCACGCCGCCACGGCGGGCGGACGTACCGCCGAAGCCGCCGCCGCCTATCAGCTCGACTTCTTCGCCGATTTCAACGGCCTGCCCGAGGAGTTCGAGCAGCGGGTGGACTTTTACCGGCACGACGGCCACTGGCAGAACCGCATGATCCTGGGCGACTCGCTGCTGGTGATGACCAGCCTGGCCGAAAAGGAGGGCTTGAAGGGCCAGGTGCAGACGATTTACCTGGACCCGCCCTACGGCATCAAGTTTGGCTCCAACTGGCAGGTGAGCACGCGCAAGCGCGACGTGAAGGACGGCAAGGCCGAGGACGCCACCCGCCAGCCGGAGCAGGTGCGCGCCTTCCGCGACACGTGGAAGCTGGGCATCCATTCCTACCTGGCCTACCTGCGCGACCGCCTGACCGTGGCCCGTGAACTGCTGACCGAGACCGGCAGCATCTTTGTGCAGATTGGGGATGAGAACGTGCATCTGGTGCGGTGTGTGTTGGACGAGGTGTTCGGGAGTGAGAATTTCATCAGCCAGATAGCTTTTCGGAAGACTGGCGGATTCAGTACCGAACTTCTCTCCAACAATTGCGACCTGATTTTGTGGTATTCGAAGTCGAGAGAGCAAGTGAAATATCGAAGGCTGTTTTCTTCCAAAGCATCGGAGACTGTTTCGAAGCAATACGACCTTGCAGATGCGGGCGATGGTTCAATCCGGAAGATAAGCCCCGAAGAAGCTTCAAATGATCCCGAACTCAGCACAGGCACCCGGCGGTTCATGGACGACAACTTGATGTCGCAAGGAGCCACGACTGGTGGGTCGTTCACTATCGCCTTTGAAGGTCGAGACTATCGTGCGCCTGCGGGCTATCACTGGAAGACAACCGAGGTGGGTGTCAACCGCCTCATTACCGCCAACCGGGTGATGGCAGTAGGAAACTGGCTCAAATACAAACGATACCTTGATGATTATCCGGTCGAAACGCTTGACAATGTTTGGCAAGACGTAGTGCCAAGCACCTTTAGTGATCAAAAGGTATATGTCGTTCAAACAACGACTAAGGTGGTCGAGCGCTGCATCCTCATGACCACCGACCCCGGCGACCTGGTGCTGGACCCCACCTGCGGCAGCGGCACCACCGCCTACGTGGCCGAGCAGTGGGGCCGGCGCTGGATCACCTGCGACACCAGCCGCGTGGCCCTGGCCCTGGCCCGCACCCGCCTCATGGCCGCCAAGTATTCCTACTACCTGCTGGCCGACTCGCCGGCCGGCATAAAGAAAGAAGCCGAACTGACCGGCACCCTCACCCCGGCCCTCTCCCAGCGGGGGAGGGGGCAACCCGGCAGCGACATCCGCCAGGGCTTTGTCTACAGGCGCGTGCCGCACGTCACGCTCAAATCCATCGCCAACAACCCCGACATCCGCGGGGGTATGACCCGCGCCGAGATTGACGCCGCCATCGCCCGCCACGCCGAGACCGAGACGCTCTACGACCAGCCCTACGAGGACAGGAAAATCGTGCACGTCAGCGGCCCCTTTACCGTCGAAAGCCTCTCGCCGCACCGCGTGCTCGCTGCCGCCGACGGCGACATGGACGGGACCGTCACCCGGCAGGAGGCGCAGCGCGAGCAGGACTTTGCCGCCATGATCCTGGACAATCTGCGCAAAGCGGGCGTGCAGAACACCAAAAAAGGGGAGCGGCTCACCTTCGACCGCCTCGATCCCTACGCCGGGACGTGGCTGCACGCCGCCGGCGAATACACCGAGACCCCCCTCAATCCCCCCGCAGGCGGGGGGAGGCCGGAAGGGACCGCAGGCGGGGGGAGGCAGGAAGGGACCGCAGGCGGGGGGACCGAGGGCCCCCTACATCCCCCCGCTTGCGGGGGGACCGAGGGGGGTAGGGTGCGGCGCGTGGCCGTCTCCATCGGCCCGGAGCAGGGCACGGTCGGCCCGCAGCAGGTGAAAGAAGCGGCCAAGGAAGCGGTGCAGGGCGTGGGCTTTGACCTGCTGCTGGTGTGCGGCTTTGCCTTCGACCCGCACGTCTCCGAAGAGGCCAAACGCTACGGCAAGCTGATGGTGCTGCCCGCCAAGATGAACCCCGACCTGGCGATGGGCGACGAACTGTTGAAGAAAACCGGCGCGGGCAACCTGTTTATGGTCTTTGGCGAGCCGGACGTGGAGATCAAGCAGCAAGACGGTCAGGTCAGCGTCGAAATCAAGGGTGTGGATGTCTACGACCCGACCACCGGTGAGATTCGCTCATCCTCCACCGACGACATTGCCTGCTGGTTCATTGACAGCGACTATGACGGCGAGAGCTTTTTCGTGCGCCACGCCTACTTTACCGGCGCGGATGAGCCTTACGCCAAACTCAGGCGGGCGCTGCGGGCGGAGATTGATGAGGCGGCCTGGGGGACGCTTTACAGCACGGTGAGCCGGCCGTTCGCCCGGCCGGCGACGGGCAAGATCGCCGTGAAGGTGATCAATCATTATGGCGACGAGGTGCTGAAGGTGTTTGCGGTGTAGCGGGCGGCCGTTCCAACTGGCTCAAGAGGCAGCGGCGTGGTTACGTGTCCGAGTTCAAGACATCGTAGACAGTTTTATCTCGCAAAATGTTCACGCTCCCGCGTCTGGTCGAGCAGTTTTCTGGGGCGTTGGTCCATCGCTTGCACCTTAAAAGTAGTTGCGCATTGCTGACTATTAGTGTACACTTATGAAGGCCAGGTATCAGAGGCGAGAACGGATGTTCTATTCTTGCTCACGATTGTACCAGGCTTTTGCCCACTGGTCAGGTATTCAGGCGAACGAGTTTTTCGCCTAAACCGCCGGAGAGGAGGGTTAGATGAATGGTTGTTCGTCTAACACGCCGGAATGAAGGTTAGGCGAACAAAAGTACGCATAAAACGTCATTTGGGGGGTTAGGTGAACAGGAGTTCATCTAAATACATGTTGGGCTAATATCAAGGGCTCAAATGGATAAATAACAGAAGGAGCTTCAAAATGCTTGAACCATTCTTTTTCGCGCTAGGTCTTGTGAACAATGGGTTTCTGATTTTCATCTTTCTTATTCGTAAGAATCATCTTGCTCTTCTGCAAAGAATCGGATGGGTATATTTCTTTTTAGCGATTCCAGCCATCTATGCGATTTTCCTCGTCCAACAGGAACAGAAGACACCACAATACACTATCTTTCTGGGAATCTTTTTGGCATTTCTGGCGATCGAAGCTCTGTATGACTGGATATTGAAGATTCCGTTCCGAGAGAAAATGGATTGGAAACAATTGGTGCCATATGTCGCGCTCTACATCTCGATGAATTATGGATTTGTGGTAATGGTTTGGAAATATTATTCCTTGATAGGCGGGATCATCTTGCTTGGTCTTTTTGTGATCCAAATCATCGCAAATATGGTTACGCATCCTCAAGCCACAATCGGAAAAAAGTGACTGTTTTTGTCAAGCGAAAACAAGGCCAGTTTGGATACCTTGCCAGAACTTTGACAGTCGAAAACAGGACCATTTGCTGGTCGAAAACAAGGCCACCCTGCCCGTCCTGCTCAGCGTGGAGGAAGTGCAGCGCATGCTGGGCTGCCTCCGTCTGCCCCACTACCGCGTCTGCCTGAGCACGATCTATACCTGCGGTTTGCGCTTGCAAGAATGGCTGGCCGCGCTGGGTCGTGCACTGCCAGCCAGCCGGCCGGCAATGGCTTCAACGCCCTCAAGTACCTCGCTCCCTACATCTTCCGCGTCGCCATCAGCAACCGGCGCATCCTGAGAGTGGAGGGTGGCCGGGTCCCAATTCGAGCGCAGAGGCGGCTGACGCGCCACCCGCCCTCACATCACCGCAGTCCTTCGTCCGCTGCCCTGCCTGTGGCCAGACCATGCGCCCGCGGCCGCTCGCTCATCCTGAAAGAGGTCAACCGCCGTGAGCAACGTCGCTGAACACAAACCGGCTCTCCACCTTGAGGGCGCGGGCGCCGTTTCCCTGCACCCGCGCTTGCGCCTGCCTGGTGGCCGAAAAGCGGGCTGCGCCGGACCGTCACACCGGCCGGAGAGTCGCCTGGTCTGGCATGTGACTCGCCCCAAAGCTGTTCGCCCCGGGCCGGATGGCGCTTCACGTGCGCGGATGGGCTGCCCCTGGCTCAGTCCGCGGCGCGTTTCCCCAAGCGTGGTTTTGCCTTAATCCCCAAGTGGGAGTACAATTTAGTTGCAGGTCAGTACGACCGGCAGTTCAACAGGGATTATGCGGCGGCTGCGCGCCGCATGAATCCTATTCGTTAGGCGGCACAGATCATCAAGTAGAATCATCAAACAAGGAGAATAAGCTATGGATTTCCTGAAGAAACTGCTCGGTATCAGCAAGCGTCAATCCCCTGACGAGCAGCAGATGTCATGCGGTTGAAACGGGAGAAGGACACCAAAGCGCTGATAGGCGCTTTGCAATACCGAGGTGACACTGCTGTACGTGCAGAAGCTGCCATGTCACTAGGACAGTTGGGGGACCTACAAGCTGTCACTCCGCTGATTTCTGTACTCCAAGGTGACAGTAACCCTTACGTGCGCTCTCGCGCAGCCCAAGCTTTGGGTGACTTGGGTGATGCTAGAGCAAGAGATGCACTCATGCATTGTCTGGAAAATGATATGCATGAGGTCAGTCTGAAGGCAATCGAAGCTTTATCTAAAATTCACTAAACAGGAGGATACGTAATGGCTTCTTATGTTAAGGTTAGAAAGCAGCAAATCACACCATTGATCGAAGCTGTTCAGAAGCAGGACGTTGACGCAGTGAGGTCTCGAATCGAAGCAGGCGATAACGTCGAGGCGACAGACTCCTATGGACAGACTGCACTTCACTGGGCCACAAAGAACAAGTCCGCAGAGATTGTGCAACTTTTGCTCGACGCAGGAGCAGATTTTAACGCTAAAGACGAGGATGGTGACACGCCGTTGCAGAACGCAGAGAAGAACGCCTGCCCTGCGATAGCAGAAGCCCTCGCTCGGGGCAGAAGGAGAAGCAGTAGTACTGAGAGTTTGTGAATTTAATACCTGCACACCCTCGAAGGCAGTAGAAGGCAGTTCTGCATCCTGGTCAACGTCCGTACTGCTAACCAGACACTGCCGTGTTCGGGTTAGCGTCTGTCTGCATCATCGCAGCACGGCGAGAACGCTCTGCCGAGGCGTCCACAGTACATATTGCTCGTCTGGCTCATAGGCGAGTGCGCCGATACCAATGCTAGGCCGATAGGATGAGTTTAGCGCAGCTCACGTTATCCAACCGCACCGGCTGGTTCCTTGACAGCCGTAGTGAGAGGCTGATACGGATGGCGCATCCAGATGCGCAGGTTATGGGCGATGGCGACCCACAAGGCTACACAGCGCACCTTCGCGCGTCCACGCACGCGCACCTGGTACACTCCATTACTGCTGCGCGCCTGGGCGTTGACACACTCCACCGTGGCGGCGCGCAACTTGTACGTTTCTTTGGCCTCCGCGGTACCCATACGCTCGCGCCACGCCGCGACGGCAGGCGCATCGCCAGGCAGCGGCGCATACCGGTCGCGGGTCTCATCCTTCGGTTCGGGGACCGGCGCCAAGACACGTACCCCGCGGGCCTCTGCCGCCTCAATCGCAGCCAGGGTGACGAAACCGCCATCCATCAACCAGTCTTCAGGCAACTGGCCACAGCGGTCATTGACTTGGCCGAGCATCGGCTCGGCCTGGGCTTTGTCACTGCCTGTGTTGACCACCTCCACACCCGTGATCACCAGACAGGCGGTATCTACGGCAAACTCCCAGTTGTACGCTGGGCGAAACCCACCGTCTGCCATCTTCATCACGCGTGCCTGTGGGTCGGTGCTGGACACGCGCGCTTCTGCGCGTTCAGCAGCCGGTTTGGCTGCTCGCACGGCAGGCAGTTCGGTCAGAGCGGCTTCCAGCCGTTCGATGTGCTCCCTGACCGCACGCTCCTGTGCAGCCCGCTCGCGCGTAGAGCAGGAAGATGCCTCGCCCGTAGCAGACTGGTGCAACGCTGTCTGCTCTGCGCAGGCTTGCGTCAACGCCTTCTCCAACGTCGCCTGGCGGTGGAACGACGCCGCACCCGCGCTGGCGCGTACCCGCATCCCATCCTGTGCGTGCGCTTTGAACTCGACCAATCCTGCCTCATCCAGCCGCTGCACCACCTGCGTAAACAAGTGGTCAAGGGCCTCCTCGTGGTCAACCCGAAAGTCGCTCAAGGTATGGTAGTTCACCGTAACCCCGCCACACAGCCAGATGCAGGCCAGGTGCTCCACACACAAGGTCGCCACTCGGCGTGCACTGATCTCGCCCTGAAGCGTGGCATAGATCCACACCGCCACCAGAATCCTCGGGTCGGTGGCCGGAGCCCCTGGCGTGCCTTCCTCGACCACCATGTCGATGTAGAACTCCGACAAGTCCAATCGCTCAACCATCTCCCATACCCGGCACGCCAAGTGCTCAGGCGGCAACAAGTCCCGCAAACACGCCAGCACAGAAATCACGTCTTCGCGATTGGCTTGCCGCAGGCGCAATGCCCGACCGTCAATGATGGCAATGGAAGACGATGTCTGAGTACGGTCCATAGGGGCTATCCTCCGCACAGCAAGATTGCCCCAAGTTTACATCATCTCAGGCAAATCGTCTCGTCGAACACCTGTCAGCGTAGACGGATATTTTCACAAACTCTGAGAAGAAGTGGTGGCAATTTTGGAAGTGACAAGAACAAGCCTTGCCCAAAATGGCATCGACCACGAGCGGTAAGGGCCGGGCCAAGCCAGACGTTCGCTCCGCTTGATATGAAGAAAGCTCTGACCATCTTTGAGGTCAAGTTCGGTGTTGTCGTCTTGGCGGTGGGCGTAGAGCTATAATTGTTGGGAAGCGGGCCACCGCGCTCCATGCGCTACATCAGGTTGGGGCACATCAGGTACCATCTGCGTGGGGTGCCCCGCCTAACATTGGCTTCCACCTGACGCCCTTACGCGCCTTTTTATCAAGCGTTTCTCGTCTGTGCTACGTTCTGGTAGGCAAGTGTTCTACGCTACAGGCGGGCGCAGGTGAAGCCCGCCGTTGGGTGGCGTGTCGCGACTGCGTCACACAACGAGTAAGGTGCAATCACGTTGAGTAAAGAAAGGAGCAAAACGATGAAAAGCAGAAAAGGCAAGAGATTATTGCAACGGATGCTTGGTTTGATGCTGGTTGTTTTGTTACTGGCTGGGTGCGGCGGAGCGCCAGCAGAGCCGACATCCACGCCCACTCCAATCCCACCAACCTCTACACCCACTCCTATTCCCACCCCGACAGCTATTCCTGCCTCTGAAACGCCTTTTACCGTGGGTGGCTTTCAACTGCAAATCACTTCTGTCAGCCTTGGGACTGCCATGTTTGCCCCTGCCGGGATGGCCGGGGATGAAACCGTGCTCACCGTTGAGGTCAAAGTGCTTTCCGGCAATCCGGAAATCGTTGCCAAGACCGACGGTGAATTTGATGTCTGGACCACCGACGATAGTGGAAGAAGGAATAGCTCTAGGGCAGCTACCGCGACGACGACTGGCGACGGTAAGATTCACGCCATTCAATGGCTCTTTGGTGTGGCTAAGAGTTCAGAATCACTCTACCTGCACTTTCCAGGTGGAGTAACCGTTGACCTGTCTCCACTTCTGCCCTGAATGACCAAGCAAACGCCATGCAAATCGTGACAGCGGAGGGCGCCGCCCAAGTCATGGTCGGCGGGGCAGTCGCCCACCCCGCCGCCACTCCCGAACCGCACGTAACAGTTTCCCGTCATCCGGCTCTTCAGTACGAGGGTCTTTGTCACAGACGCCGTTCGCGGTGGGCTTCATCGTGACAGTGACGGTGTAGCAGCACCGGGTTGACGTACCGGTTGTTCGTCCGGTCGCCGTCCAGGTGGTGCACTTACACGCTGTCCTCTGCCGTGAAGCGCAGTCCACAACCCTCACACCGGCCTCGTTGCCGCTTCAACAGATTGAGCACGCGCGTGGATTTCGTCGGGTCGCGCCCCAACCGCTCGCCTCAGTAGGGCCAGTCGCCATCGTAGGGGCTTTTCTTGCCGTTGACCCTTCGCTGCGCTCAGGGCAGGCTCTTGACGTGCCGGACAATCGGCGTGTCTTCGTGGGGGGCCGGGGTGCTCGTCGCGTCGCTGAAGGCGTCTCGCGTGCCCTGGCGTTGCCAGTAACGCTCGAAGCGCCAGCCGGGGGATTTGCGCCGGTGGCGATATTGCGCCCATTGGTACAGTTTGGGTGAAAACACCTGGCGCATTTTGGGTGAGCAGACCTGGTACATCTTAACCCGACTAATGACGCCGTTTCCCTGCACCCGTGCTTGCGCCTGCCTGGCTGCCGAAAAGTGGGCTGCGCCGGACCGTCACACCGGCCGGAGAGTCGCCTGGTCTGGCATGTGGCCCGCCCCAAAGCCGTTCGCCCCGGGCCGGATGACGCTTCACGTGCGCGGATGGGCTGCCCCTGGCTCAGTCCGCGGCGCGTTCCCCCGAGCGTTGTTTTGCCTTAATCCCCAAGTGGGAGTACAATTTAGTTGCAGATCAGTACGACCGGCAGTTCAACAGAGATTATGCGGCGGCTGCACGCCGCATAAACCTAGTCGTTAGCCCGCACTAGTCGCAAGTGGCTAAATACATTAGCAAACGAAAGCCGGAGCATCGCTATGCCTAGTGATGAAATTCTAGTCACGACTCAAACACCAGAGGAAAAGCTCGCCTTCGAAAAAGCGCGCTTCGATTATTGCGTTACAATACACGAAATCGAAGACAAAAGACGAAAGAATTTAGAAAGCAAATCTCAATTCTACCTATCATTTATCACCCTGTTCTTGGGGGCAGTGTTCTTCAATATTGAATTCCTGGATAAACTACGCAACTTAGTTGTAGGAAAAGCTATCTCTGCTACTCTAGTAACTGGAATCTACGCTTGTGCAGTCATTCTGGCCGTCTCCCTTCTAGTATCACTGATTTCAATACTGGCATCTGCGCAGTTGAAATCCTACAAAGCTGTTTATCCGGAGGATGTCACACAGATGCTATTCGGGCCAAATTCAGACTATATTGAAAAGAAGGATTTGACAAGTCTGTACAGAACCATTTCTATGAATTACACAATCGCTTTGGAATACAACAAGAAAATCAATGACAGAAAAGCGATTTGGGCACAAGTGGCTGCCCTTGGCGTTTTTGCGTCAGTCATGTTCACCGCAATTCTGCTGGCCCTGTTCACGTACATGTTGTTGTTATGAAGTGGGCTAAAGGAGTGACAAAAACATGGGATCGACTTTTTCTGACAGTCTACTCAAAAGGTTCAAAAGACTAAAGTCGTTATCTTTCAAGAAGGCAAAAGCTGAATTGGAGGAGTCGCTAGGCAGAGAACTCACAGAGGAAGAGGAATTTGAGCTACTTGTTGCAACAAGAAGGGTGACTCTTGCAAGTCAGGTAGATGGCGCTCGCCTAGATGTGGAAATGCCGTTCCGGCTTCCGCGATCCGATTCAGATGACGTATAGTTACGAGCGTTCTGCCAGCGGGCAAGTAGATTGTGTCGGTGCGGAACATCGGAGACTGCGGGCTAAGAGTCGTTGGTGTGCCCTGCAAAGTCATCGTCTGCTAACCGGTGGGAGTCCGGTCGTGGTAACTGCCAGGAGGCCACGTAGCAGGCATCCGGTGCATTCGGGCGACTGAGTATGCTGTAGCAACGTAACCCCTGGAGAGTGATGCGGTCATTTGTAGAGTTATTTGCCCTCCTGATGACAACCGAATTCATAACCAGAGAGAGCGACGAGTTCGCCCAGACGGAGGAACCCACGCGATGAAGGCCACCGAAGCCAGGCTGCTCGAGTTTCTCAAGAAGTCGCCACAGTTCGTCATCCCGATTTACCAACGCACCTACAGTTGGGGTGAGCGGGAGTGGCGGCAACTGTGGGACGACATTCTCCGTACGGGTCGCAACGACGCGGTCTCCGCCCACTTTGTCGGCTCCATTGTCTACATCGAGAAGGGACTCTACTCGGTGTCGAGCCAGTCGCCCCTGTTGGTGATCGACGGTCAACAACGACTCACCACAGTGACGCTTCTGATTGAGGCGCTAGCGCGGAGCGTGGGCGACGGCGAACCATTGGATGGGTTCTCGGCCAGGAAGCTGCGCAACTACTACCTCCTCAACGCGCTTGAAGACGGTGAGCGCAAGTATAAGCTGGTGCTTTCCCAGACCGACAGGGCCTCGCTCATCGCCTTGCTGGAACAACGGCCCAAGCCCAAGGACCACTCGATTCGGGTGGAAGCCAGCTTCGAGTTCTTCAAGCAGCGGGTGGCCGACGCCAAGGGAGAAGTGGAGGCGATCTGCAAGGGTCTGGCCAAGCTGATGATCGTGGACATCTCGCTGAGCCGCGACCAAGACAATCCGCAATTGATCTTCGAGAGTCTCAACTCCACCGGTCGCGAGCTGAGTCAGGCCGACCTGATCCGCAATTTCATCCTGATGGGGCTGGAACCGCAGTTGCAGGCCAAGCTCTATGAGCAGTATTGGCGGCCGATGGAGGTGGACTTTGGGCAGGAGGGTTATGCAACTCACTTTGATAGCTTTATGCGCCACTACCTGACGGTGCGGACTGGCGAGATCCCCAATCTGCGCAAGGTGTATGAAGAGTTCAAGCTGTACGCCCGCTCGCCCAAGGTGGCCGGGGTCGAGGCGCTCGTCGCAGAAATCCGCGCCTTTGCCGGTTACTACTGCGCGATGGCCCTGGGCGCTGAGCCGGACCCGGCGCTCAAAGCCGCGTTCCAGGACATCCGTGAGCTCAAGGTGGACGTGGCCTACCCCTTCCTCTTGGAGCTTTACCACGACTATACCACCAAGGTGCTGACTAAGAACGAATTGTTGCAAGCGGCGCGGTGGGTGGAGAGCTACGTGTTCCGTCGCGCTGTGTGCGGCATCCCCACCAACTCGCTGAACAAGACCTTCGCTACCCTTACCAAAACGCTGAAGAAAGACCGTTATCTCGAAAGCATTCAGGCCAGCTTCCTCTTGCTGCCTTCCTATCGCCGGTTTCCAGACGACGATGAGTTCAAACGGGAACTTCAAGCCAAGGACCTCTACAACTTCCGCAGCCGCAGCTACTGGCTGCGGCGGTTGGAGAACCACGACCGCAAGGAGCGGGTATCGGTGGACGAATACACCATCGAGCACATCTTGCCGCAGAACGAGAACCTCTCTCTCCAATGGCAAGCCGATCTTGGACCAGAGTGGAAACGTATTCAACAAACCTGGCTGCACACCCTCGGCAATCTGACGCTGACGGGCTACAACCCCGAACTCAGCGATCGGCCCTTTGCAGAGAAACGCGACATGACGGGCGGCTTTGCCGAAAGTCCGCTGCGCTTGAATCAGGGGCTGGGCCAGCTCGACCGCTGGACCGAAGCCGCGATTCACCAGCGCGGTGAGACGCTGGCGGCGAGGGCGGCGGCCGTCTGGGCTGCGCCCAAGTTGGAGCCTGCGATCCTCGAAGCCTACCAGCCGAAGCTAGTGACCGCCGGCTACACCATAGACGACCATCCCCATCTTACCACTGGACCAATGCACGAGGTATTTGAGGCATTCCGCAAGCAGGTGCTGGCACTCGATCCGTGCGTGACCGAAGAGTTCTTGAAGTTCTACGTGGCCTACAAGGCGGAGACCAACTTCGTGGACGTGGTGCCGCAGGTCAAGCGGCTGCGGCTCTCGCTGAACATGGCATTCCCCGAGATCAACGACCCCCGGGGTCTGTGCAAAGACGTTTCGGGCATTGGACGCTGGGGCAACGGCGATGTGGAAGTCGGTCTGGCGTCCCTCGACGAACTGCCCTACGTAATGGGGCTAGTGCGGCAGTCCTTCGAGCGGCAAATGGGCAATGGAGGCGACGCATGAAAACTCAGTTTGTCGCCAGCATCCTGCGTGGGCCGGGTGACCATATGTCCTTCTCGCAAGGACGGTTTCTTGGTGATTTGGCCTTTTCCATAGGATGATTGGGCAACAAGCGTGCGATCACCTGCAAGGATTCAGGCAAACTATGTCTAAGGAAGCCAAGGCGAGAATCCGGATCAACGACCTCCTCCAGCGGTCGGGTTGGCGATTCTTCGACGATGAAGACGGCCCCGCCAACGTCACGCTCGAAGCACACGTCAAGCTGAAGAAGAAAGTCCTCGATGCCCTCGGCGACGACTTTGAAAAGACCGCCCGCGGCTTCGTTGACTATCTGCTGCTGGACGACCGCGGCTTCCCGGTGGCCGTGCTGGAGGCGAAAGCCGAGAAATACGAACCGCTCATCGGCAAGGAGCAGGCCCGGAAGTATGCCCGCTCGCAGAGCGTCCGTTTTGTCATCCTCTCCAACGGCAACCTGCACTACTTCTGGGACCTGGAGCAGGGCAACCCGACCCTCATCACCGAGTTCCCGACGCCCGATTCCCTGGGCCACTTTCGCGCCTTCAAGCCGAACCCGGACGCCCTGGTGAGCGAAAAGGTCGAGGCCGACTACGTCGCGCTCACGCAGAATCCCCACTACCGCGCTGATCCCCGCTGGAACGATCCGGCGCAGCGTGAGGCTTTCCTCAAAGAGACCGCGCTCAAGTTCCTGCGGCCTTACCAACTGCGGGCCATTGCCGCGCTCCAAGGCGCGGTCCGCCAGGGCCAAACGCGCTTCCTGTTCGAGATGGCCACCGGCACAGGTAAGACGCTGACCGCGGCCGCGGCGATCAAGCTCTTTATGCGCACCGGCAACGCCAGGCGCGTCCTGTTCCTGGTGGACCGCATCGAGTTGGAGAACCAGGCCTGGAAAACTTTCGTCCGCTGCCTGAAGAACGACTTCCGCACGGTGATCTACAAAGAGAATCGGGACGACTGGCGCAAGGCCGAAGTCGTGGTCACCACGGTGCAAAGCCTGCTGTTCAACAACAAGTACCGCAGGCTCTTCTCGCCGACCGACTTTGACCTGGTGATCTCGGACGAGGCGCATCGCTCGATCGGCGGCAACAGCCGGGCTGTGTTCGAGTACTTTGTCGGCTACAAACTGGGGCTAACGGCCACGCCCAAGGACTACCTCAAGCGGATTGACCCCGCCCGCATCAACGTGTACGACCCGCGCGCGTGGGAGCGCCGGCAACTGCTGGACACGTACAAAACCTTCGGCTGCGAGAGCGGCGTCCCGACCTTCCGCTATAGCCTGATGGATGGGGTGCGCGAGGGCTATCTGCTCAACCCGGTCGTCGTGGACGCGCGGACAGAGATCACCACGGAGTTGTTGTCCGAAGAAGGCTATTCCGTCATGGTCGAGACCGAAGATGGCGAGATGGTGGAACAAACCTACTTTGGCCGGAACTTTGAAAAGGGCTTTTTCTCAGACGAGACCAATCGCGTCTTTTGCGAGACGTTTCTAAAGCACGCCCTGCGCGATCCGCTGAGCGGCGAGATCGGCAAGAGCATTGTCTTTTGCGTGCGGCAGGAGCACGCCCTGCGGATCGCCCAGGCCCTGAACGAGCTGGCGCACGCCCGGTACCCCGGCCAATACAGCTCCGACTTTGCCGTTCAGGTGACGTCCGACGTCCAGGACGCTCAGCAGATGGCCGTGAGCTTTGCCAACAACAACCTCAACGGGCACACCCGCTTCCTGGACGGGTACATCAGCGCCAAGACGCGCGTGTGTGTGACGGTGGGCATGATGACCACCGGCTACGACTGCGAGGACCTGCTGAACATCGTCCTGCTGCGCCCCATTTTCTCGCCGACCGACTTTATCCAGATCAAGGGGCGTGGGACGCGCACGTACCCTTTCCGTTTCATCGAGCGGGAAGGCGGCCAGGCCCAGGAGCACACCGCCGCCAAGGACAAGTTTAAACTGTTCGACTTTTTCGCCAACTGCGAGTACTTTGAGGAAAAGTTCAACTACGACGAAGTGCTCGCGCTGCCACTGCTGCGCCCCGGAAAGCCGGGCGCCGAGGTCGCCCCGACTCCCCCGCCGCCGGATGGGGGCTACACCAACGTGGACCAGGACCCGCTCAAGAGCCGGGTCGAGTATGCGGTGCCGGTCTACGGGATGAAGATTGACCGCCGGTTCTTTGAAAGGTTCGAGGAGCAGGTGAAGGCGACCCCGGAAGTGCGGGAGCGCTACGAGCGCGGCGACGTCAAGGGGGCGGAAGAGCTCGTGATCGCCACGTTGTTCCGCAAGCCCGAAGACTACTTTGACCTCAACAAGCTGCGCCGCGCCGTCCAGCTCGACCGGCGCCTGACCTTGCGCGAAATTCTGGCCAAGGTCTTCGGTGAGATTGACCGCTTCAAGACGCGGGACGAGATGTTGGAGGAGGAGATCGCCAAGTTCGTCTCCATCCACAAGCCCGACGCGGCGGCCATGCCATTCATCCGCCAGTTCTTCATGGCCTATGTGACCGATGGCGGGCTGCGCACCATCATCGAGAAGCGCGAGTACAGCCACCTGGCCGATAACCCCAAGGTCTCACTGGCTGACCTCAGCGCGCTCGGCGATTGGCGCGAGGTGATTCCAGAGTACGTGAAGGACTATGTGCCGCTGAACGCATTTATGTCGTAGGTGACCACCCATGCTTGACGCCGAAACCAAAGCCCGCATTGACTCCGCCCGCGATGTCCTGGTCGGCAAGGTGCCCGACCCCAAGTCGCAGGTGGAGCAGATCACGATCGCCCTGATCTACAAGTTCATGGACGACATGGACCGCCAGTCGGAGGAGCTGGGCGGGGTGACGACGTTTTTCTCCGGCGAGTTCAAAAAGTATGCCTGGAGCCGCCTGCTGGACAAGAGCCTGAGCGGGCACGAGCGCCTGCAGGTCTATGCCGAAGGCATCGCGGTGATGGATCGCAACCCGAACATCCCCCAACTCTTCCGGGACATTTTCAAGGGCGCGTTCCTGCCCTACCGCGACCCGGAGACGCTGAACCTGTTTCTGAAGGAGATCAACGGCTTCAGTTACGACCACAGCGAGCGACTGGGCGACGCGTTCGAGTACCTGCTGTCGGTGCTGGGCAGCCAGGGCGAGGCCGGCCAGTTCCGCACGCCGCGACACATCATTGATTTCATCGTGCGCATCGTGGACCCGCAGAAGCACGAGACCATCGCGGACCCGGCGTGCGGCACCGCGGGCTTTTTGATTTCGGCCTACAAGCACATCCTGGCGCAGAACAGCGACGAACGGCCGGGCGACAAACTCAGCGGCGACGAACGGGCGCGGCTGATGGACAACTTTTGCGGCTACGACATCTCGCCCGACATGGTGCGCCTGTCGCGGGCCAACCTGTACCTGCACGGTTTCGCCAACCCGCGCATCCACGAGTACGACACCCTGACCAGCGAGGAGCGCTGGGACGAGCGCTACGATGTGATCATGGCGAACCCGCCGTTCATGTCGCCCAAGGGGGGCATCCGGCCGCACAACCGGTTCAGCATCAGGGCCACGCGCAGCGAGGTGCTGTTCGTGGACTATATCGCTGAGCACCTGCATGTCAACGGCCGGGCCGGCGTGATCGTCCCGGAAGGGATCATCTTCCAGAGCCAGAACGCGTACAAGGCGCTGCGCAAGATGCTGGTGGAGGGCTACCTGTGGTGCGTGGTCAGCCTGCCGGGCGGCGTCTTCAACCCCTATTCCGGCGTCAAGACCAGCATCCTGCTGCTGGACAAGGGGCTGGCGAAGCGCACGGACGAGATCCTGTTCGTGAAGGTGCAGGCCGATGGCTTCGACCTGGGCGCACAGCGCCGGCCGGTGGAGCGGAACGACCTGCCGGAGGCGGAGCGGGCCATTGCGGATTTCAGATTGCGGATTGTAGATTTGCCTCCGCACGCCGCCGTCCATCCACAATCCACAATCGCCAATCCAAAATCCGGCATGGCCCACGCCGTGCGCCGCCAGCGCATTCTGGAGTCGGCGGATGTCAGCCTGTCGGGGGATCGCTACAAGGACAATGGGCTGCGTGCCAGCAGTCGGTGGCCGATGGCGAAATTGGCAGAAGTATGTACGAGCGTGCTAAGTGGAGGAACACCTTCGACACAGATTGCGGAGTACTGGCAGGGCAATATACCTTGGATAACAAGCGCAGACATCGTTGGTTTGAGGGAGGTCAAACCGAGGAAATTCATCACTCAAGCGGCCATCCAAGCATCCGCAACCAACCTGATTCCAGCAAACAACGTCATCGTGGTGACTCGCGTTGGATTAGGAAAACTGCTTGTCAACAGCTTTGATTTATGTATCAGCCAGGATTCCCAAGGGCTCATCGTAAACAAGGCCGTTGCTGATCCAGAATACCTGGGCTACCTCCTCTCAGAGAGAGTCCTTCGGTTCAAGGAACAAAGCAGGGGGTCAACAATCCAGGGTGTTACCAAGTCTCAGTTGCTCGAAATCGAAATCCCCCTCCCACCCCTGGACGTGCAGCGGCAGATCGTGGCGGAGCTGGACGGCTACCGCAAGATCATCGAGGGCGCCCGGCAGGTCATCGCCAACTACAAGCCGACCATCGAAGTTGATCCGAAGTGGCCGAGGTTGAAGTTGGGAGATCTGTGCGAAATCAAATCGGGCGGGACTCCAAGTCGCCAAGAGCCAAAATACTGGAATGGCTCGATTCCCTGGGTAGGGTCAACAGTATGCAAGGACGATGTTGTGGATCAAGCCGAGGAGTTCATCACAGAGGCAGGGTTGAATCACTCAGCAGCGAAGTTGTTTTCTCAGGGCACTACTTTGATAGCCCTTGTCGGTGCTACGATCGGCAAAACCGGCTTCTTGACGTTTGACTGCTGTACCAACCAAAATGTGGCAGGACTGTATCCCCTGAATCAGGAAGAACTTAATCCGAAATACCTGTTTTATGCTTCGCAGATGCTCTACCCAAGTTTTCTTCAGTTGGGTGAAGGCAAGTTTAGGATGGCAAACTTGGCTTTCGTGAGAGAGCAGATAATCGCTGTACCTGAACTGTCGACGCAGGAAAGGGTTGTTGCGCGAATCGAGCATGAGCGCACCCTGGTAGACGCCAACCGCAAACTGGTGGCGCTTTTCGAGCAGAAGATCCAGGACAAGCTGGCCGAAATCTGGAGCGCATCGGCGGAGGCGAATCCGTGAAATCCGCAGTCCAAAACCCTCAATCCTCAATCGGTGACCTTCGGGAAGTGCTGGGCGTCTCCAGGGGCACGGCGCTGCGTCTTCTGCAAGAATGGGTCGCCGCCGGTTGGCTTGAACCACCACGAAAAACACGAGGTCTCGGTGCTATTTACGCTCCCGGAGTCAAGCTATTGCATCGGCCTCAGATTGCATCACAAGCCGCTAAGGGTGATGCAATGACTCCCGAAGGTGGTGCAATTCAAACATGAAGACCATCAAAGACATGCCCGAACACAGTCGGCCCCGCGAAAAACTGCGGGAGAAAGGCGCCTCTGCGCTAACCGACGAGGAGCTGGTGGCGGCGATCCTGGGCGCGGGCACGGCCGGCGTGGACGTGCGCACCATCGCCCGGCAGGTGGCGGCCCTCATCCGGGAGCACCGGGCCGGCCTGACCCTCGGTCACCTGCTCGACGTGCCGGGCGTGGGGTTGGCCAAGGCCGCGCAAATCCTCTCGGCCTTCGAGCTGGCCCGCCGCCACCTGATCCGGGAAACGGTACGCATCTCGGTCGCGGCGGACGTGCTGCCCCTCCTGACCGACATTGCGGGCAAGCAGCAGGAGTATTTCGTCTGCATTTCGCTCAACGGGGCCAACGAGGTCATCGAAAAGCGCATCGTGACCGTCGGCCTGCTCGACCATAGTCCCGTTCACCCGCGCGAGGTCTACGCCGACGTCATCGCCGACCGGGCCGCTGCAGTGATCTTGGCCCACAATCATCCCTCCGGCGACGTCCAGCCGAGCGACGCCGACCTGCGCACGCACGAGCGTTTGACGGAGGCGGGAAAGATCCTCGGCCTGCGCGTGCTGGACCACGTCATCGTCGCCCGCAAAGGATATTTCAGTTTTCAGGAAGCCGGGCTGATGAGATGAAGATGGAGAACAGCACCATGGCGATACGACGCGCTCGGCGAGCGATGTTGGTGACAGTTTCCTGCCTGTTTGCTCTTGCGACAGCGGCTCCTGTACGCGCCGCGCCTCCAGTGGCTCCCAGTGATTTGCAGGTGGGTGGGTTTCCTGGAGGGGAGATACGTATCGCCTGGACGGACAATGCCACCGATGAAACGGGTTTTCAACTCGAGCGCAGTGTCAACGACCGCAACGGATACGCGCTTCTGACAACACTGCCCGCTGACACGAACGTCTATACGGATACCACTGTCACCCTCGAGACGACCTATTGGTATCGGGTGAGGGCCTGTAACGGCGACGGATGTTCGGGCTATTCCAAGGACAGTTACAACGTTGCCTTTGCGGCGGGATCCGTGCCCAACCTGGATGAACGATACATGCTGTTTCTGATCAACGAGGCCCGTGCAGACCCGGCTGCCTATGGCTACCCTGCCGAACCACCTCGTGCGCCGGTGGCTTACAACGCATTGCTCAACTATGCCGCACACTCACATTCCCAGGCGATCCTCAATTCAGATTTCACCATCGGTCACTGTTACCCCGATCCTCCAGCAAGTCAGCCGGATACGGAATTTCGTTGCCCCAGCGAACGTGCCCGCGACGTAGGGGTACATGGGGGGCGTGTCTGAGAACTTGATCGCCGGTGGGGAGGCGTGGGAAGACGTCGAGGGTGCGCACCAGGCCTTTATGGATAGTACAGGGCATCGCGACAACATTCTGGACCCCGGTGCCAAAGAGGCTGGCATAGGCCATGCCTATGACCCAGACAAGGGAAGCACCTGGCATGGACAGTACACCCATACCTTTTGCGGGTGGAATCCGGTGACGATACCGGCGCTGCCCTCCGGCGCCGTCGTTCCATATTGGGGGCGAGCGGCCACACAGTTCACGTTTCTGGTCAATTTCTACAATGCGGGAGGCAGCGGGCCAACCCAGGCCGACGTGGTGGTTGATGGTGTGGCCCGTGCGATGGCAGTGCGTCACGGCACCATCTCGAATGGAAGTTACGTCTATACGACGACGCTTCCTCGCGGAACGCATACCTACTACTTCGATTTCCGATATGGGAGCGGTCAGAGTGCCCGGCTGCCCGCGAGCGGCGCGTATAGTGGCCCGGACGTGGAGGTCGGGGCTGCCGTGTTGGAGGTACCCACCGAGTACGCCACACTGGCGGACGCGCTGGCCTATGCCAGAGGAGACGTCATCGTCGAGTTGGCGGCCGGAACGTTCAACGAAAGCACTCCGATCAACGTGCCCACGGCGGGCATCTGGATCCGGGGAGCAGGGATTGATAAGACGACTGTGCGGGGGGACGGATCGGGGCACGTGCTCGACGTCCACGTGGACGCTTTGATTCAGGATCTGACGATCACGGGGGGTGGGAGCGACTATTTCGAGTCGGGTATATGGAACACCACTGGCCACGTGGAGGTGCGCAATTGCCGGTTCACCGGAAACAACGTGGGGATCTTTACGTGGTGCTTTTCACCCGATTGTGGCGCGGTGATCACGGTGACCAACTCGATCTTTGACCATAACACGCGCGTCGCCGTGGACGCCAACGAGTACGCAGTGCACCGTTTGATCAACAATACGGTCGTGGCGAATGGCGGTGGTATCATCCTGAACAACCCGGCCAGTCTGGTGGAGAACAGTATCATTGTGCGCAACACGGGTGGTGGGCTGGCAGGCAATCAATCTTCCACCACTCGTTACAACGACGTATGGGGCAATGGTGAAGATTACAGCGGGATCAGCGCTGGCATTGGTGATATCTCTGCCGATCCGTTGTTTATGGATGCTGCCTACAATGACTATCGCCTGCGCAAGGCCTCCCCCTGCATTGATGCTGGGTCTGGCACCCGTGCGCCACTTACGGACTTTGAAGGGGATCCACGGCCGCTGGACGGCAATTTGGATGGCACAGCCGTCGTTGACATAGGTGCGGATGAATTCAATCTATCTGAGATTTACCTGCCCCTTACTCTGAGGAACGTGGGGCAGTGAAGTAAGTTGATGGCTTTGTTATGAGGTGTGATGGATGTTGTGTAACGTTTGGGCCAATGGCGCGGGCGCCGTTTCCCTGCACCCGTGCTTGCGCCTGCCTGGTGGCCGAAAAACGGGCTGCGCCAGACCGTCACACCGGCCGGAGAGTCGCCTGGTCTGGCACGTGACCCGCCCCAAAGCCGTTCGCACCGGGCCGGATGGCGCTTCACGTGCGTGGATGGGCTGCCCCTGGCTCAGTCCGCGGCGCGTTCCCCCAAGCGTTGTTTTGCCTTAATCCCCAAGTGGGAGTACAATTTAGTTGCAGATCAGTACGACCGGCAGTTCAACAGGGATTATGCGGCGGCGGCGCGCCGCATGAATCCTGGTCGTTGGACGGCAGGGGTAGGGGGCTTGGCCTTGGGGCACTATGCAGGGAGGTACAACATGCAAGCTCAGACGAGTGTCGACCCTTGGTGGGCAGCGCTCACCGTGTGGGGTGTGGTGAATGCTGTCAATGTGCTGCAGGCGGCAGGGTTCCTTTCGCGGGTGCGCACCGGCAGCATGGCGATCAATCACCTGCTCGGCTACGTGATGATCGTGCTTGCAGTCCCGGCGACTCTAGCCCTCGTCGCTTTCTGGCGCGCGCGAGCCGGCTGGCTGCAGTGGGCCGGTCCGGTGGTGTATCTCGCCTTCGTTGCGCTCATGATCGTCGTGGACTATATGTGGCCGGTCGAGTTCCGGTCTCCGGCGCGCCCAGGCATTCTCGTGCCATATCTTGTGCTCTTCTTTGGCTCAATCTTGCTGATGGGGCTACCGATGTTCCGCCTTAACCGGAACCTGTGGCTCGTCACTGTGGTGACATCGGTACTGCTGCTCGGCTCGATGGCCGTCGCGATGCTCAATGGCGTAGGGTGAGGCGACTCATGCCGACAACAGCCCAGAGACCCCGGAGATGCCCCAACCTGCCGCCTAAGTCATGGTCGGCGGGGCGGTCACCCACCCCGCCGCCACTCCCGAACCGTACGTGACACTTTCGCGTCATACGGCTCTTCAGGATACGGGCCTTTGTCATAGGTACCCTGTGCCGTGAACGACGTCGTGACAATGACCGTGAAGCAAGCGCAGGTTGTCGAAGGCGTTGTTGGTGTGGTTCTCGTCGTGATGATGCATCTCGATCACGTCATCTGTCGTGAAGCGCAGTCCACAGAATGCGCAACAACCACGCTGTCTTTTGAGCAGCCGTGTGACCCGTCGCGGTTTGCTTGGATCACGTCCCAGCCGGGTTGACCAGTAGACCCAATCACCGTCAAAGGGACTTCTGTCCCCTTGCACTTTAACAAAGCGACTGACCGCCGTCGTTTGGTGAAAGCTGAGGACGCTTTCACCATCGCTGAAGCGCACTCGCCCATTCACCTTGCGCCAGTAGCGGGGATAGCACCACT
>Ga0307377_10001756_pt1 | contig 26615 bp, 30 predicted proteins | sample TR3MG_FD_202535 | JGI IMG/M metagenome (GOLD analysis project Ga0307377, IMG submission 202535) | Soil microbial communities from Risofladan, Vaasa, Finland - TR-3 | ecosystem: Environmental > Terrestrial > Soil > Coastal area > Acid sulfate soil | place: Finland: Risofladan, Vaasa | collected... | reverse complement strand
CACCGATCACGAAGTGTCCGCAGTCGAGAATGGCGGCCAGATTGGCCAGTCCGAGGGCGAGCCACCATCCGATCTCCTTAATCAACAGCACCGCTTCTTCCATGTTCTCGGCGGCGGCAGCGGTCACGTCTTCGGCACTCACGAGCGCCGCGTTCCCCCGTCGCGTCACCAAGGTTGGGAGGCGTCCTTCCAGCGCCGCTTGGCGGGCCAGACGCTGAAGTCCGCCACCCGAGACGTAGCGCTCCCAGCACCCGTAACCACCGCAGGAACAGGCCACCCCGCGAGCCTGGACCACCATGTGTCCGATCTCACCGGCGAAGCCGCTGCGACCGCGCAGTAGGTGACCGTCGGCGAAGACGCCACCACCGATGCCCGTACCCAGCGTCACCATGACGAAGTCGTCTATTCCTGACGCCGCGCCCCACTCGTGCTCGGCCAGTGCCGCACAGTTGGCATCGTTGTCACTGAATACCCGCGAACTGGCGAGCGATTCACCGAGTTGAGAACCAATATCCGCACCCGAGGCGGATCGCAGGTTGGGAGCGAAGGCCAGGCGACCATCACGTCTCATGAGACCGGGCAGGCCGAGCCCGATCGGAACCGACGAGCAATCAAGGTCGTGGCGCGAGCACAATTCACGGACCTGGCCCGCGAGGACGAAGGCTGTCGGAGCTCCGGCCACGCCGCTGCCGTCGTGGGGCGTGGGCGCCTGCACTTCACCGAGCACCCGGCCGTCGCTGGCGACGAGCAGGGCGAGCGCCTTGGTGCCACCGACATCGATCCCGATGGCGACGTCGGTCATCGCAATTGCTCAGCGCGTACTTTCAACTCCCGCAGCGCCTGGGTCTGGATGCGGTGGGCGGCCCGGGTCCGGATGAACGTCGGTATCGGCACCGACATTTCGACTTCGAGGTCGTAGGTGACCTTGGTGGCCGCGCCCGCTTGGTCGAAGCGATACTGACCGACTAACGTCTCGGTGAGGTCACCCTCGGTCTGGTGCCAGTTCAACTGGTGGGGTGCTCGGCTGTAGTCGTAACGAAGGGTGTAGACCGTCGAGCGTCCAAACGCGGCCGCTCGGAACTCCACTTCAAGGGGGCGGCCCTCGGCGTCTCGCTCGAGTACTTCGATCCGCTTGAGGTCACTCACCCAACTCGGATAGTCCTCGAACTCGGTTACCACCCGGTAGACGTCCTCGGGCGTTGCGTTCACAAGAATGGACTCGGTCGCTCGTTGGGCCACAACACCTCCTTAGCCGTCCACATTAGAGGCTAGGTTCACTCACTCTGAAGTGGTCGAATGCCGTCAGTTCTCTCGATAATCGCTGGGCTAGGCGGTCCCATTCGAATCGTTCCACGGCGAGGTCACGCGAGCGCTGGGCGTAGGCACTCCGCCGCTCCGGGTCGTCCATGAGGTCGGCCATCGCCGATTCGAGAGCACGAACACTGCGCGAGTTCGCCACGACCGTGCCGCTTTCACCATCGATGACAGCCTCGTGGCTGCCGCCCGAACGTCCGGCAACTTGGGCAACACCGCAGGCCCCGGCTTCGACGAACACGATGCCGAAACCCTCCTGCTCGAGACCCAGCCACCGACTCCGACAGTCCATGACCATGAGATCACTTGAACCGAGTAGGGGCACCAACTGTTCGTCTGGAATCCGTCCGAGGAACGTTACTGGCGCCTTCAGCCGGGTGGCGAGTTTCTCGAGTCGGGCACGGTCCCTTCCAGCGCCTCCGATCACCACCCGCAAATCCGACCGTCGCGTTCCCAGCCGGGCGCTCGCCCGGATCAACGTGTCCATCCCTTTGCGGGGCACCAGTCGCGAATATGAACTGACCAGGAAGGCGTCATCGTCGATGCCGAGTGACGAACGCAGCGCCGCTCGTTGTTCGGGTGTCTGGGGCACGAATCGCGCCGTATCAACCCCCGGCGGAATCTGGATGACCGGCGGCATGCGGTCCGCCGCATTGCGTCGAGCTTCCGCTTCGGGATACGAGCCCGCGCAGATGGCCACTTCGGCGTGGGCGAGCACGTAGCGCAGGGAAGAGGCGACCAACGGGATCCGCCCAGGTATCGTGACCTCGGCCCCGTGTAAGACGACGCCGTAAGGACGCGACAACCACGGTCCGAGCAGGCCGAGGGGCCAAGCAGGGTCGAGCAGGACCAAGTCGGGTTGGTGCCGTTCGATTGCGGCTTCAATTGCCGCGAATGCCCGAGGTGTGGGCAGGAAGAGGGTGGCGGCCGCGATCCGCTCAACGATCACCTCGGTCGCCGCATCGAAGCGGGCGGCGTCGGGATGCGACAACGCCGTCAGCACCACCCCGCGTCCTGGCTCAAGTCGCTGCCATAACTCATGGAGATAGACCTGTATCCCCCCGGTCTTGGGCGGATAATCGTTGGTCACGAGAAGATGGCGCGCCATGGGAACACGCTAGCCAACGCCCCCGCCGGTCATTGCCGCGGATTGGCCGGGTGAAAACGCAAGCGAGGAATCATGCCCTGGGTCGCGAAGAGTTCGACGACTTCGGCGTCCCGGCCGGTCAACGTCATTTCGTCGGGCGTTTCACCCAGTACGAAACTCACGAGGCAGTCCGCACAGTCCGGAGTGCCCCGGCGCACGCAGTCACCGCAACTAATGGACAGTTCAACAGTTTCATTCATGGCCACACCTTTCACTTTCCCCCACTGTGGTAGGGGTCTGTGACATGTCAAGGTTGGCGGAAGCGATCGATCTCGGTAGCGACCTGCTGAGGGGAGAAGACAACGCCTTCGGTGAGCACCCGTTGGCTGACCGGGTCGATCAACACGTACGAGGGCGGCCAGCGTACGTCGAGTGCGTCGAATGTGGAGGGCGAGACGAGCACCGGACGCACAGACTGGGACCACTCCTCCGAGTCGAGGGTGGTTGCGCTGACGATGACGACGTCCAGTCCGTCCAAGTCCGCAAGGTTCAATTCCGCGAAGGCGCGACAGCCGTCACAGTTGGGTTTCACCGCGACGATCAGTGTCACGGCGTCCAACTCGAGCCGCGCGATCTCGCCGTTCAGCCAATGTCCTTCGAGCACGCGAGGTGCCTCGCGGTCGCGGGTCTCGTCGAAACTACGCACGCCCACGACCGATCACTCGGATTCGGTAACGACCTCGACACCCCGACCGTGACCGCACCAGCGACACGTGACGGAGTCGACCGTGTGGGAGATTACTTCGGGCTCTTCAATCGTCAAATCACCACCGACGGTGAAGTGATGGAAGGAACGGACCGAGGTCGTCTCGACGACGTCAAAGCGCGTCAGATTTCCACAGGCGGTGCAGCGGTATCGAGTAGTCACGCCATCAACGGTACCGGTTTGTGACCAGACTCATTCTCACTCGTCGCGCCTATCCAAACCCTCCGGGCGAACCTCGAAGTCGTACGCGGCGGGCTCATCGTAGGTAAAGACGGTATCGAGTGGCACTGGATGGTGGCGTCGCTCAGTCCGCTCCGCGTCGATCAAGCGACAGAGGGCCGCTGGATGGCGGACCTTGCCCAGGGTCATCGGCCCACCCGAAGTCTCCAACGAGACGTACCCCCGTCGGGTGATTCGCTCGAGGAACCGCTGGTCCACCCGGGTGGCGATCACGTCACGCAACTCGATCATCGTCCGTTGGTGGCGGAGCACACCACCCTCCATGATCACCCGAAAATTGGTCACGTGCACCTTGTGCGAGCGCCAGCGCCAGATCCGAGTCGCCGCCACCAGCGCGACCGGACCGACGACCAACCCGATCAGCCACCAGGCGATCTGGTGGACGAGGTGAAAGTGGCCCGCTCCTTCTACGATGGCGATGAGACCGATGACACTCGCGAGCACGGGCCGCAACACCCCCCACGGCACGGGAGTGACCGAGATGATCTTGACCTCACCTTCGCGCAAGATAATCGGGCTGCCCATATCCTCCAGCGTAAAGACCCCGACCACTAAAAACGTGATGCTTCCGACCAGCGACGAGATGTCTCTATTCTCTTCTGGTGTCCCCTCCCACCACCAAGACTTGGATCGCGCCCTATTTGGGCATCGGACTCGCCTGGGGATGCTCGTTCCTGTTCATCAAGTTGTCACTGGACTTCCTCACCCCGTTCGGTGTGGCCTTCTTGCGCAGTCTCTTCGGGGCCATCACCCTGGTCACGATTTCGCGGGTACGTCGAGTCCCCCTGCCGCGCGACCGGACGGTGTGGTGGCACCTGTGGGTGGTAGCCCTCTTCATCAACGTCGTGCCCGGCGTACTCTTCGCCCTCGCCGAGACCCGTACGTCGTCGATTGTCGCGGGCATCATCAACGCCATGACGCCGCTCACGACGCTCTTCTTCCTCACCGTCGTCTTTCGAGATGAACGCATCAATCGTCACCAGGTGATCGGGTTGGCCTTCGGACTCACCGGGGTACTCACGGTCTTGGGGGTCTGGCGCGGCTTGGGCGCCAACCCGTGGTGGGCCGTTGCGGCCCTGCTTGCCGCGGTCACTTGTTACGGTGTCTCATTCCCGTACGCCCGGCGACACCTCTCATCGCGCGAGATCGAACCGGTCGCGTTGGCGAGTGTTCAGTTGATCCTCGCATCCTTGACCTTGGCGCCGACCTTCCTCTTTGACGGACTGAACACCCACGCCCCCACCGTGCGGTCGGTCGCGGCCATCCTCGCCCTCGGGGTCTTCGGCAGTGGCCTCGCCTTCATGTGGAACTTCCAAGTCATTGCCGCTGTCGGCAGTTCGGTGGCCAGCACCGTCACCTACCTCACCCCGGTCGTCGCGGTCATGGTGGGCGTGGTGTTTCTCCACGAATCGCTGGTCTGGTACGAGCCGGTCGGTGGACTGCTCGTCGTGATCGGCGCAGCGATCGGTCAGGGGCGACTGCAGCGGCGCCGTTAGACGTTGCGTAGCTGGCGCGCCGCCATGTCGAAGTACGCGGTCATCTCCGTGTACTGCTCGTCGCTGAGTTCGCTCCGAACACTCGCCAGGGCGTTCGACATCGCCTGCAGCCACGCGTCGCGTGCCCGCTTGTTGATCTCGAACGGCGCGTGACGCATTCGCAGGCGAGGGTGTCCGCGCTCTTCCATGTAGGACCTCGGTCCCCCCCAATACTGCATGAGGAAGAGCACCAGATGGCGTTTGGATTCGGTGAGATCCTCGGGGTACATGGGTCTGAGGATCTCGTCGCTTTCCACTGCGGCATAGAATCCCTCTACCAATCGCTCGAAAAATGGCTCACCACCAACCTGGTCATATAGCGACTGCTCCACAGTTCAAGGTTAATGGCGTGCTCTAGACTGGTTCGAGTCTCTTCGGAGATGCGCGGGTGTAGCTCAATGGTAGAGCTCCAGCCTTCCAAGCTGGCCATGCGGGTTCGATCCCCGTCACCCGCTCCACGATGCCATCGTCCCATTTGGCTAGACCCATCGCCCCAACGTCAACAACGTCTACTGATGCGCATTGGTCATCAATTGACGGAGAGGCCATAGCAGCGCTCCTCACCGTGGACGGTGAAGCCAGACTTCGCCAAGATCCGACCGGACGTCAGCGGTCGTCCCCGGGTGAGGGCGATCGTCGCACCGAGGTCACGGAGGTGACGCAGTCGCGTCGAGAGAATGGCTTGATAGGCCCCACGTGATCGAAACTCGGGCAAGGTAACCGCTCCGTACAGCCGCCCGACTTCGCCCTCGATTCTGCAACACCCCGTTGACACTGGCTTGCCTTCGATGAACGCCACGAACTGAAAGCGGGTCGCCGTTTCAACGTTCTGGAGAACTTCGGCCAGTCGACGTCCGAGCTCTTCCTCGTCGAGCGATGATCGGCCCCAGCCGCGAATCTCGACATCCATCGCGGCTCGGAGCGATCGCTCGTCACAGACGAGCTCGACACCGAGGTCATTTGACGCAACGTCCTGGCCCGTTTCAGCACCTAGTTCACGTGCCAGTATCTGGATCGAATCGCCCAAGACCCCTCCTCGGGCGATGAGAAACGCTTCCGTGTCGAGCGGACGTGTTGTGTTGGTCACCCACCAGTGGACCGCGTCGAGTCCCCACTCGCGAACCGCCGATGAGATCTCATCGAACACAATCTCGAGTGGTCTCGACGTACTCGACGAAATGACTTGCGCCGCGGGCAGGGTCGGCGATATCAGCGGCTCCGGATAACGCAGGAGCCTGTAGTCCGTGGTCGAGATTTCGAGCAGTCCATCGGTCACCGCAGACCCGTCAAGTGACGCAAGGCTCTCTAATATCTTCTGAGTGCTCCAGCTGGACAATGCGTTATCTCCCGCGTACCCATCGCTATCGTCGGCGCTTCTACTTGACCTCGTTACTCCAAGCGCCCCACCTCACCGGTACTTGGATCAGGTTCACGCCATTGTACGATGGGCCACTCCAAATGCCTTCAAGTCCCGGTCTCTCGGTGATTCGACCTCGCGGTGACCAGTCGGCAGTGGACGAGTGACACTCCCATTCACGACGGACTTCCAACACCAGCCGAAGTACGAATCGTTCAAAGGTCCATGCGCTGCAGGATGATACGGGCGCACTCAAGTCCAGACATAACCGAAGTATCTACTTCGATGTCGTAGCTCACCCCTTCGTGCACGATGCTCGACTGGGTTCTCGCCATCCCCCTGACTCTGTCCGCGCGAGACTCCTCTCGCAACGACGCAATATCCGGATCACAACGAACACCCACCCAGAGCACACTGCAATCGGTAAGCGCCGAACTCAGCCGAGACTGGGATGCTCCTCCGCCCAGGAACACCTCGTCAATGATGACGCCGGTGCCAGATCGGGCGATCGCGGCCAAGCCTTGAAACCAGGCGCCCTCAACTTGACGGAATCGTTCATCTACGCTGACTCTGCCGTCAGGGCTCAGGGTGATCAGTGAACTCGATTCCGTCCCAGCGGGTCCCAAGGCGTCGATGAGATTGTCGACGCCAAGCGTCAGCCACGGCTCGCTCAACAAGGTCTGCAATGCGTTAGCAATCGTTGACTTGCCGGCGCTAGACCCTCCGTTCAAGACCACCACGCCTGTATTCATCTGGCTGACCTTACCGCCATGGCCAATTTCCCAGCAGACTGGTCAGACAAATGACACGCCACCGGTCCACCCGAAAAGGTAAGGACCATTTCTTGGTGACGGACCGGTCACGGTGGTCACTCGAGTGATTGACCTTCCGGTCACTCCATTGGCGAGATCTCTTCTCGCGGGCGCGGTCGAACGGGTCCAAGTCCGGGGAGTCGGCGTGCCCATCGCCACAACATCAGGTCGTAGGCGCCCTTCACGGCACCGGCCACTAGCAGGGGTGCCCCGAGACTGATCGTCTGAAGAGCCCCTCCCAGCAGCGGTGCGAACGGACGCACCGAGTAGCGGGCTGCGTTGGTCACGGCCGCCGCCTGGGTTCGTTCAGGAGGCGTGGTGACCGTCATGACCAGAGCCTGCCTGGTGGGAGTATCCATCTGCGACATCGTGGTACGCAAGAGCAAAAGTGCCGCCGCCACTTTGAAGGTCGGGGCAAACACCATCGAGGCCATGATCACGTTGCTCGGCAAGTGCGTCCAGACCATGGTGGGGACGAGGCCGAATCGGCGTGCCAGCAACGGGGCCACCATCACCGACACCGTTTGCAGAGCCGACACGGCGAAGAAAAGCCAGCCGAGGGTGGCGAGTGAGACTCCGTAGCGCTCGGTCAGATAGTACGAAAGAAACCCAGTGGTGACGAGCCCGCCGCCAGCGGCATCGACGGAGAAGAGTCCCGCCAATCGGTGGACGACCGCGCGCGAGGGTCCCAGCTTGGTTCGCACGGGTCGAACTGACTTCCCATCCATGGCCTCCACGTGCGGTGCCTCGACCACCGACGTAAGTCCCCACGCGCACAGTGCTCCGATCACGCCGACGGGCACCAGCGCCGCAAAAAGCCACACGTGGATGGTCGTCTTGGACGAAACCACCCCGGCCAACCCGGCGCCGAGGGCTCCGAGTGCTCCGAAAGCCGCGCCCGCCGCGTTGTAGCGGCCGTAAACGCGGCCAGTCCCCGCGTCCTCGGCGGCCAGCATGACCTGCTCCAGGGTGGTCGCCGCCCCGTTGTCGACGACGTCGGTGGACAATGTCCCGGTGATGGCGACGACGAACAGCAGCCACATGGGCGGGTTGGTCGCAACGATCGCTCCGGCCAGGCCGATCCCGAGGAAGAAGATGGCGTAGGAGCGACGTCGACCAAAGCGGTCTGCAAATGCGCCAATGACCAGTGACGCCGCGGCGCTACCGGCAATCAGAGTCGCGAGGAAGATACCCGCCTTGACCGAATCAACTCCTCGGGCCGCCAGCATCGCACCCAAGACGATGGAGGTGAAACCGTAGCCCAGACCTCGAACCGCCTGGCCCGCCACGAGAAGCCGTGTGTCACGACTGAGAGGCGGGCCCATGACTTCAGTCTGCACCATCCGCCTGAAGCCGAACGGACTGGACCGTGTCGGTTCGACGAGCGGGTTCACCGCCAAAATCACGCGCGGGTGATAGAGACTTCCCGTTGACTTGGATCCAGCCTGCTGACTGGATACGGAATAGCGCCAAGCCAAATGCCTTGATGGTCGGACCACTTCCACGAATTCCATGGCCCGACAACAGTCAGTCTCATTGAGGCTCGTCGGTGGCGCCGACTACGACTTCGAGCGCGAGGCGAAACTCGTCTACGCACCGTTAGATAGTCTCGAGCGTCCGCACCAGGGCTGGCGCCCAACCGTGGCGGCGCGAGCACCCTCAACTTGAACTCGCAATCCTGGTATCGAAGTGATGGCGTCGCTTCATGGTCGCGACACGGCTCCGGGTCCCTCCTTTAACGTGGAAGTCCCCACAAGGTCTGCGAGGTCCCCATGTCACTGTTCCGACTCGATGCCAGTATCCGTCACGAAGGGTCAGTCAGTCGCGAGATTGCCGACATCGTCGAAGCAGTGTGGCGTGAAGAGCGGCCTGACGCCATCGCCACCCGACGCCACGTGGGCTGCGAGCCAATACCCGCCGGGGCCTGGGCCAATGCCGTTCGGGCGGGTGGGATTGACGTCGCTGATCGTTCACCCGAAGAAATCGATGCAGTCGCGCTCGCGAAGGAGATCGTCGATGAACTCGTCGATGCCGAAGCCCTGCTCTTCGCAATTCCGCTCTACAACTTTGGGGTTTCTCAACACTTCAAGGCGTGGGTCGATTTGGCACTCACCGACCCTCGCATGGCCAGTGGTGGCGAACGGCCGTTGGCCGGTCGCCCCGCCGTGGTGGTCGTCGTGCGCGGTGGCGCTTACGGCCCCGGCACGCCACGGGAGGGCTGGGACCACGCGTCGGGATGGATTCGCCGAATTCTGGAAGACGTCTGGGGGCTTGACCTCAGAGTCGTCGAGACCGAGTTCACCCTGGTGGGCGTCAATCCGGCCCTGGATCAATTCATCGACATCGCTCGCGAAATGCGCCACGAGGCGCAACGAGTAGCCGCCGAGCACGGTCGGCATCTCTCACGTTGATCACCGCCGACCGCGGCTGACGCCGCTCATCCTCGCGCGGCACCCAGTGAGTGCCACGATTGTGACGTTCTTGAGAACTCTCCGCGCGGCGTCCTCCGCTCCACCTCTCATCGAGTTGGCCTCAGGTAGCCTCATGGCCAGGGGGCCGACGCAATCCATGAAGAGAGAATCAGTATGACTGACCACAAGAACTCTCATTCCCGGGCCAACGCAACTCACGCGTCCCAGATCAACACGTGGCTGATCGACATGGACGGCGTACTGGTGCGAGAAGAGCACCCCATTGAGGGCGCCCACCGATTCCTCGATGCGCTGCGGTCTTCGGGGACACCATTTCTCGTTCTCACGAACAACTCGATGTTCACTCGACGAGATCTGAGCGCACGGTTGAAGCACAGTGGAATTGACGTCCCCGAGGACCACATTTGGACCTCGGCACTGGCGACCGCGATGTTCCTCGACACGCAACGTCCCAATGGGACCGCTTTCGTGATCGGTGAAGTAGGACTCACGACCGCCCTGCACCAGGTCGGCTACACCCTCACCGAACGAGACCCCGATTATGTCGTGATTGGCGAGACCCGAAGTTACAGTTTCGAGCGCATCACCAAGGCCGTGCGACTGATCAGCGAGGGGCACCGCTTCATCGCCACCAATCCCGATCCCACGGGCCCGAGCGTGCACGGTCCACTGCCGGCGACGGGGGCCGTCGCGGCGTTGATCAGCAGTGCTACCGGCCGGGTCCCCTACTTCGTCGGCAAGCCGAACCCGCTCATGATCCGTTCGGCCCTGCGTGAGTTGAATGCCCACTCGGAGATGACCGCGATGGTGGGCGACCGTATGGACACCGATGTCGTGGCCGGCCTGGAGGCGGGACTGCACACAGTACTGGTGCTGTCGGGTGTGTCGAGTGCCGAATCAGCCGACCAGTACCCCTATCGGCCGTCACGGGTCGTCAGTTCAGTGGCGGTGTTGGCCGACGAACTGGAAGAGAAGTAGCGGCCCGGTCACCACAACGGGCGACGGCAGCGAACCCGTCAAACTGGTCAGCGTTATCGATGAAGGTCGAGGATCCTTTCGAGCGGCGGACGGTCACCAATCGCCCGGTCAAGGATGGCGCGATGTTCCGCGTCGATGGGATGCGTGGAGTTGTCGGCCGCATTGCGCGACCGCTCGATGCTCTCCACCTCCATTGCGTAGATGACGAGAGGGCCATCCGGCCCTTCGATTAGGACCACAATCTCGTGGGAACACCCTTCGTCGTCCAACGTGGCCAACGCTTCGGCGCGACGAGGTCCGTTGAGTTGGCCCATCCAGTCGCGGAAAAGGTCCAGGTGTTCGGGTTTCACTTCTCTGACGGCTAGGTGTATCACGACGCCTCCCTGCAACGACTCTAAAGCGCGCCATCGGCGCACGACATCGTTCACGAATCGAGGGCCCTCGCGGTGGGCCGATTCGACACCGGGGCCAACACCTGACCGCGACGCAGAACCGGGTCCGGGTTACTTCATCAAGTTGGGGAAGACGCGGTCAGTCACGGCCGGTCCCCAACCGCCTTCGATAAGGATGCGCGTCGTCGACTTCGCACCGGTCGTGATAACCAGTAATCGTGCCGCCGAGTCTTCGACGACGATCCATGTTCCATCGGGACTCCACTCCGGACGATTGACGGAATAGGTGGGCGGAACCCCCACCTTCAGCAGGGAGCGCGTGACCGAACCATTAGTCAGCGAGATCGTCAACGATCCCGAACTCACTCTGGTCGTCACCGACATCCCGTTGGGTCCCTTCACCGTGTAGCTTTCGCTCGTCACCGGCGTCGCCAACTTCACGCCCGGCCGGTTCGTGATGAACCCAGTCTGGACGTCGATGTACTTACGCCACCTCGCGGCGTATTGATCCGTAGCCAGGAGGCGCCCATCGGGAAGCCACTTCAGATCGGCACCCATCGCCTTGGGTTGGTCGGCGCAGAAGAGCAACTTCGGGATGCCGCCCGAGACCGTGACGACGTAGACACACCCCTGCTTGCCCTTCGGCGTGGCCACAGCCAGTGCGTTGTACGCCACGGTGCCGTGCAATGTCCGATCGGGAAACGCTGCGAGTGACGGAAACGTCGGGATGGATCGCAGGATGCTGGCCCCACCGCCAATGAACACGAAGTAGAGCACCAGGGCCACGACCAGCACGGTAACGCTGCCCATCACCGCTCGCACGTCACGACGTGCCAGCGTCGACTGCCCCCGGGACGCGCGTCCGGTCATGCCCGCAATCGCGAAGTACACGAGTCCGCCGCGTCCCCCGCCCAAGCACCATCGACCGGGCGAAGTGGGGCGTTGGCCGCGCTCGGGCTAATGCGACATTCGACCATGGTGCCTCGACCAGCGGTGCCCGAAGAGGGCCGAGAACTCTGTGGGGACGCGAGCCCGTTGGCGCGAAAGCATCAACGCCAAACCAAGGAGGAGGGCGCCCGAAATCAGGATGAGCAGTGGTGCTCGTCCCGGCCCCGGGAAGTAGTAGACGATGGACCACGGGACGAAGACCAGGAGTCCCACCGAGCCGAGGAACGAGAGCATCACTTGACCCGGTCGGGTTCCGAGCGCGATGAGTGCGAGGGCCGTCAACAGTCCGAAGATCGACGAGAAGCCACGCGACTGCACCGCGCAAATCGCCGCACCACCGATCAGCGCCACGCCACTGGCCACTTCAACCAGGCCCGCGGATCTGATCGCGTGTCGGGTCGCGATCACCATCATGACCGCTCCGAAGACCCACACCACCAGTCCCGTCATGACGCCCGCCTTCTCCGCGAAGAATACAATCGACTGGGGTAGCGCATTCCAGAATGTGACGACGCCGATAATCCCGATGATCAATCGGCGGGAGCGTTCGAGGTGCACGGACAGCGTCAGCACCGCGGCGAGCATGGCCAGCGCCGTCGCCATCGAGAAGATGAGACCGAAGGCCATCCAGTCCGTGCGCATCATCATTCCGGCGACCATCATCGCCGCGCCACCGACTGCGATGTTCATCCACGCCAGTGTCATGCGGGGCGACCACGCTGACGCGATGGCCGCGAGCCCCGCGAGCCAGACGACCATGCCCACCGATCCCACCGAGGCGAATTCACTCGTCGCGGCACCAGCAACCACCATCAGGGCCGCCAACGTCACCAACTGTTGGGCCGGACGGACACGTCCCTGCCACATCGCCGCGCCCATGGCCGCTACCACCACCGCTACGGACAGGGCAATCGACTGGGGCCGGGTGATCCCCCAGCCGTAAAATACCGTGACGCCGGCGAACAACCCACCAGCCGCCATCGACGCCAGCCAGACGAATCCGCGAAGGCGTGCCAATGCGGGATCCCTCGCCTCCGGAACCGCCCACCCGATAGATCCGAGCGCTGCCGCGACGCCACCGCTCAGCACCAGTTTCCAGAGGGTGGCCATCGATGGCCAGTAGTGCGCCACCAGCAACGTCAATCCCACGATGGCCAAGACGCCGCCCAGATAGCCCAAGGCCTCGGCGATTGCGGGTACCCGTCGAGAGGTGACCGGAGCCGCCGCAGCGGCGACCGTGACGGCGGTTCGGTCGCGCTCGAACTGCTCAATCGCAGCCGACTGCTCCGTGGTCAGCAACGACGCTCCGACCCAACGTCCCAGAGCCTCATCCAGCGCCACTGGACCGCGGTCGTTCGACCTGGCGTCCACCGGAATCTCCGCCTGCTCCACGAGGTCGGCACCGCCGCGGCCGCCGGGCAGCAACAACGTTTGGCCGTCTGGCGCGCCCTTGGTCCACCGACGCACTGCGAACGCGATTACGACAACCACAATGATGACCAATCCCAGTGAGATCATGATCACGACCCTCTTTCAAATGAGGCCCTTCAAGGCGAGCATAGGCACGTCGCCGGGTTCCGGTGGAGGACTTTAGTCAGGTTCAACGAAATCTCGAATCGACGTCAATTTGATGACCTAGGACCCTAGTACGAGGGCGACTCTCCGTCGCTTTCCCACGTGGACTGCTCTAGCGTCACGAGTGAAGGCGGAACCCACGGAACGGGCGCTGGATGGATTGGACGTCGTCGTTACGTGGGGTGGTGGCGGCTGTTTCACAAACCAAAGCAAGGGAGTTTGGACATGACCAGAGATTTTGAGGGCAGGTCCGCAATCGTCACCGGAGGTGGCTCGGGCATCGGACGCGCGACTGCGCTACGACTGGCCGATCTGGGTGCCAATGTCGTCGTCGCCGACATCCACGCCGACACCGCGAACGCCGTGGTCGCCGAGATTGTGTCGCACGGTGGAGTGGCGATATCAGTGGTTGGTGACCTCAGCGACCAGTCGGTCGTTGACCGAGTGGTGGCGTCAACGGTCGAGGCCTACGGCGGAGTCGACGTGCTCATCAACAACGCTGGCATCATGGACGACATGGGTGGGCCCCACGAGGTGAGTGACGCCATGTGGGAGCGTTTGATTCGAGTCAACCTCACCGCACCATTCCTGTTGATGCGCGCGGTGATTCCCCACATGCTCGCCAAAGGTAAGGGCTCGATCGTCAATACCGCCTCGGAGGCGGGCCTGCGCGGCAGCGCGGCCGGCACCGCCTACACGGTGTCCAAGCACGGCATCGTCGGTCTCACGGAGTCGGCGGCGGTCATCTATCGCGACAAAGGGATACGCGTCAATGCGGTGGCGCCCGGTGGCGTGAAGACCAATCTCGAGGTGAACATCAAGCCCGACACCATGGGCATCGCGGCCATCGGCACCTACGCCGGCAGCGTAGGACGCATCGCCCAGGCGGAAGAGCTGGCCAGCGCCATCGTCTTTCTGGCCTCGGACGCCGCCAGCAACGTCAGCGGAGCGATTCTGCCCGTCGACAACGGCTGGTCGGCCATCTGACCGACGCAACCTAGTCGTTGGCGAGCGTCGCGACCCACTGCGCCGCTTCAGTCTGGTGTCGCTTGTAGTCCATCTTCCCGTTGACGGCGCGACCAATGGAAGCGACGAAACGCACCGCCCGCGGTGCCTTGTACGAGGCAAGGCGAGACTTCACGTGGGCGATGAGTTCATGTTCACTGACCTCGCGCCCCAGGTGCAATTCGACGGCGGCGACGACACGCTGACCGAAGTGGTCATCACTCACCCCCACGACGCAAGCGTCGACCACGTCGGGATGGGTCTTCAGCGTCTCTTCGACCTCTTCGGGAAAGACCTTCTCGCCCGCCGTGTTGATGCACTGACTCCCGCGACCGAGCAGATGAATCGTCCCGTCAGCGCCGACTCTCGCCATGTCGCCGGGAACCACGTATCGCACACCATCAATCACGGGAAACGTCGCGGCGGTCTTGACCGCATCCTTGTAGTAACCGAGAGGATTACGCCCCCCGAGGACCAGTTGACCGATGTCGTCGCTACCCGGCCCAACTGAACGGCCCGTCTCGTCGACGACGCGACTGTGCTCACCGAGTTTGAATTGCGCGGTCGGGACGAGATGTTCCTTGGACGAGACGCTGCTACCCATGCCGAGCGCCTCCGACGACGCGAATGCGTCGGCGAGCAGCACGTGTGGGATCAACTCGAGCAGCCCCTCCTTCACCTCCTGAGACCACATCGCCCCCGAACTGCCGATGACCTGCAGGCTCGCGAGCGTGAAGCGCCTGGGATGTTCGCGCAGCACCTGAAGCATCGGCCGAGCGAAGGGGTCACCGACGATCACGGCGCCACGCACCGATCGGGTCTCGAGGGTCTCGACCAGTTCGTGGGCGTCGAAGGAACGTCCCTCAAGCAGGACGACACGCCCACCTTCGCTCAGCGAGCGCAACGAGGTGAAGAGTCCGGTCCCGTGCATCAGTGGGCAGGCGGGCAGGAGACTTGGATGCTGCCCGCTCTCCTCGATCAGTCGCGGCACGTCATCGACAGTGGCGTCTTCGGGGTAGCGCAGAAATCCCGCTTCGTTCAGCCGGACGAAGAGATCGTCCTGACGCCACATGACGCCCTTGGGCATGCCGGTGGTGCCCCCGGTGTACAGCATCATCAAGCCGTCGCCGCTCAGGGTCGGCAAGACACCACGCGGCGTTGCCCGCGCCTCTTCGAATGATGTCGCCCACGATGGACACGACGTCGTGCCGTCGTCGACGAAGATGAACTCGACGAGCGCCGGCAATTTGTCGCGCAGCTCGGCGACCTGATCGACGAAGGCACCGTGGAAGATGACGACTCGGGTGTCGGCGTTGTCGAAGAGATAGCGCAGCTCGTCGTCGCCGTAGCGATAGTTCGTGTTGATGGGGACGTGACCGGCCGCCAACGCTGCTCCGAACCCGATTAGGTACTCGGGACAGTTGTAGAGGTAGAGCGCCACCGTCGACTGCGGGGCCAGCCCGAGAGAATCGAGGTGCGAACCGAGCGCCTCGACCTCGTCGACGAACTCGCGCCACGTGACCCGGCGTTCACCCTGCTCGAGCGCGACGTGGTCGGGCTGCGCGCGCACGATGCCACGCCACGCATCCACGAAATTCCAATTACTCATCTGCCCCCCCGGCGCCAATCACTTCACACTACAAAGACCCGGCGCCCGCCAAACGTCGGCCCGCTGCCCCGGGGTTCCCCGCCGGACCCTGGTTCGAATTCGTCTAGCCTGCCGGGTCGTGAAGAAGAAGCCGGCCATCGTTCAATTGGCACGACACCGCGAGCCGGCCCTCCTGGTCATCGGCCAGTCGATCTCCAACCTGGGCGACGGCGTGGCGCTGGTGGCCCTGACGCTGCTGGTACTCGACACGACCAACAACAACGCAGCGAAGTTGGCGTGGTTCGTGGCGGCGCGCATGATCCCGATGGTGGCCTTCATGCTGATTGGAGGAGCAGTCGTCGACCGTTTCTCCCGTCGACTGCTCCTGCTCCTCTCCGACGGCGCCCGTGCCGTGCTGACCGGCGGACTCGTCGTACTCATCGGCACAGGAAGCCTTCGCTTTTGGGAACTCATCGTGTTCGGCGTCCTCTTCGGATCGTTCGATGCCATCTTCATGCCCGCCATCTCGGCGATCACACCCGAGATCGTCCCTGAAGACCTGCTCGGCGCCATGAACGCGGTGCGACCACTCTCGAACAACCTCATGGGCACCATGATCGGACCCGCCTTGGGCGGCCTCATCGCAGTGATCAGTACCTCGTGGGCAATCGGTGTGGACTGCGCGACCTTCGTCTTCAGTGCCGCAACCCTGGTCATGATGCGGCCAACCGCCGCACCCGAGCGAGCCACCAAGACGTCAATGCTCGAGGACATACGCGCCGGTCTGACTTACGTGCGTACCACGCGGTGGCTCTGGACCACGCTGGCCGCAGTCACCTTGATCAACGCTTTCGTCTTCTCCCCGATGCCGGTGCTGATTCCCTACTTCCTGCGCCACGACCTCCATAGCAGCAAGGTTCTGGTGGGTTACGCCTTTGCAGTCTCGGGACTCGCAGGCGCAATCGGGGCATTGATCGCCAGCAACGTCGAGGTCCCGGCGCGGCGAGTTCGCTCCATGTGGACGTACTGGACCGTCGGCACGGTGGCGGCGCTGATCATGGGAGTCGCCAGCAACTACTGGGAGGTCCTGCTCGTCTTCATCATCGCCTCGCCAATGATGTTGTTCGGCAACGTGATCTGGGAATCGATGATGCAGTCCGAAGTGCCGCGCGAGTTGCTTGGTCGCGCGAGTTCCGTGGACTGGTTCGTGTCGCTCGGCCTCGCTCCACTCGGGCTCGTGGTCGCTGGTCAGTTGGTGAACGTCGTGGGCGTTCGCACGTATTTCACCGTCAGCGCCCTCGTCACCATGATTCCGGGGCTATGGATCCTGGTATCACCGCGAATCAACCAGATCGATGCCAAACGGGTCAGAGGGCAATAGGCAACTGCGGCGCGTCGGCCAGTGACAAGCCGACGAGCCGAGAGCCCCGCTTGGCGTTGCCGGGATAGATGACCTCGGGTCGGAATGACCGCCCCTTGGCTTCACCGACCCGGCCACCGCGTACCTCGACCCACTCGTCGCCGGTCGCCTCGTTCACGACGTAGGCGACAAACACCCAGTGCTGGCGACGCTCCTTCGCTCCGTCAACGACGACCGCGTCACCCGTGCGCACCCCGTTCCACTGCGATGATCGCAGAAGATTCCCTTTGCGGATTGACACGGGACGCTTCTTCACGCCTCATTTCTACTCGCTCGACGCGACCCAGACCCGCGTCACAGCCGTGTCCTACGGTGGAACCATGACATTCGACCAGTCGCTCCCCAAGTCCCTTTCACCCTCGCGACTCGCTGACTTCCAAGCGTGCCCGCGCCGGTACCAGTACGCCTCGATCGAACGCATCCCCCAGCCCGCCTCCTACGCCACAGCCAAGGGACGCTTCATCCACTACGTGTTCGAACAGCTCTTCCACCACGAGCCCGACGAGCGGACCATCGAACGTGCGCGCGAGTACGTGACTCCCGCAATGGACGAGATATTGACCAACGAGGTGCGCACCGACATCGCCCTCGATGACGCATTGCTCGCCAAGCTGCTCGCCGAGACAGACGCGATCATCGACTCGTATTTCACCATGGAGGACCCTCGCGCGGTTCGCAACGAGGGCGTCGAACTGCGCCTCGGCGTCGAAATCGACGGCGCTCCGCTGTTCGGCATCCTTGACCGCCTCGACCGCGACGCTGAGGGCAACCTCAACATCATCGACTACAAGACCGGCGGCCTACCCAATCGAAACTACGACTCTCAGACCTTCGCCAACGCCGAACTGTACGCGGCACTATGCGACGCGAAGCTCGGTGAGCGACCCACCAAGATCCGGCTCCTCTACGTCGCCCACGGTGAGAGCATCGAACGTCCCGTCACCGATGTCGTGGTGAAGGCGCGCTCCCAAGCTGCGGTGAACGCCTGGTCGCGAATCAATCGCTACTACGCCGACGGAGACTTTCCCGCGACACCGTCCAGGAGCGCCTGTCGCTTCTGTTCGTTCCAGGACCGCTGTCGGGCTAACGGCGTCGCCGTTCCGCGTTAACGAGGGGCTCACGTCACAACGAAAGTCCGGCCTACCGCTTGAGCGTTTGGGGAAGACCCGAGGTATTCGTTAGGACCGCCAGAGTCGCCCGGCAACCAGGCCAGCGCGAAGATCGTTCGTCGCCAGACTGCCTAACGCCCGCTCGTGAATGAATTCGTCATCGGGACAGCAGGTACTGAGCCGAAAAAGCCATTCCGGATCGTCTGACGTCAGCACGGCGCTGCGAAGACCGACGTCGACCTGATGACGGCGGGCCTCGATGACGGGGCTCTGCGAAAACGGCAACATGGAACCCCGGTACAGCTCGGTAGCGCTGTCGAGGTCGCCCATCGTGAGCGCGTCAAGCACGCGCACGTGATCGGCCTGGACATGCCCGTTGAGACGGTACGGGCGCGAGCCAATGACACCACCGAGCAGCGTTCTCAGATGGGACAGTTCCGCTCGTACCGTCGTCGAGCTCACGACATGATCTCCATAGACGTGTGCGGTGAGTTCGTCGAGGGAGAGACCTGCGGGATACATCGCAAGTACGGCGAGGATCTCCAACTGGCGAGGTGTGACGCGCACCACCGAACCGTTCACCCGCAATTCAGCCGCACCCAAAGTTCGAATCTCCACTTGAGTCATGAGGTTGGGCGATGGGAGCGCAGTTGAAGCGCCGTCCAACCGCGTCAACTCGTACTGCACACACCGTGCGAGCGCTCGTACCGTGGCGAGTACGGCCGGATTCGTCTTGGACCACAACGATGAAATATCCACCACCCCCAGAAACTGACCCGTTAGTGGATCAAAGACCGGGGCGGAGTAACAGACCCAGTCGTGCACTACTGGCAGAAAGTGCTCGGCCGAGAAGACCATGGACGGCTTCACCAATTTCTGCGCGAGCGCAAGGGCGTTCGTCCCGACGGCATCCTCCGCCCATCGACCACCCACCACGAAATGGACTCTTTCAGCGTGACGTATCATTCGCGAGCCCCCGACCATCCACGAGATGGTCACCGACTCGTCCGTCAGTGCTGCCACCATGTCGCCGCCCGCGACCAGGTCGCGCAGGTCGTCTTCGATGACGCGGCACGCCCTACCAAGACGTGAGTCGCTGAATCGCTCGCCGGCATTGCCAGTCAGCTCCATCGGCGCACAACGCGTGTCGGCAGACACCAGACGAGCCGAACGGCTCCACGACGATGAAATCTCGGGGCGAATCACCGTCGAAGAACCCCGCTCAACTGAACTAGCGAGCCGACTTCCCTCGACTTCGCTCCGCTTCTCCCGCAACGCTCGATTCATCTACCCCCCCAACGGGTGACACCGCACCAGATACCGCCAACGCGCCAAGACACCACTCTTCACCGAAGACTAACTCCCCGGGGAATCCAAGTTCCTGGCGCCCACCAACCTTTTGCCAACCTTCCCTGCGGTACCTTGCCCGGACCGCTCGGAGCGGTCATCAAGTGAAGTGCCCGAAGGCACGAGGGGGTTATGTCATGAAATACGCACCACCCGGTTCCAAAGAAAGTCCCGTTTCGGTAAAGACGCAGTACGACAACTACATCGGGGGCAAATGGGTCCCGCCGGTCGATGGTCAATACTTCGCCAACATCTCGCCGGTGAACGGTCAGGCGTTCACCAAGGTTGCCCGTTCCAATGCGAAGGATATCGAACTCGCCCTCGATGCCGCCCACGCGGCCAAGGACGCCTGGGGCCGAATCAGCCCCGCCGAACGATCGTTGATCCTCTTTCGCATCGCGGACCGGATGGAGACGAATCTCGAGGCCCTCGCCATCGCTGAGTGCTGGGAGAACGGCAAACCCGTGCGTGAGACCCTCGCAGCAGACCTCCCACTCGCGATTGACCACTTCCGCTACTTCGCCGGCGTCCTGCGCGGCCAAGAGGGCTCGATTGGCATAATCGACGACACCACCGTCGCCTACCACTTCCACGAGCCGCTCGGCGTGGTCGGACAGATCATCCCGTGGAACTTCCCCATCCTGATGGCGACGTGGAAGCTCGCTCCGGCTCTCGCCGCCGGCAACTGTGTCATCATCAAGCCCGCCGAGCAGACCCCGTGGTCGCTACTCAAGGTCATCGAGCTGATCGAGGACCTGCTGCCGGCCGGGGTGCTCAATGTCGTCAACGGATTCGGCGTCGAGGCCGGCAAGCCGCTCGCCTCCTCGCCGCGCATCGCCAAGATCGCCTTCACCGGAGAGACGACCACGGGTCGACTCATCATGCAATACGCTTCGGAGAACGTGATCCCGGTGACCCTGGAATTGGGTGGGAAGAGTCCCAACATCTTCTTCCCCGACGTCATGGCGCAGGACGACGACTTCCTCGACAAGGCCATCGAAGGGCTCGTCATGTTCGCGCTCAACCAGGGCGAGGTGTGCACGTGCCCGTCGCGCGCGCTCATCCACGAGTCCATCTACGACGACTTCATGGCGCGCTGCCTCGAGCGGGTGAAGGCGATCAAGGTGGGTGACCCCCTCGATACCGACACCATGGTCGGTGCCCAAGCGTCGAACGACCAGCTCGAGAAGATCCTCTCCTACCTCGATATCGGGCGCGCGGAGGGTGCTGAAGTGCTGATTGGTGGAGCGCAGCGCCAGGTCGAGGGCCTCGAAGGTGGCTACTACGTCGAGCCGACGATCTTCAAGGGCCACAATAAGATGCGCATCTTCCAAGAGGAGATCTTCGGTCCGGTGCTCTCGGCGACGACCTTCAAGGATCAAGACGACGCCATCGCCATAGCCAACGACACGCTCTACGGCCTTGGCGCTGGGCTGTGGACCCGCGACGTCAACACCGCCTACACGGTGGGGCGAGCAGTGCAGGCGGGACGGGTCTGGACCAACTGCTACCACCTCTACCCCGCCCACGCGGCCTTCGGTGGCTACAAGGGATCGGGCATCGGACGTGAGAACCACCTCATGATGCTCGACCACTATCAGCAGACGAAGAACCTGCTCGTGAGCTACAGCCCGAAGAAGTTGGGATTCTTCTAGACATGACCAACGAGCTGCATCGCGTCGATATCACCGACGAGGCCGCGGCACTGCTTCAGCGTCTGGTGGAACAGCACGGGGTGCTGCTGTTCCACCAGTCCGGCGGTTGCTGCGACGGGTCCAGCCCCATGTGTTATCCCCGTGGCGAGTTTCGCATCGGGCAGCGCGACGTCTACTTGGGCGAGGTCGCCGGAACGCCCTTCTACATGGGTTCGGACCAGTTCGAGTACTGGGCCCACACCCACCTCACCGTCGACGTCGTGCCGGGTAGGGGCAGCGGGTTCTCCGTCGAAGCCCCCGAAGGAGTGCGCTTCCTCATCCGTTCGAGGGTCTTCAGCGACGACGAAATCGCCCAGTTGCCGCCGGTCCAACGTGGTGACCACCACGGTGGTGACTGATCACCGCGAGGGACCAACGACCGATACCCATTCATTCGCAGGCGCCTCGGCGGCGGCAGCGGCATTTAGGCTGGCCCGCATGAACGCCTTCGAACTCTCCTTCGACTACCGCTGCCCCTTCGCGAAGAACATCCACTTGCACGTCGTCACCGCGCTCAAGGCCGGAGCCGACTTCAACGTCACATTCACCCCGTGGACCCTCAGCCAAGGCCACCGTGCTGAGGGATCGACCGACGTGTGGAACAATCCCGAGTTCGACAATGACTTGTTGGCCCTCGCCGCCGGCATCTCGGTGCGGGACTTGCAGACCGAGCACTTTCTCGACGCTCACGAAGCGCTTTTCCGGGCACGTCACGAACGCGCCATTCGCCTCGTGACGATCGAGGAGATCGCCACGGTCCTCGAGCCACTCGGTGTCGACATGGCGACGGTAGTCGACGACATCGACTCGCGTCGCCCCCACGGAGTGATCGGCGCCAGCCACGAACAGTACGACCGCTACGAGGCCTTCGGGGTGCCCACCTTCGTGGTCGACGGCGACGCGACGTTCGTGCGATACATGACGCCGCCCACCGACGATGCGCAGGCGTCGATTGATTTGGTGAACTCGCTCGTGACCCTGATGGCGACCCAGCCTGAACTCAACGAGTTCAAACACACTCGCCTGCCCCTGTAGGGCTAGGCCAATCGACTGACCAGTTCTAGCAGGGCGAGCAATCCCAAGATCCCGGCCGGAGCCAGCAGTTTCGCACCGTCTCCCTTTCGCAAGTGGAAGACGACCGCGGCACCCATTGTCAGCGCCAGACCCGCTGCGGCGGCTTCATTGACGATGCCCCACAACGATCCGCGCGAGCCCGCGAGGCCAATGAGGAGTCCGATGCCGCCGGCGATCTCCAGCAGTCCGATCCGCTGATAGCCCTCTTTTGAGAAGCCGAGGTGTTGGGCCGACGCCGACATCATGGGGTTGAACTGCACCTTTTGGATACCGGCCGAAACGAAGGCCAAGAACAGCATCATTGACAGAAGACTGGCAATAATTGACATAACGACTCCTTGATTTTGGTCCAGTCTAGGAAATCATCCCAGGGGCTAACGACGCCACGGTCCGACGTCTAACCCCGCACGTAGTCCAGCAGGAGTTCGTAGGTGGCGTCACGCTCTTGGGCGTTGCCCGAGATCGCCGCCGAGAATTCGGTCACGCCGGCCGCGGCCAGTGCGTGCAACTGTTCGAGCACCTGATCGTGCGACCCGATGAGGCCGACGTCCGCGGGCGACGAGGCACCTTCTCGCTCCAGCATCGCCTGGTAACTCGGCAGAGTCCCATAGACCGCCAACGAGGTGTTCACGTTCTCGATGGTCGCGGTGACATTCTCGGTGACGACGATTGGTAGCGAGCAGACGATTCTCGGACTGGGACGGCCGGCGGCCTCGGCGGCGCCGCGAATCGTGGGCGCGATGTGCGAGGCAATGGTGCGCACCCCAGTCATCCACAACACGGTGCCGTCACTGAGTGCTCCGGCCATTTCGAGCATCTTGGGTCCGAGCGCCGCCACCAGCAGGTCGGGGGCTTCAACATCTTTTGGCCCGAGCGGCCCCATGCTCACGGCGCTCACCCGCTCTCCCTTCACCGCGACCTTCTCGCCGCGCAGCATCGGGGCCAGCGCCTCCAGGTATTCGTGCATGTACGAGGCGGGTCGATCGAACGAAATTCCCCACAGTCCCTCGACCACTACCTGGTGCGAGAGTCCGACGCCGAGCGAAAGTCGTCCGCCAATGGCCTGCTGCACCGTTCGGGCCTGGGCCGCGAGCATCGAGGGGTGACGCGGTTGCACCGGGACGACCGCTGTGCCCAGGTCGAGGTCGCGCAATTCACGTCCGACGATGGCCAGCACCGTCAACGTATCGGGGCCGAAGATCTGAGACGACCAGAGACTCGTGAAACCCATGTTACGCAAGTCCGTCGCGCGCTCCAGCGTGTTCTCGATTGATCCGTCCGTGTCCAGTCCAATACCGATACGCATCCGATTCCCCCTGGTCGACCACTATCGTGGCGATGTGTCGACTGACCCCAAAACTACTGCCTCGACCCGCGTGGGCGTGGTGGGAGGGGGCCAGTTAGCGCGAATGATGGGTGAGGTGTCCCACGAGGTGCACGTCTCTTTGACGGTACTCGCCACCTCGACGGAGGACTCAGCCCTGGCGACCTGTGACCACTTCGTGATTGGTGCCGCCCAGGACCCGTCAGCGCTCGAAGCGCTCGCGGCCCTGGTCGACGTGGTCACCTTCGACCACGAACTGGTCGATCTCGACCAAATTGTCGCGCTCGAAGCCGCCGGCGTCGTCGTGCGACCTAGCGCCCACGCCCTGCACTTCTCAGTAGACAAGGCCCACCAGCGGGTCGAGTTCGCGCGGGCGGGCCTCCTGGTGCCCCGCTTCGTGACCACACGGACATCAACCGATTCTGCCGTCGTGCGTTTCCTCGACGAAGTCGACGACGTCGTTGTGAAGGCCGCGTGCGGTGGATACGACGGCCGCGGGGTGCTGTTCCCCGTCGACCGAGCCGAGGCGCTCGCGATGATCGACGACCTAGCCCGCGCCGGCGAGGTCGTCGTCGAAGAGCGGCTCTCGCTGCTGGCCGAATTCGCCCAGGTCGTCGTCCGCGGCCACGACGCCGATTGTGTCGCATACCCCCTGGTGCGCACGGTCCAGCGTGACGGAATGTGCGTCGAGGTCACGTTCCCCGCCAACGTCGACGAGACCACCGGTGCCGACGCCGAGCGCGTCGCGCGAGTCATCGCCGAATTGATTGGGGCGGTCGGCATCGTCGCGGTTGAGTTCTTCCTAACCGAGCGCGGTCTCGTCATCAACGAGATTGCGTTGCGACCCCACAATTCCGGCCATTGGTCCATTGAAGGCGCCGCGACGAGCCAATTCGCCAATCACCTGCTGGCGGTCAGCGGCGCTCCCCTCGGGCCCGCGACCGCAATCGTGCGAGCAGCGGCCATGGTGAACGTCGTGGGCGCCGAGACCCCCGGCTCGATCGAGGCAGCGGCGCGCGTCCCCGGCGCCCACGTCCACGGCTACGGCAAAACGTGGCGGCCGGGCCGCAAACTCGGGCACGTGACCGTGGTGGGTGACGACCTCACGACGGCGCACGTGACAGCATGGGAGAGTGCTCGGGCATACGGCACGAGCACCCAGGAGGCATAGTGCAACCAGTCGTGGGCATCGTCATGGGCAGTTCGTCGGACCACGAGGTCATGGACGCGGCCGCCCAGATCCTCACGCGCTTCGACGTGCCCTTCGAGATTCGCGTCGTCTCGGCCCACCGCACTCCTCAGGACATGCTCGCCTACGGCTTGGGCGCCCACGAACGGGGACTGCGCGTCCTCATCGCCGGGGCCGGTGGAGCGGCCCACCTGCCGGGCATGCTCGCGGCCGTCACCACCTTGCCGGTCATCGGGGTGCCGGTCGCCCTGGCCCGCCTCGACGGCATGGACTCGCTGCTCTCCATCGCCCAGATGCCCCGAGGGGTGCCGGTCGCCACCGTCGCTATCAACGGTGGCGCCAACGCCGGACTGCTCGCGGTGCGGATCCTCGCCACCAGTCACGACGGCCTCACCCAGATGCTCGATGGTTACCGCACCGAATTGGCCGACCAGGCCCGCGAACAGGACCGCCAACTCCCCCGAAATTAATCAGGTTCTTACCCGATCGCGGCGCTCTCCGGACCCGGAGGACACCCCGCGCCCCCTAGTCTGGACTGGTAACGAAGGAGGCCCCCATGGGTGTCATGAAGCGCATCAGCACAATCTTCCAGTCGAAAGCCAACGCGGCACTCAACAAGGCGGAGGATCCGCGTCAGACGCTGGACCTCTCTTACGAACAACAGCTGGACAACTTGACCAAGGTCAAGCGCGCCGTCGCCGACGTCGCGACCGCCCGCAAGCGCGTGGAGATCCAGGCCGAACAATTGAAGACCCAGGGTGACAAGCTGGCCGAACAGGCCAAGGCCGCCCTGGCCCAGAACAACGAGCCACTGGCCCGCGAGGCGCTCACCCGACGCGAGGCGATCGCCGCCCAGTTGAAAGACCTCGACACCCAGCACGCCACCATCGTCGAACAGGAGCAGAAGCTCACCGACACCGCCCAACGCCTTCAGACCGAGGTCGAGGCCTTCCGCACCAAGAAGGAGACCATCAAGGCGACTTACACCGCCGCCGAAGCCTCCGCACATATCTCCGAAGCCGTCAGCGGCATCTCGACGTCGATGGGTGACGCCGGCGCCGCGATGCAGCGTGCCCAGGACAAGGTGGCCGAGATGCAAGCCCGCAGTGGTGCGCTCGACGAACTGCTCGCCTCGGGTGCCCTCACCGACCTCACGAGCACCAATGACGACATTCAGGCCCAACTGGACAAGGCCAAGGGCACTTCGGACATCGACGCCCAGCTGGCTGCTATGAAAGCCCAACTCGGCACCGGCCCCGCCAGCGAACTGCCCTCGGGCGAGGAAGCCTAACCATGGCCAAGACCAAGATCGAAACCGACCACGGCCTGGACGTGCGCATGTTCATCACCGGTCTCGGACTGGTGCTGCTCTACGCGGTCTTGGTCACGTTCTTGCTGCGCTTGGGCGTCTCGACGGTATTGGTCATCG
>Ga0307377_10001755_pt1 | contig 26635 bp, 30 predicted proteins | sample TR3MG_FD_202535 | JGI IMG/M metagenome (GOLD analysis project Ga0307377, IMG submission 202535) | Soil microbial communities from Risofladan, Vaasa, Finland - TR-3 | ecosystem: Environmental > Terrestrial > Soil > Coastal area > Acid sulfate soil | place: Finland: Risofladan, Vaasa | collected... | reverse complement strand
AGGCCCGCTTCGAGCCCAAGTTCTGCAGCACACCCGCGTGAAGCTCCGTCAGCTCGGGCGAGTACACCCCCAGCACCTGCGCCTCCGCCCCCGCCGGATTCGTCAGCGGTCCCAGCATATTGAACATCGTCCGCAGGCCGAGCTCCCGCCGCACCGGCATGGCGTGCTTCATCGCCGGATGATAGGCCGGGGCGAACATGAACCCGAGCCCGACCTCGTCGATGCACCGCCCCGCCTCCTCCGGCGTCAGCTCGAAGCGCACGCCGAGCGCCTCCAGCAGGTCCGCGCTCCCGCACTTGCTCGTCACCGACCGGTTGCCGTGTTTCGCCACCGCCGCCCCCGCGCCCGCCGCCACGAAGGCCGCCGCCGTGGACACGTTGAACGTCTTGATGGCGTCCCCACCCGTCCCGCACGTGTCAACCAATGGCCGCCGGCTGCACTTCACCGCCCGCACGTGCTGTCGCATCACCCGGGCGAACTCCGTCACCTCCCCCACCGTCTCGCCCTTCATCCGCATCGCCACCAGAAAGGCCGAGATCTGGACCGGGCTCGCCTCGCCCTTCATGATCTCCGTCATCGCCCCGTTCGCTTCCTCGCTGCTCAAGTCCAACCCATCAGCCGCCTTGCGAATCATCTCAGCAATCATCGCTTTCCTCCTGTTGACACCGTCGCCCTGAGCGCAGCGTAGGGCCTCGGCCCCGCCGCTCTCCGCTCACATCCCCACGAAATTCCGCAGCAAATCCTTGCCCGACTCGGTCAGAATCGACTCCGGATGAAACTGCACGCCCTCTATCTGGTGCTGCTTGTGCCGCACCCCCATGATCTCGCCCTGGTCCGTCTCCGCCGTGATCTCCAGGCACTCCGGCAGCGTCTCCCGCCGGATGATGAGCGAGTGGTAGCGCGTCGCCTCGAACGGATTCGGCAGCCCCGCGAAGATCGTCTTCCCGTCGTGCTGGATCATCGACGTCTTCCCGTGCATCAGCCGCGGCGCCCGCACCACCTCTCCTCCGAAGACGTGCCCGATGCACTGATGCCCGAGACATACCCCGAGGATCGGCACCTTCCCGCTGAACCGCTGCAGAATCTCGTTCGAGATCCCCGCCTCGTTCGGCGTGCACGGCCCCGGCGAGATCACGATCCGCTCCGGCTTCTGCCCCTCGATCTCATCCACCGTCACCTGGTCGTTCCGGTAGACCTTGATCACCTCGCCCAGCTCGCCCAGGTACTGCACCAGGTTGTACGTAAAGGAATCGTAGTTATCGATCATCACGAGCATCACTGCACCTCCAGCGTTGATAGACACATCTCGTCGAAGACAGCGGGCAGTCCCACAGCCGCCAGCGCCTTTGCCAGAACGCCGGCAACGACGCGCCGACCGCGCGCGGTGCCCTCGGCGAGGATTGCTCTGGCATCCTCCGGCCGGGCCTCGTAGGTGAGGCGCCGCTCGCGGATCGGTTGGAGGAACCCCTCGAGCACGTCGGCGAGATACCGTTTCACCGCGACATCGCCAACCCGTCCCGCCCGATAGTCAACTTTCATCTCATCCACGCGCTCGACACTGGAATCGAAGCCGTCGAGATAGGCAAACACGGGATTCCCCTCAACATGTCCCGGGTCCGTCGCCCGCTTCCGCGTCGGGTCCGTGTACATCCCCATCACCTTCTCCCGAACCATCTCGGGCGAGTCGCTCAAGTTAATGGCGTTGCCCAGCGAGGCACTCATCTTGGCCCGGCCATCCGTCCCCGGAAGGCGGGACCCGACTACGGGGGTCATCGCCTCCGGCATCACCAGCGTCTCACCGTACAGCGAGTTAAACCGCCGCACGATCTCTCGCGTCTGCTCCACGACCGGAATCTGGTCCTCTCCCACGGGCACGAGATCAGCCTCGAAACCGGTGATATCGGCCGCCTGGCTGACCGGGTAGCAGAGAAAGCCGGCGGGCACGCTCGCCCCGAATCCCTTCTGGCGCATCTCGTCCTTCACTGTTGGATTGCGCTCGAGTCGCGCCACCGTCACCAGATTCAGATAGAGCTGCGTCAGCTCGGCCAGCTCCGGCACGGCCGATTGCAGCACGAACGTGACGCGCTCGGGATCCAGCCCGACCGACAAGTTGTCCAGGAGCACCTCCGTCACCGCGCGGGAGACCACCTCGGGCCGCTCCGCGTTGTCCGTGAGCGCCTGAAGATCGGCGATCAGGACATACGTGCGATACTCGTGCTGCAACCTGATCCGGTTCGCCAGCGCACCCGTGTAGTGTCCCAGATGCAGCGGCCCCGTCGGCCTATCGCCCGTCAGGATGGTCTTCTCAGGGGTCACCATTGCAGCTCACTCCAGCCCCGCCTCGGCCATCTCGATGGCCCGCAGCAGCGCCCCGCCCTTCATCTTCACGCACTCGTCGTACTCCCGGCTCGGCACCGAATCGGCCACGATCCCGGCGCCGACCTGCGTGTGGGCCGTCCCGTTCGTGCACACGATTGTGCGGATCGTGATCGCCGTGTCCATGTTCCCGGAGAAGCTGAAGTATCCGATCACGCCGCCGTACGGCCCGCGCCGCGTCGGCTCCAGCTCCTCGATGATCTCCATCGCCCGCACCTTCGGCGCGCCCGACAGCGTCCCCGCGGGGAAGCACGCCCGCAGCACGTCGTACTGATCCCGATCCGCCCGCAGGTCTCCCCGCACGTTCGAGACGATGTGCTGGACGTGCGAGTACTTCTCGATGATCATCAGCTCGTCCACCTTCACCGTCCCGTACTTGCACACCCGCCCCAGATCGTTGCGACCCAGGTCCAGCAGCATGATGTGCTCCGCCCGCTCCTTCTCATCCGCCAGCAGCTCCGCCGCCAGCGCCTCGTCCTCCTCCGGCGTCTCGCCCCTCGGGCGAGAGCCGGCGATCGGGCGGGTGATCACCTCGCCGTCCTCCACCGACACCAGCCGCTCCGGCGAGCTGCCCACGATCCGCAGATCGCCGTACGTCAGGTAGTACATGTAGGGGGAGGGATTGAGCGACCGCAGCGCCCGGTAGATGTCGAAGGCGTTCGCCGCCACCTGCCGCGTCAGCCGCTGCGACAGCACCACCTGGATGATGTCGCCGGCGGTGATGTATTCCTTCGCCTTCAGCACGATACTCTCGTACTCGTCCTTGCTCAGGTTTGTCTTGAGCGTCGTGTCCTTCGGCCTGGGGCTGGGCGCGGGAACCGCCGGCGCCGGCGCCGCCAGCCGCGCGCACAGCGCCTCGATCTTCCGCACCGCCTCGTCGTAGGCGGCGTCGGGATTGCCGTTGACCAGCGCGTTCGACACCACCTTGCCGCGGTGGAACGCATGGTCGAAGATCACGCACGTGTCCGTCAGCACGAGCATCGAGTCCGGCAGCGCGAGGTCGTCCTCGGTTCGGTCCGGAAGCTTCTCGAAGAACCGCACCGCGTCGTACCCGATGAACCCGACCGCGCCCCCGCAGAACTTCGGCAGCCCCTCGACCGGCACGAACTTATACTCCCCCAGAAGCGCCTCCAGCGCGTGCAGCGGGTCCTCCCCCGGATTCAGCGTCCGCCTCTGCCGCCGCCCGTTCCGCATCACCGTCACCGTATCGCCCTTCGAGGTGAACACCGCGAACGGCTCCGAGCCGAGGAAGGAATGGCGGCCCACATTCTCGCCCCCTTCCACGCTCTCCAGCAAAAAAGCGTACTGGCTGTTCCCGATCTTCCGGAAGGCGGAGACCGGCGTCTCCGTGTCCAGCAGCACCTCCTTCCAGACCGGAATCAGGTTCCCGTGCTTTGCCTTCTCCTTGAACTCCGCCTTGCTCGGATAATACATGGTCCTCTCCTCGCTCTCTTCATCCTGTTGGGCGGGAGCGGAAGCGCTCCTGCCACCTGCGCATGGCCACCAAAAAAACCAGCCCGGGCTTGCCGGGCTGGTCTGGATACTCTTGCTTCCTATTCAGTTTGCGCTTTCTCTATGCCCTCGGGGAGCTGTGCGCGATCGAGCCCGGCAAGCCGTGGCCTTCGCCGCGCCACACCCAGCAGCCCAAGTTGTAGAGAGAATGCACTGACATCGATGTTGTCCACTTCACGTGTACCACAAATGCCCGATTCCTGTCAACAGATTTTTCAGCAGTTGATTCTGGCGCGCAGCGATCTCGTACCGCTCTACTGTCCCAGCGCGACGGGTTTCGTTACTTCGGTAGTATCGCAGAAGTTGATCTTCTGCGCCCCTTGCTGCCGAAGCCATCGACGTTCATCCGCCTCCATTCGCGGCTTCCCCGGCCGCGACCCCCTCCCCCTCCTTGCCCCCCTCTTCGGCTTGGTCTATACTAAGCGAACGCCAGGAACGTTCTGGTCGTCGGGGATGCGCGATGAGCGGCAGCACGGTCCGTTTCGCCGAAGTCCAGCACTTCCGCCAAGTGTGGTTCTGGCTGATCCTCGGCGGAAGCGCCGCGCTTACGGCGGGCATTTTCGGTCATGGCTTATACGTTCAGCTCGTCGAGGGAAGGACGTGGGGGAACACCCCCATGTCGGACACGGCGCTCATCGTCACCGCGAGCCTGGTGTTTCTCCTCGAGGGCGGGCTCATCGCGCTGTTCGCGGCGGCCCACCTGCGCACCGAGGTGCGGGACGACGGCCTCTACCTTCGCTTCGTCCCCTTCCACCTTTCCTTCCACCGTCTGCCGCTGGCCGACGTCGCGCACGTCGAAGCCGTCACCTACCGGCCCATCATGGACTACGGCGGCTGGGGCATCCGCTATAGCTGGGGGTCGTCCGGAGGAAAAAGGGGCAAGGCCTACAACATTAGCGGCAACCGCGGAGTCAAGCTCACCTACTACGCCGGCAACCACTTACTCATCGGATCGCAGCGGCCCGAGGACCTTGCGGCCGCCATCAAATCGCTGCGCGAATCCGGCGGGGGGAGGTGAGGGGAGAGTTGCTTGAGGATGAAGGGTCGAACCGAGGTGGGAAGAGTGCCATGAAACGTCTCAGCGTCCTGTCGCTGACTATTCTCATCATCGCCGCACCACGACTGGCGCTGGCGCTGCCAGCGCCAGTCATCCCGAAGGAGAGCATCTCGGCCGATGCTCCCGCCTTGGTGAAGGAGGCGATCGAGCAGCTCTATACGGAGGACCCGGAGGTCCAGACTGCGGCGCTCGAGAGACTGGAACAGCAGGGCAGCGCCGCCTCCTTCGCTGTGCCCTTCATCATGTCGATGCTGCCCGAGATTCAACCGTGCTGGCGGCTGCCGCTCAGCTTTGACTGCCCTGACAGCCCTGACGACGACGCGGGACACCAACTGCTGCACACCCTCGCCGGGATCGGCACGGCGGCCGTGGGGCCATTGGTGGAGGCGCTTCAGGATGAGAACCAGCTAGTCCGAGAAGGTGCCGCCTGGGCGCTCTGGCGCACCTGGGCACAGGTGCCGACCGCTCCCATGCTCGCCGCTCTACACGACGTCAGCCCTCGCGTCCGTGAGGACGCGGCCCGGAGACTCGGCGCCACCTCGGGAGAGGATGTGACGAAGGCACTGCGCGCCGCAGCAGGCGACCCGGACATCAGCGTTCGCACTGCAGCCGCGGCAGCGCTCGCCAAGCGCCATGACCCCGAGGCAGCGACGCTGCTGATAGCTGTCCTCAGAGAAGGCGACCGTGAGGCGCGGTGCGACGCGGCCTCTACGCTTAGGCAACTCCGCGACCCCCGAGCGGTGGAGCCACTGATGGCCGCTCTCCGGGACGATGATGAGAACCTCCGAGAGGACGCAGCTGACGCGCTTGGCGAGATCGGGGATGCCCGCGCGGTGCCTGCCCTGATCGCATCGCTGAAGGACAAGAATTCCCTCACTGCGGCTTACGCTGCCTACTCGCTCGGGAAGCTGCACGATCCACGTGCCTTCGAGCCGCTGCTCGACGCGTTTCGTGCTCCCGACTCCCCCATCCGACAGGCGACGCTGGAGGCCCTTGGGGGCATCCCGGACCCCCGCGTTCTGCCGGTTCTGCTGGATGCGCTGCAAGACCCGATGCCGGAACTGCGTGCGGCCGCGGCGCGCGGCCTCGGCAGAACCCGGAATGCAGAAGCCGTCGAGCCACTGATAGCGGCGCTGCGCGACTCCTCTTCGCGCGTTCGCGGAAACGCAGCTTACGCACTGTTGGCCCTCCGGGCCGTCAACGCCGTTCCATCTCTCGTGGCCGCGCTCCGTGTGGAGGAGGACAGCATCGCCGCCAACATACTGGTCGCGGCACTTGGCAGATTCGGCAGCCATGCGGTGCCCCCCCTGGCTGCCGCGCTCCAGGACAGCGACTCACGCACGCGCCACCGGGCGGCGACCGCACTGGCCGGTACGCGTAACCCGGCGGCCGCCGGTGCGCTCCTGGCTGCCCGCGACGACGAGAGCGCTTCCGTACGCGGGGCCGTACTCTACGCGCTCGTGCAGATCAGAGGCTGGGCCACGATCCCCTTGCTGATTCAGGCGTTGGATGACTCGGACCCCGGGATTGGGTCCTATGCCGCGACGCTCCTGAGCGGGACGACAGGCCAGCACTTCGGGACGAATGCGAGCAAATGGCGTGAGTGGTGGGAGAAAGAGACTGCGATACAGGAGGAGGTCGACGACGAGCGGGAGCACTACAACAAGGAGCGACCCCCCAACGCACACGTGCCGGAGAGCCGATGAACAGCGAGGACCTTTATCAGAAGCTCGAGGCCACTGTCTCCCACACCCGCCCGCCGGGCGGTTCCGCCGCAGGGCCGCCCCCTCACATCCCCCTTAACCGCGCTACCCGCTCCTCAATTGCCGGGTGCGTGCTGAACATCTTGTTCGTCCATCCTTTGTGCTTCGTCAGCGGGGTGATGATGTGGGGGTGCGCGGTCACCTCGTTGGCGACTTCGAGGGGATCGGTGCCGGCGGCGAGCTTCGTGTTCCGGGACTGAAGTCCGGAAACAGGCGAATGGCTGGCGGGGCGAGACTTCTTCAGGGCGCCGCGCGTGTTCGGCCACGGGCGAAGGCGTCCTGCGGTTCGGGTTCGCCCCTCTCCCTGTGGAAGTACGGCAAGAAGCGCGACGGAAATGGCAGGCCGTCCTGATCGCTCACCACGCAGAACATGTCGAGTTCCGACACGTAACCCAACTCCACCAGAATACGGCCGAGCTTCTTCCGCGTGCGCTTCTGCGCCTTCAGTGCATCGCTGAGTTGCCTCGGGGTGATCAAGGCCCTCTCCAGCATCATCTGGCCCAGCAACGTGCGGGGGCTGCGTTCTGCTGCCATGGCGAACCTCTCCCTACAAGGTCTCGCCCGCGGAATGCCTCATCCCGTGTCGCCCCTCCCATGTTCTGGTGGGCCGCGGCACTTGTCCGCCCCTAAGCATATGTGGAATCATGCGAGCGTTGTCGGCGTTCGGTTTCCGCTGTGGGGGAATCTCGGGGGCAGGCGGCCGTGCCACCTGCACTACATCCCCCGCAGCCGCGCCACCCGCTCCTCCATCGGCGGATGCGTGCTGAACAGCTTGTTCGTCCACCCCTTGTGCTCCGTCAGCGGGTTGATGATATAGAGGTGGGCCGTCGCCTTGTTGGCGACTTCCAGCGGCTCCGTGTCCGCCGCCAGCTTCTCCAGCGCGCTCGCCAGCCCCTCCGGATAGCGCGTCAGCTTCGCCCCCGTCGCATCGGCCAGAAACTCCCGCTGCCGCGAAAGCGCCAGCTTCATCATCTGCGCGATGATCGGCGACAGGATTACGAACACCAGCCCAACGACCAGCAGGATCGAGTGCCCACCCCCGCGGCTGCTTCTCCTCCGGCCGTACCACATGCTCCGCAGCATCCAGTCCGACAGCAGCACCACCGTCCCCACCAGCACCGTCACCAGCGTCATGAACCGAATGTCGTAGTTCCCCACGTGCGACATCTCGTGCGCGATAACCCCCTCCAGCTCCAGCCGGTTCATCTTCTCCAGCAGCCCCCGCGTCACCGCAATCGCCGCGTGCTGTGGATCGCGCCCCGTGGCGAAGGCGTTCGGCGCGCTGTCCTCGATGACGTAGCACCGCGGCACCGGCAGCCCCGCGGCGATGCTCAACCCCTCCACCGTATTCACGAGATACGGCTCATCCTTCTTCTCGGCGGGATGGGCCTGGCTCATGCTCAGCACGATGCGGTCGCTGTAGTAGTAGCTCCCCCACGCCATCATCAGCGCGAACAGCAGCGCCGGAATCGCCACCCAATGCCCCAGCTCGAAATACAGCCCGAACACATAGGCCACCCCCGCCAGCAATAGCACCACCAGGGCTAAGAGGAAATACGACTGCCGCCTATTGCCCGCAATCGCATCGAACATCTCAACGGCCTCTGCTCAAATGGGTAGGGCAGGAGCTTTGCCTCCTGCCCTGTGGTTCGCTCTCCGAATGCGGTCCGCCGCAATCCCTAGAACTGCACCTGGACCGGACCCCGCGCCTCGGCTTCCTCGATCTCGAAGTAATCCCGCTTCGCGAACCCGCCCATACCGGCGACGATCTTCGCCGGAAACGCCTGGATCAGGTTATGATACGACAGCACCGTATCGTTATAGAACTGCCGGGCGTAGGCGATCTTGCTCTCCGTCCCGGAAAGCTCCTCCTGGAGCTGCTGGAAATTCTCCGTCGCCCGGAGCTGCGGATACGCCTCCGCCACCGCGAACAGCCGCTTCAGCGCCTGTGAGATCATGTTCTCCGCGGCCGCCTGATCCTGCACTGTCCGCGCATCGATGCCCGCCTGGCGCGCCTTCGTCACCTCCTCGAAGGTCTGCCGCTCGTGCGCCGCGTACCCCTTCACCGTCTCCACCAGATTCGGGATCAAGTCGTAGCGCCGCCGGAGCTGCACGTCCACCTGCGACCAGGCGTTCTCGATCCGGTTGCGGAGCACGATCATCCTGTTGTACGTCGCGATCCACCACAGGATGACGACCCCGACGATTCCGATGACAACCCATCCGACGATACCGATCTCCATCAACCCCTCCTTATGAGGCCCCCTCACATGCTCGTACTACTCGGCTAGTGTTTCCACACCCTCGGAGCATTTTCCACCCCGGCGCCCCGGTCCCCCCTTCTCTCGTTGAAGATCTCGTACAGCGCCACCCCCGTCGCCACCGCCACGTGATGCGATTCACATCGTCCCACCATGGGGATACGCACCATCACATCGCACAGCGCCTCGTCCTCCGCCGACAGGCCCTCCCGCTCGCTCCCCACGAGCAGAACCAGCGGCCTCCGGTAGACTCCCTCGCGGTAATCGGTCTCCCCCGCGGGCGACATCCCGACGACACACACCCCATGCCGCCGCGCCCAATGGCCGAGTTCGGCCAGGCCTGCCTTCACCAGGCCTTGCGAGAAGACGGTCCCCAGGCTCGCCCGCACCGCCACCGGGTGATACGGGTCCGTCGACTCGCCCACCAGTATCACCCCTCGCCCGCCGACCGCCTCACACGTCCGCAGGATCGTTCCGATGCTCCACGGCTCCCGGATCTCCTTCAGGGCGACGTAGCAGTCCTCCGCTTCCGGCGCCATCTCCTCCAGCCGCCGCCACCGCTGCCGCGCCACCGCCGCAACCCCCTGGTGGCCGTGCTGCGGCGAGATGCTCAGCATCACCTCCGGAGCCACCTCAACCACCGCCGCCCCGCTCCGCCCGATCAGCCGCTGTGCCGCCATCGCCAAGTCGCCCGTGAGCAGTTCCGGCGCCACCACCAAGCGGACGATCTCGACACTCTCCTCAAGCGCCTGCCCCACCAACCGCCATCCCTCCAGCAGAAACAGGCGTGTCCGATCGCGGTGCTTACGCTGAAGCAAGCTCCGTATCTCCTTCACCTTCGGATTGGCTCGGCTCCTAATCACAGACATGGGTCGCGCCGGAATGGACTGCGGACGTCGGGATGGAAAGCCGGGATGGGGTCGAAATGGCGAAAACCACCGCCCGAGCAGCGCCGAACGGTGGCAGAAACGCCATTCAAGGGGGAGGTGCAGAGGGACGCGCGGGACTGCGCCTTGGCGGAGGGTGTCATCGCCGCCGGAGGCTGCTCTAGGGGGTATTCAGAGCGGCTTTTCCCTAGGTGTTGATCGGAACGGCATAAGTCTATCTCAGCGGTGGCGCCACGTCAAGCGCAGCCGCCTCCCGGAGTGGCGTCCACATGCCCAGGACCGCTCACCCAGCGAGAGGAATCCGCATCTCCACGCCGTATTCACATGCCTAGCTACATCGAAGGGGGCAGCTTCTATGACCCGCGCCTACCTGCTTCTGGCGACGTTCGCCACCCTCGCCGCCTGCTGTGCCACCACCTATGCAAAGGGAGAGGCATCGAACATGAGCCAAGCATCCAAACCCGTGAGCGAACCCCTCATCTGTCTCTGGCAACATGAGCAAAACGTGGACATTGCCCCGATCGTCAAGGAGCTCGGCTTCAACTGCGTCTGGACCGACGACGCCGCCTATGACGGCACGCAGAGCTGGGAAGACACCCACATGTACCGCGCCCTCCAGGTCCCCGGCATCAAGTACGTCCTCCCCAAAGTCGACCGCGCCGCCTGGGGCTGGACCCAGGAGATCGCCCTGCGGCATGCCAAGTGGGTCGCCGAGCTGGCCCTCAAGCACCCCGGGATCATCGGCCTCTATCTCAACGACTTCTACGACGAGATCGAAGACGGCCACCGGACGATGGAGCAGTGGCGCGAGGTCATCGCCGCCATCCGGTCCATCAACCCCGATCTCGACCTCTGGGTGCCCCACTACCCGCATCGCCGCAACGAGAACCAGGCCTATGACTTCGACTACCAGGGCGTCATCGTCAACCTCTGGAACGCGAGCAACCTGGAGCAGGCGGAACAGCACCTCGCCACGAGCGAGGCGCAGCACGCCGGCAAGATCATCCTCGGCGGCGTCTACATCAACGCCGGCTCCCACCGCCCCCGCTGGCTGACTGAGGATCAGTTCAAGAAGACTCTCCAGGTCTACGTCGCCCAGATCAACGCGGGCAAGCTCAACGGCCTCCGCATCTTCTGCGCCTGCCAGCTCACGCAGCGGCCCGAATACGCCAAGTGGGCGAAAGAGGTTCTGGCGGACCTGAAGCCCTCCGGCTGACCCGATCCCGTGCCGGCCCTCTCCCGGCCCTCTCATAGGCACCGCGGCCGACATCCCTCGTCAACGAAAGGACGGGCATTCGCCTCAGGCGAATGCCCGTCTCATCTTCGCACCGGCGATGTCGCGCCGCGCCTACCGATGCAGCGTGTTCGCCATCGACAGCATCTCATCGGCGATCTGAATGCACTTCGAGTTCACCTCATAGGCCCGCTGGGCCACGATCATGTTGACCATCTCTTCGATGATGCTGACATTCGACAGCTCGACGAACCCCTGCGCCAGCGTTCCGATTCCCTCGGTCCCCGGCGCCCCCGTCATGGCATCCCCCGAAGCCGCCGTCGGCAGCAGGAGGTTCCGCCCGATGCTCGTCAGCCCCGCCGGGTTCAGGAACTTCGCCAACGTGATCTGCCCCAGTTGCTCCCCCTCGTTCTGCCCCGCCACCGAGACGCTCACCGTCCCGTCCGACCCGACGTTCACATGAGTGGCATCGGGCGGGATCGTGATCTCCGGATCGAGCGGCTGGCCGTCCGAGTTTACGAGCCTCCCCTGCCCGTCCAGCTTGAACGCTCCGTCCCGCGTGTAGGCCGTGCGCCCGTCCGGCAGCAGGATCTGGAAGAACCCATCCCCCTCGATAGCGAGGTCGAGACTGTTCCCGCTCTGGCGCATCTGTCCCGGACTGTAGATGCGCTGCACCGCGGCGAGCCGCGTCCCAAGCCCCACCTGCACCCCCGTCGGCACTTGGGTGCCCTCCGTCGCCGCCGCGCCCGGCTGGCTGTACGTCTGATAGACGAGATCCTGGAAGTCCACCCGGCTCGCCTTGAAGCCGACCGTGTTCACGTTGGCGAGGTTGTTCGCGATCACGTCGATATTCGTTTGCTGGGCGGCCATCCCCGTGGCGGCCGACCAAAGACTTCGCATCATGGCCTTCGCTCCTACACCCGCGCGATCTCGTTGATCGCCTTCTCCAGCGTCTGATCGTTCGCCTGAAGCGCCCGCTGGCTCGCCTCGAAGGCGCGCAGCGCCGAGATCATCGCCGCCATCTCGGAGATCGCGTCCACGTTCGCGCCCTCAAGATAGCCCTGCCGCACCCGCACCTTCGCCGGATCGTGGGGCACTGTCCAGGCGCGGTGGGCGCCGAGAAGCCCGCGGCCGAGCTTCTGTATCGAGCTTCCGGGCAGGAAGTCGGCCAGCTTCAGACGGTCTACGCGAGCGCCGTCTACGACCACGTCCCCGTTCTCCCGAAACTCTATATCCGTACCGTCGACTCGGATCGGGCCGGCCTGGCCTACCACCGGATCGCCGGCCGCGGTCACCAGCCGGCGCGAGGCGTCGAGCCGGAGGGCGCCCCCGCGGGTGTATGCCTCCCCTGCCCCCGTCTCGACACAGAAGTACCCCGGCCCCTCCAAGGCGACGTCGAACCCGCCACCGGTCTGCCGCATCGGCCCCGGCCGAAGATCCACCTCCGTCGACGGCGCCAGCAGCACCCCGTTGGGGACGCCGGCCGCGCCGCCTCTCGACGTGTACTCGATCGCCCGGCCGAACGCCGTCACGCTGAAGACATGGCGCCGGAATCCCGGGACGCTCGCCCCCGCCAGGTTCCCCGCGATCACATCGATTCGAGCCGCCTGCACGAGCAGGCCGTCGGCGGATGAATACAGCCCCCGGATCATATTGACTCACCCCTCCGACTGCATGTTTCGGCACGTCCGGCCAGCGACTTGAGGGCCCCGGTCAATCCATCAGGAAGCTCGTGAACATCACCTCTTCAACCACGAGCCGACCCTCCGACAGGGCATCCTCCACGGCCGCGGCGATATCGCTCTTCAAGGTCTCCTTGCCCTCCGCAGACAACAGGTCGGCATAGGTGTGCTGAGTCATCACCATGATGACCGCATCCCTTGCCCCGGACTCGTGGTCTTCGACGACCGCCTCGGGATCCACACCCTTGAGGACGAGGCTCACGGAGGCGCTGAGATAGTGGGGCCGCGCCGTGTCCGCCAGATTCACCGTCAGGTCCGAGAGCGTCAGCTCGCAGGTCCGCTCCTGCGGCGCGGCCTTCGCGGGGCGCTTGCTAAAGAATAAGAAGTACGCTGCCCCGCCGCCGCCGAGCAACAGGATCAGCGGACCCAGTATCAGCAGCAGCCGTCCTCGATTCCTCACGGAGCGCCCTCTGCACTCTCCACCGTGCTTCCGGCGGCATCTCTCGCTCCCGCCGGGGTACCTTCCTCTTCTCTCTCACTCGCCGGGCGGCTGGCGAGCAGCACGATCTCAACCCGCCGGTTCTTCGCCCGGCCCTCCTCCCGGTCGTTCGACTCGACCGGGCGGCTGGCGGCATACCCCGTAGCCGCCAGGCGCACCGCGTCTATCTCCCATTGCTCCACCAGATACCGCGCCACCGCACACGCCCGCGCCGCCGACAGCTCCCAGTTCGAGGGATAGCGCGACGTCTTGATCGGCAGGCTGCAGGTGTGCCCTTCGATAACCGTCAGGTTCGGGATGTCCTGAAGCAGCCCGGCGATCCGGTCCACTATAGAGAGCGCGGGGGCCCTCAACGTCGCCTCACCGACTGGAAATAGCAAATTATCGCTAACCAGGGTGATGACGAGTCCCCGCGCGTCTTCTCTCGTTTGAAGCAGGCTCTGGAGATCGTTCTCCTGTATATACTCTTCGAGCTGATCCTTGACCGACTGAAGCGGCGCCTCCAGCAGCGCGCTGGAGGAGCTCCCGGCATGCGGCAGCAGCCCCGATCCCCCCCCCAGTTGATCGCGCCCGGGGGTGCCGAACTCCGACCGCAAGCTGGCTGCAGCTTGATCGAACTTCTCCATGCTGATGACGGACATCGAGTACATCATGATGAAGAAAGCCATCAGCAGCGTGATCATGTCGGCGTAGGTCAGCAGCCACCGAAGACTGCCTCCCCCGTCGTGGCCGTCGCTCATTCGCTGTGTCCCCCGGCCATCTCGATACGCCGCTTTGCCTGGGGCGACAGGAACGATCGCATCCGAGTGCTGGCAACCCGCGGGCTTTCTCCCGCCTGGAGCGCCAGAATCCCCTCCACCGCCAGCTCGTAGGCGGTCAACTCCTCTTCGCTGTTCGCCTTCAGCTTGTTCGCGATCGGGAGCAGAATCAAGTTCGCGAGGGCGACCCCATAGAGCGTCGCAACGAAGGCGGCGGCGATGCTGTGTCCCATCTCCTCCGGCTTGTCGAGCTTCCCGAGCATATGGATGAGTCCCATGACGGTGCCGATGATGCCCAGCGTGGGGGCGAACCCGCCGGCCGCTGTGAAGACCGCCTGCCCCATCTCGTGACGCGCTCGCATCGCCTCGATCTCCGTCTTCAGGATGTCTCGGAGCAGGTCCTGGGAGGTCCCGTCGATGACGAGCTGAAGCCCCGAGCGAAGGAACTCGTTGTCGATGCTCCTGATCTCGGATTCGAGCCCGAGGACACCGTCCCGGCGCGCCCGTCGGATCAGGCCAGACAGAAGCTCGATCACCTCGACGCTGTTAACCGGCCGCCCCAAGAAGGCGCGCATCAACACCTGCGCCGCCCCCATCGCCTGTCGCATGGGCAAGCCGATGGCCGTCACGCCGATGGTCCCCCCGATCACGATCAGCGCCGCCGGGAGGTTCCAGAACGCTCCGAGGTGGCCCCCTTCCAGGAGAATCGAGCAGAGGACCGCGCCCCACGCTATCAGCAATCCTACGAGCGTCGTGAGGTCCATAACTCCTGCTGGAGAGCCGCCCGAGACAGCTCGGGCGGCGCCGCCTTCCCTCCATCATCCTGTCTCTGAGCTATCCGCGATCTGGTGGCGGTACTCCAACACGCGTTCCCTTACCAGACCCACCGGCTCCCGGACCATGATTTTCTCCCCGCTGGTGAGCGAGACGAGCGTATCGGGAGTGGCCTCGATAAACTTGATCAACTCCGCATTCACGACAACGGGAATACCGTTCAGGCGTGTGAGTTCGATCACCCCGAACACCCTTTCCGCGCCCCCCAGGAAGTCTCCATCGACACTATCGCTTCAGAGTCAGCACGTCCTGGAGCATCTCGTCTGCCGTCGTCACGACGCGCGAGTTGGCCTGGAACGACCGCTGCGTCACGATCAGATCCGCGAACTCCTGCGCCAGGTCAACGTTCGACATTTCCAGGAACCCCGACGCCAGAGTCCCGTTCGCCCCGACATTCGGCGGCTTGATGATCGCACTCCCCGAGTTGGGCGAAGGAGAGTAGAGGTTGCTGCCCAGCTTCGACAGGCCGGCGGGGTTCGTGAACGCCGCCAGCGCCACCTGGGCGAGACGTTCCGCCATCCCATTGCTGTAAATCCCCGTGACGATACCCAACTCGTCGATGCTGAAGCTCTGCAGCGCGCCAACGGGCAGCCCGTCCTGGCTCACACACTGCGCGCTCGTATCGCCGACAAGCTGCGTCACCGCCGTCAGATCGGCCGTGATCGGGATGTTCGCCTCGGCCCCGTTTGGGGCTGTCAGAGCGAGGGTGAAGCTCACGCTCCCGGTCTGGCACTGGCCGTTCGTGGTGAAGGTAATCGTGCCCGTGTCGGCGCAGTTGCCGTCCGCGCTGGTGACGGCCCACCCCCACTCATTCGGATTCACCGCCGATTTCGTGAAGGTGACCGTAATCTGGTGCGCCGCCCCCAGCGAGTCGTAGATCGTGAACGGAGCGTCCACCGCGTCCGCCGGGTTCTGGCCTGCGTTCAGGTTCCCCTGATACACGGCGTTCGCGGTCTGCCTGGCGGCGAGGCGCGTGCCGATGGGAATCAGAATCTCGGTGGCGGGATCGATGTCCGCGGAGGTCTCGATCGCCCCGGTCGCCGGGTCCGCCAACCATCCCAGCAGCCGCATCCCATTGCTCGCCGATACGAGCCTGTTTTGCCCGTCGAGCTGGAAGACCCCGGCGCGCGTGAACGAGATGCCGCTGCCATCGCTGATGACGAAGAAGCCATCGCCCAGGATGGCCACGTCCGTCGGGCGGCCGGTGGACTTCAGGTTCCCCTGCCCCATCAGGTTCTCGATGCTCGAAAGCCCAACGCCCAGCCCGATCTGCATCGGGTTCGTCCCCGCTTCACTTCCGGCTCGCAGCGTCTGTGCCAGCGCCTCCGCAAAGGACACGCGGGATGACTTGAAGGCCACCGTATTCACGTTGGCGATGTTGTTCGCGATGACATCAACGGCACGCTGGTACGTCTGGAGTCCGGCCACTCCGGTGAAGATCGATATCATTCAACCACCCTCCCTAAAGCGCATTTCATAACCCTTGCTCGCCTGGCTGTCAGCTGGAGACGCTCGCATGAAATGCGCCTGCTGGAGCCTGGCGGCTTGTGCGGCTGTTTCATGACCTCAGATAGAGGTCATGAAACAGCTTCTAGAGAATCGGCGCCCGTCACCAGACCTGGGTGACGTCGCCCGGATCGACTTCGTCTTCGCCTACGACGAGCTTCGGCTGCCCCTCCACAAACGTGACGCCCTCCACTACACCCGTCACACCCTCTTCCCCGGTGGAGATCGTGCGGCCGATGAGCAGCAGCGCCTGACAGACCGCTTCCATGTGTTGCAGCACCGCCAGCTGAACGTTCGCACTCTGGAGCTGCTCCAGGCTGGAGAACTGGGCGAGCTGCGCGATGTACTCCTGCGAGCTCATCGGCTCCATCGGGTCCTGCATCTGGATCTGGGTCACCAGCAGCTTCAGGAATGCATCCTGCCCCAGACCCTCGTCCGCCCCCTGGCCGAAGACCTGGGGCTGACTCGCGTTGTTGACACTCGAAACCGCAGTAATCATTGGCTTTCTAAGCCCTCCACTCGGCGACACCCTTGTGGGTGCCGGCCGCCGGCTCGCCCTTCTCCGGGCCTGCCTCCGCCCCGGGACCGAAGGGCACCTCACCCTGAGGCGCTTCCTGTCGTTCGCCTGTCCACCGGCCGCCCTGCTCCTGCCCCGCCGTCGAAAAGCTCATGTTCTGGAATGGCAGGCCCGACTGCGACAGCTCCGAGCGCAGCGTCACCGCGTTCGACTCCAGCCACGCCCTCACCGCCGGGTGGCTCGCCTGGAAATGCGCCGACAGATTCCCCTCGCGCGACTCGACCGCGATCTGTATCGTCCCCAGCTCCGGCGGCCGGAGCTGGACCGTAACGCGAGACAGCCGAACCGCGTTCCGAGCGGCACCTTCGACCTGCTCCAGCACCGCCCTCGGGTCTGCCACAAGCGGCCGCGCCTCGTTCCGCGCGAGGCCCCGTGCGGGGCCCTCGTTCCGCCCATCGACCCCCGTCAGCCCCGCCGCCGCCGGCTCCGCAATCGGCTCTCTGAGCCCCAGAAGCGGCTCTGCCCGCTCCTCACCTCGCCCCCGCCCAAGCGGCCGAGCGGGCTGCGGACCGGACTCCCGCCTACCCCCAAGAAGCACCTCAGAGCCCCTCGGAGCCTCCGATTCGCCACCAGACGACCTCGAACGCTCAGATCCCACCCCCCGGTCGGCCAGGCCCGGCCGCGGGCCGTCGCCCTCCTGCTCGGCACCGCCCGGCCGGGGTGCACCGACCCGGGGAGAGGCGACACCGGCCTCACCTCTCTCATCGCCGCCGGCGCGAGGCGATGCCTGCGAGTCCGCCCGATCGACGGCCGCGCGATCAATCGCCGCCGGTTGCTCCGGCCGAGATGCCGGCCGTTCGCCTGTCGGCACGGCCGGCGCCTGTGGATGCATCCGGCTGGCCGTCGCGGCAGGTGTCTGTGAAGGCGTTCGATCCATGACTGCGGCGCTGACCACCGTCACATCTCTCACCGCCGGCATGGTCCTTTCGGCGGTGCGAGCCTCAGGCTGCGCCGAGCTTGGGGGGTCACGAACGATTACATGAGGAGCAAGTACGGGGGAGCGCGCCGGTTCTTCGGCAGTGGCAGAGGCGGGTATGCCGGCCGGCCGTGCTCCCCCGGTGTCACCGGTTGAGGGCCGCGGTATCGCTCTCCTCTGGGGAGGCTCTGGCTCTATAGGCACCGGCGCTCGCCCTTCCCCGGGCGACCCAAGCGCCAACGGCCCATCGCTCTTCGTTTCTGTGGAGTTGGGTGCCCGAGCCGGGGATCGCGTTGCCGTGGCAACGCCCCCGGCTCGGGCTAGCGGAGGCAGAAGCGAGCCGGATTCACTGTTAGGCGTGGGGGCGAACCACGCTGAATCCGGGCTCGCCAGCGGAGGCGACGGAACAGATGTGATTCCCGCTGTCTCAACAGGTGACGGGGGAAGCGACGGAACAAATCTGATTCCCGCTGTCTCAACAGGTGACGGGGGAAGCGACGGAACAAATCTGATTCCCGCTGTCTCAACAGGTGACGGGGGAAGCGACGGAACAGATATGATTCCCGCTGTCTCAACAGGTGACGGGGGAAGCGACAGAACAGATATGATGTCCGCTGTCGCAACTGGTGACACCGGAGGCGGCGGGGCGGGTGAGACGGCTGGCGGATTGGCGCCCTTCTGCGTCTTCCCGGCGTCCGGCGATACGCTGGAAGACCGATCTCGCCTCGAGGCACTGGGACCCTTTTCGCCGCTGTCCGGCACGGTGGAGATCTCCCCCTCTACCACGGCCGACACGACCGGCTCCGAACCCACCTGGGCGACGCCGGGGAAAGTGCTCTCGCCATCCCCGTGGGGCAAGAGAGAGGCCCGCCCGAACGGTCGCTTTGGGGCGCTGCGGTGCGGAACGACCGCCGGGCGGGCAATCGAGTCTTCATAAGATTCATCTCCACTATCGCCCTTTTCGAAACCCAACCCGGAGCACTGCCCTGCATTCGCGCTCGGCATCAGTTGACCTAGGAGAGCAAACCAGAAGCCGGCCGCATCCGCTTCCTCCTCAGGACTCACGGATTCCTGCGGTGGAATGTGGACAGCGCTCATCGTTATCGCTGGAACTAAGGTCATATCCATGGCGCCCCAAAAGAACACCACGGTTATAATCGCCATCCCCGTTCGAGGACTTTAGCGCCCTCCAATACCGAGGCCGACTAGAGGCTGTTTCATAACCCACTCTCAGCCGCGCACCTGCTCCCGGCGCCGCTCAGAATGCCTCAAGGGGCGGACAGAGACATGGCTCAGGTTATGAAACAGCTTCTAGCGAGCCGCCCGCCCCGTCGCCATCCGAGCCAGCACGCGTGATACGAAGCGTCGCGTCTCCGCGTACGGAGGCTCCCCCCCGTGCCGGCTCACTGCCTCCGGGCCGGCGTTGTATGCTGCCAGCGCCAGCGAGAGATCCCCGCCAAACCGATCTATCTGCTCTCGCAGATACCGCGCCCCGCCGGCAACGTTCTCCTCGACGTCCAGCGCGTCGGCAACACCCATCTTCGCGGCCGTCGAGGGCATGAGCTGCATCACCCCCATCGCCCCTTTCGACGATACCGCATCCGGCCGAAGACCGGACTCCACCTCCGCCACCGCCAGCAGCAGATCTGCGTCGACCCCGTGCTCCTGCGCCGCCTTCGCCACGGCCTCTTCGATCCGGCCCCGATCAACTTCGCTCCCACGAGACACGGCGGCCGACATCGCCGACTCGAACCCACCAAACCGAGACTTGATCGCCGCCACCCGCGCCTTCGCCGCCGACACGCCCTCCGGAGGAACCACCCCTGGAACCCTCACGGCCTCCCCCCATCCAGCGCCCCGGGCGGGGCGAAGCGCGACATCGCCAGGTCGTCGAGCTGCTTCCCCTCCTCCAACAGCGCTGCCTGCCGGTGGCGCACCATGAGCCCATCCCGGTGGGTCTCCAGCTTTTTCCTCTCCCGCGCCAGCTCCACCAAGCGCCCGCGCGCGGCCGACACCCCCTCCTCCAGCTCCCCGCACAGCCGGCGCGCCTCCGCCAACAGATCCTCCAAGCGATCCACCTCCCGGCCGAGCGCCACCACGCGCTCCAGGTCGACCTCTCCGTCCTGCAGGCGTCGCAACCGCCACTGTAGTCCCCCTCTCGCCGCCCCGAGGCTCTCCACCCGACGCCTCGCCTTTCGAAGGTGGTCCTCCCGGCGCAGAAGCTCCATCTGACAGGTCCGTTCCTCGTGCTCCGCCCGCGTCAGCGCCGCCCGCAGCCGGTACCGGAATCGCCTCATCGCCCCGCCTTCTCCGCCAACTCAGCCAACCTGGCCACCGTGCCGTCCCACTCGCAATGCTCTTCTGCGCTCTGGACCAGGAACTCCCTGATATCTCCCATCATCGCCTTTGCTCGATCGATCTCGGGGTTCGTCCCGTCGGTGTAGGCGCCGATGTTGATGAGGTCCTCCGCCGACCGATAGGTCGCCGTCAGCCGCCGCAGCAGATCGGCCGAGGCGCGATGCTCCGCCGTCGCGATCTGGGGCATCAGCCGGCTGATGCTCGCCAGAACGTCGATGGCGGGAAAGTGCGCCCTTTCCGCCAGCGCCCGCGTCAGGACGATGTGACCATCGAGGATTCCCCTTACCGTATCCGCCACCGGTTCGTTCATGTCATCGCCCTCGACCAGGATCGTGTAGAGCCCCGTGATGCTGCCGCTCTCTCCGGCCCCCGAGCGCTCCAGAAGCTGGGGCAAGACGGCGAACACCGACGGCGTATAGCCGCGGGTCGTCGGCGGCTCGCCGATGGCGAGGCCGATCTCTCGCTGCGCCCAGGCGATTCGCGTCACCGAGTCCATCGTCAGCAGCACGTTCAGGCCCTGGTCGCGGAAGTGCTCCGCCACGGCCGTCGCCACGAAGGCCGCCTTCAGGCGCTGAATCGCGGGCTGGTCCGAGGTGGCGACGACGACGACCGATCGCGCCATCCCCTCCGCCCCGAGGCTGCCCTCGATGAACTCGCGCACCTCTCTCCCCCTCTCGCCGACCAGCCCGATCACATTGACATCCGCCGTCGAGTTGCGCGCGATCATCCCCAGCAGCGTGCTCTTCCCGACGCCGCTGCCGGAGAAGATCCCAATCCGCTGGCCCCTGCCGCACGTCAGGAAGGCGTCGATGGCGCGAATCCCGAGCGGCAGCGGCGCCTCGATCCGGCTCCGCCGCAGCGGATGCGGCGGCGACTGCTGCACGGACGCCTCCGCTCCCGAGATGATGGCCGGTCCCCCATCCAGGGGCCGGCCGAGTCCGTCGAGCACCCGCCCCAGCAGCCCCCTCCCGACGCGGACCGTCAGCGGCCGGCCGGTCGCCAGCACCTCGTTCCCGTGGGCGATTTCGCCCATGCCGCTGAGGGGCATCAGCAGCACTCGGTTCCCGCGGAATCCGACCACCTCGGCCGGTATCGGAGGCCGATTCCGTCCCGTGCTGATAAGGCACACCTCCCCGATGCGGCTGGACGGACCCACCGATTCCAGGATCACTCCCACGACCTGCACCACTCGCCCGTTGAGCCGCCGCGCGTCAGTCCGCCTGATCGCCTCCTGGTACCGGCCCAGGTCCATTCCCTTCCCCCTGCTCCCCATCGGGCATCACGCCCTCCAGCGCCCGCGCGATCTCTTCCATCTGCGTTCCGACTCGCGCGTCGAGCGTCCCGTTCTGGGATTCGATCACACACCCTCCCGGATCCACCCGCCGGTCCTCGATCACCTCCAGCTTCCGCACCCCGTCCACCGCACTGATGAGGTCATCCCGCGCTGAGCGCACCTGCTCGAAGTCGCGCGGGTTCACGCTCACCCGCAGCTGCTCCCGATCTCGCAGCCGCTTCATCGCCGACCGAACCATATCCACCACCAGCTCCGGCCGCAGCTCCAGCTCCTGGTCGAGGATCTTCTCGGCGATCGACACCGCCAGCCGGACCAGCTCCGGCTCGACCCGGTCGAAGAACCCCTCCCGCTCTTCCTGAAGCTGCGACGACAGGGAGTCCACCCGGCCGATCTTCGCCCGATACGACTCCTCCGCCGACCGTATCCCCTCGGCCAGGCCGCGCTCCCGCGCCTCCCTCTCTACCGCGGCGACATCGCCCGGCCCTGCCGCCGAAGCGGGAACCGCCGGTCGCGGCCGCGCGGCCGGCGCCTGCTCCCGCTTCGCCGGCGGCTCCGGCCGCCACACCTCCAACGGCCCCGCGATCTCGTGCGCCTTGATGATCCGCCTCTTCACCGGCACGCCCTACTCCTCGCTGCCGGACCGGCCCTCACTCACTCCGCCGTTTCCGCCCGGCTTCTCGTCGGCGGAGAGCCACGTCCGCAGCACCGCTGTCGCCCGCTCCGGATCTATGTCCGCCTCCGGCGGCGCCGACATGGCCGCCGCCCCGGGCGGCTGACCCGCACGAGCCCCCGCCGGTTGCCTGGCATTTACCGCCGCCTCGATCCGCGGCCGGGCCGCCGGCAGGGACTCCCTCTGCCGGCGCAGCAGCCCGAGCACGAAGTGGAGGAAGAGCGCGGTGATGGCGATGGCGGCGAAATCCCGCCCGACCCGGAAGTAGAAGTCCCTGATGGCATAGGCCTTGCTCCCCTTCTCCTCCGGCGCCGGCGGCTGGAACGGCATGCGCGTGATGACCACGGCGTCCCCCCGCGTCGGGTCGAGCCCGGCCGCCGCCGCCACCGCCTCGCTCAGATCCTCCACCTCACCCAGATCGGCCTCTTTGTCGATGAACACCGACAGGGAAATCTGCTTCACCTGTCCCGGCGGCTGGAGCCTGCGCTCTCGCTGGCGAGACACGAGATACTGCGCGCTCACCTCCGACTGCTCGTACTCATCCGCCCCCGGCTTCTGTGCGATCGCCACTTTGGAGGCCGAGCTGCCGGTGTTGGAGCTCACTCCCGGCACCCCAATCGCTGCCCCTTCTCCCGTGCCCCGGTATGTCTCCCGAAACTCGCGCCGCGACTCCAGCACGCCGTTGCCCTCTTCCGCCGGCTCATACGTCTCCCGCTCCCGCTCGACGCTCTCGAAGACCAGCTCCGCGCTCGCCCGCACCACCGACTTGCCCGGACCCAGCACCCCGTCCAGCATCGACTGCACCGCGGCCTCGATCCCCTGCTCGTACTCCCGCCGGAGCTGAAGTTGGTTGGAGGCGGCTGCCAGGCCGGTGCCTCCCGGCCCCGAGTCGTCCGGATTGGAGAGCAGCCGCCCCCGCGTATCGAGCACCGCCACCGATTCCGGGTCCAGCCCTTCCACGGCGCCGGAGACGAGATGAACGATGCTCCTCACCTGAGCTGCGTTGAGCGTCTGCGCGCCCTGCAGCTTGAGAACGACTGAGGAGGTCGGCGCCTTCTGCTCGCCCGTGTAGAGCCGCTCCGCCGGGAGAGCGATGTGAACGCGCGCCTCCTCCACCGAATCGAGATGGGCGATCGTCCGCGCCAGCTCCCCTTGGAGCGCGCGCTGGTAGTTCAGCCGTTCCCCGAAGTCGGTCAGGCCGAGGCGCGTCCGGTCGAAGAGCTCGAACCCGCTCTGCCCCCCGCCGGGAAGCGCCTCTGCGGCGAGGTCGAGGCGAAGCTCGTGGATCGTGTCGGCGGGGGCCTCGATCGTCCCCCCGCCGCTCACGCGATAGAGCACCTTCATGTCCCTCAGCCGCTGGACGACGGCCGCCGCGTCCTCCTGTTGGAGGTTGGCATACAGCACGGCGTACTGCGGCTTCCGGGCCATGCTTCCCACCAGCGCCAGCAGGCCCAGGCAGATGACGGCGAAGGCCCCCAACCCCAGCCGCTGCGCGGGCGCGGCGTTCTGCCACGCTCGGCCGATGTCGCCTATCGGACTTCCCCCCTCACTCACCCCACACGCTCCCCCACGAGCTCACCGAGTCCGCCACACCCTCGCTACGTCTGGGTATGAAGCAGTTCCTTGACCCCGTCCACGACGTGGTTCCGCACCGTGATCGCCAGCTCCAGCGCCAGGCTCGCCTTCTGCATGGCGATGACGGCCTCGTGCAACTGCGACAGATCGCCCACGGCGACCGCCTCCGCCGCCCGGTCGGCCGCCGCCTGGATCTCGGCCAAACCGGACACCTGTCCTGCAAGCACCGACCCGAAGTCCTTCTCTTCGGAGGGTCGCGCTCCCTGAAGCCCGTGGGTCGGGGCGCTGGTGCTGCCGACTGTCTCTATCTGCATGACTCTGGCTCCTTCCGACCCGCCGTCAGGCGCGGCCCAGGTCGAGCGCGCGCTGCGCCATGCTCTTCGCCGCATTGAACGCAGCCGCATTCGCCTCGTAGCTTCGCGTGGCGGACACCAAGTCCACCATTTCCTCAACGATGGTGACGTTCGGGTAGGCCACGAACCCGTCCCCATCTGCATCGGGATGCCCCGGCTGGTAGACCCGCCTCGGGGGTCGAGCGTCCGCCACCACCCCGATTGTGTCAACTCCACCGGGATTGCCCCGCCGGGAGGCGAATACCGGCTGCAACCGCCGGTACGGCCCGCCCTCCGGGGTCCTCGTTGTCTCGACGTTGGCGATGTTCTCGGCGATCAGGTCGAGACGCGCTCGCTGCGCCGAGAGCCCGGATGCACTGATGTCGAAGGCGTCCATAGATCCTCCCCCTATCGCCGCGCGCCTTGGATGGCCGACCGCAGCGTGCGCACTCGCGCCGCCAGCACCTCGCCCGCCGCCTGGTAGCGGAGAGCGTTGCGTGCGAGCATTACCATCTCCCGGTCGATGTCCACGTTGTTCCCGTCCGCCCGCGCGGGAAGAGACCGATCGCGCTGCGGCTCTGCGCGGAAGGCGGAGACGATCTCAGCCCCGCGCTGAGGCGCCCGTCGCGCCGTGCGAACGGCGGCGGCGAGCGCCTCCTCAAACTGTAGGTCCTGGCGGATGAAGCCCGGAGTGTCTACGTTCGCGATATTGTCCGCGAGCGCTCTGTGGCGAGCACTACATGCCCGAAGTGCGCCTGTCAGCGCCCCACTGCTGATGTCCGAGAGCAGATTCCAATCCACGGGAGCAGTCCCCCTTTCACCTGCTTCCCGGGAAGGCCGGCTCGTACGCTACGCTGTCTCCTTGCGCAGGAGCCCGCGGATTGCCACGAGGCTCATCCCATGTCCGTCGACCAGCTCCCCGATCTTCCGGATCCGATCGACTTCGTCTTTGGTGAACAAGCGTCGTCCCGACTCGTCCCGCGCCGGCTCAACGAGCCCGTAGCGGGTCTCCCAGAAACGAATGCGGTGCGGCTCCACACTGGTGAGCTTCGCCACCGTCCGCATAGGGTAGAGTGGGACGTGGCTCGGCATGCGCACACCCTCACTCCCTTCTTGCGTGCATTCGCCTCTGACAATCCGTGCCTTCCTGGTCCGGCGCCGGTGTTGTTGACGGTCGTCCGAAGACACCCGTGCCCGGCACCGTTGAGCTATATTCCACAGATTCGCGGAGCTTTGAGATATGACGCGAAACGTCGTGCACGTGCGAAGAGATTCGAGCATTGTTTGGGGGGCTGAACACACGGGAGGACCATCGCTCTGAAACTTCGGTCGGCTTGAGGCATACCTGGATGACGATATCCGTGGCGGGAGGGGGTGAGTGCCGTGTCCGATCCAGGCAGTGGGTCCGTCGCGCTGATCGCCTGGGCCGTCGCCGGGGCGATGGCCGCCGGTCTCGGCGGCGTCGCCTTTGGCCTCACGGCCTACCGGCGCAGGCGGGAGATGGAGGGCCGCCTTCAGGCATTGGAGGGTGCGCTCGAAGACTTTTGCTCCGCCCTTCGCCTCCGCCTCGATCTGGAGCGATCCCGCCGTCGCTCCCCGCAGGTCAGCGACTCAGACGCCGACAGGCACGAAGCCGCCTAGACGTCGCTTCGGAGTTGCCGGGCTCGATCAGTGACATGCCGCCTCGGGCGCGGTGTCTTGAGAGGCGGCTTCTGGAGCGCATTTCATAACCCGCACGCGCCTGGCTGTCCGCTTGAGACGCCGGCATGAAATGCGCCTGCTGCAGCCTGGCGGCTTGTGCCGCTGTTTCATAACCTTATGGAGTTTCCTGCATTACGGTTAGGACCACACATAATGCAGGAAACTCTACAGTGCACCGCGTGAGGCTCACACAGCAGATTCTCTTGCATTACAGTCGTAACCGTAATGCAAGAGAATCCGTAGATGGCGGGTTATGAAACAGCTTCTAGCGAACCGGGCTCGTCCACTGCGGCGGTGCCAGATCCGCCACCGCCTGCTCCGCCGCCAAACCGGCCAGCAGAAGGCCCGCCGTCTCCCGCTCCTCGCCCGGGGTGCAGCAGAGCCCCAGAGCGTAGTACAGCTTTGGGTCGTCCGGACGCAGGGACAGCGCTCGTCTGAGCGCCTCCCGGGCGTCCTTCACTCGCCCCGCGCGCCGCAGCGCGAGGCCCACGAAGTAATAGGTGTCACAGTGACGCGGGCTCAGCTCCGCCGCCCGCTCCAGCGCCCGCAGCGCGCTGTCCACCGACCCGGTGTTCAGCAGAATCTGACCCAGCTGCCGGTGGAGGCAGGCCGCGTCCGGAAAACGCTTCAGCGCCCCGCGGCACGCCTTGAGCGCCGCCCCAGATGCACCCAGCAAGTCATAGCTCGCCGCAACCCGCGCATGGGCCCGCGGATTTTGCCCATCCAATCGCGCAATCGTCCGATAGCAGAGGCTTGCCTCCTCCAGGTTGCCCGAGCGCACCGCCGCCGCCGCGTGGTGCCGCCAGAAGCGCACGCTGTGCGGATCCAGGGCTGTCGCCCGGC